>JACCEB010219881.1_pt1 | contig 14528 bp, 12 predicted proteins | sample 7454761 | NCBI WGS metagenome assembly JACCEB01 (sample SAMN15323454, study PRJNA562643) | freshwater metagenome | isolation source: river surface water | place: USA:Blue River Watershed | collected 2017-08-18 | reverse complement strand
TCCAAGGCTGTGGCCAGGCCTGCGGCCAAGCCGGCGAAAAGCGTCAAGGCCGTCAAGACACCCGGCCCGGCAAAGTCCTCGAAGCCTGCCAAGGCTGCCAAGGCGCCGTCCCGCGCCAAAGCGGGTGGCCCCAAGGGGCGGCCGCGGGGCTGAGGACTCCCGGGCGGACGCCGCGACTTTTCAGGGAACGAGCGAGGCCACCAACTCGCGGAGGTCTTTCACCGTCTCCAGCGTCATCACCTGCTCGGTGGCAGCTTCGATCTGGGCCTTCGGGATCACGCCCTCCGCGTTGCCGGCGAATTTGGCCACCAGCTCCTGATTGCTCATGGTGGTGCTCGGGTCCGTCGACGGGCTGCCGTGCGGAAAGCGCTTTTCCATCACCCAAGACCGTCCTCTGGCCCTGACTTCGATACGTGCCGGCCGGCTGGCTGCGTGACCGGTGAGAAGGTTTTCGTAGTCGGGGTGAACTTCGAAGTGGATTTTTTCCATCAAGGCCAGGACCGAGGGATTGAACACCACCGCCTCTGACTGCCAGGCCTTGCCCGGCGGGATGCGGTGCGCGCCCACACTCAGGCCGTGGGCCACGCTGAACTGGGCATCTGTCACATGTTCAATGGTGCGCAGCAGCCACAGCGGTTGCATCACGAAGCCTTCGACCCAGGCGGTAATGCCTTCAAGCTCGTCCACCCGGATGTCGTTCTCGCCCACGATCTTGATCAGGCAGTCGAGCAAGGCATGCAGAATGCGGCAATGCGGGTAAGGCTTGTAGGACTGTTCGGCCGGGAAGAACCAGGTGCTGCCCAAGTCGGGGGTGATCTTTCCCGGCTCCCAGCGGCCGCTGCCGATGATGCGGCGAAACCCGAACTCGGCATCGTCGAGCATTTGCAGATCGCCCCGGTGCCCCATCTCGGAGAAGTGTGCAGCGGTCATGGCCGCCTGCACCATCGGGCCGGCGGCGGTGTACTTGATGGTGGTGGCCGGCGCGTGCTGCGACCAGGCCCAGTGCGAGTTCACCGGGGAGATGCAGGCAGCCAAGCCCAGGCCATGGGCCAGCACCTTTTCGGAGTGGCCCTTGAGGCGACCGATGGCGGCGGTGGCGCCGAAGATGGTGCTGGCGTAGCCGTAGACCGGAGGCGGTGAGACCTTGCCGTCCTTGATGTCACGCAAATAGTCCATCGCCTTGCCGATGCGGTTGGACATCTCGTGCGAGATGGCGGTCGCCACGATCAGCTCCTTGCCACTCACGCCGGCGGCTTCGCCCACCGCCATTGCACCCGGCAGCACGTAGGGGCTCACATGGCCCGGGGGCAGGATGGCGTCAAAGTCCAGCGCATTCATCAGCTCCCCGTTGGCAAAGCCGGCAGCCACGGTCGACACCTTGTCGCGCGTGCCGTAAATGCTGGCCTGGGCGCCCGGCGCGCCCGCGCCCATGAGGCGGGCGTAGTCCACCCCAATCGTGCCCTTGGGATGGCTGAGGCCACCCAGGGTGCACCCGATCGAGTCGAGCAGGATGCGCTTGCATTCCTCAACCACGTGGGCGGGCAGATCCTCGTAGCGTGTGTGGGCGGTAAAGCTGGCCAGGTCTTCGATCAGGGTGGGCATGGGTGGGCGTCTCCGCGCAAGATGAGCTGACTATGCATTATGCATAGCAGACGTCTTGCGTAGCCCCGAGGCGTGGCATCTGGCGAATCCCCCTTGTGGCGCTGAAGCATTCAATCGATGCGGGCGCTGCTATTCCAAGGTACGGAACAGTTGTTTCACGCTGCTTGACTCGGCGTGGCGATTCGAAGAACTTCGATGCACAGAAACGCCCACAGGGCAAGGAGACAGGCACCATGCGTTCAACCCTCAACCGCGTTCTGGCTGTGCTGTTTGCAGCCACTGCCGCCGTCGCTATGCCGCTGGCCCAGGCTGCGGACTACCCGACGCGGCCGATTCGCTTTGTGGTCAATTCGGCCGCGGGCGCGCTGCTTGACGTGACGGTTCGCGCGTTCGCGCAACCCATGGGCGAAATCCTCGGCCAGCCCGTGGTGGTGGACAACCGCACCGGCGCCGATGGTTTGATTGGGATCCGCTATGTCAAGTCACAGCCCGCAGATGGCTACACCCTGCTCCTGAGCGCCAATACCGTGGCCCAGGCACCCGCCTTCAAGACCGACGCCGGCTATGACCTCGACAAGGACTTCGCGGCAATCGGCATGTTGATCCGCGCGCCATTCCTGATGGTGGGGCCGCCTAACCAGCCCTCTCGAACGCTCGCCGAGTTCGTCGCTCAGGCCAAGGCGAACCCCGACAAAATGAGCATGGCCAGCGCCGGCCTGGGCACCAGCACCCACATGGCAGCGGCGCTGTTCATGCACCAGGCGGGCATCAAGCTGCTCCATGTGCCTTACAAGGGCAACGCCGCCGCCATGCCTGATGTGATCGGCGGGCGCGTCAACGCGATCTTTGACGGTGGCAATAGCTCGGGCCCTGCGGTCAGGGACGGCCGGCTGCGCGCCTACGGCATCACCTCGCCTCAGCGCTCGCCGGCCTTCCCCGACATCCCGACGCTGGCCGAGCAGGGCTACCCCAACTACAGTTTCCACGTCTACTTCACCATGCTGGCGCCGGCTGGCACGCCCAAGGAGGTGATTGCCAAGCTAAATCAGGCCCTGCGCCAGGCCCTGACCTCCGAGACCGTGCGCTCGCGCCTGCGCCAGGACGGCGCTGATGGCTGGCAGCTCACGCCCGAACAGACCGCTGACTATCTGCGCCGCGACCTGCAGCAGACGATCCGGGTGGTCAACGATCTGGGCCTGCCCAAAGAAAATTGATCTGGCCTCTGCACCGACCTGCGCCGCGATGCATATCGCAGGAGCGTCCTTGAAAGGCCAGTTATTGTCGATAATGCATGATGTATGCTGGCGGGGGGCGCTGCGCCCTATCGCCGCGTCCGCACCTGCATCTCGTCAACCCCATCCAAGGAGACTCCCTTGCTCAAGACTATCTCCCGCATCGCCGCAGCCTGTGCCCTGCTGGCGGCCGCCAGCGTCCAGGCTTTTCCGGATAAGCCCATCACCTTGATCGTTCCTTTCGGTGCCGGCACCTCGGTCGACGCCAACGGGCGTGACCTGGGCCAGGCACTCAACGCCCTGGGCAAGGTCACTGCAGTGGTTGACAACCGCGCCGGCGCCGAGGGCACCATCGGCGCAATGGCGGTTCTCAATGCGCCCGCCGACGGCCACACCCTGATGGTGACCAGCAGCTCAATCCCGGTGCTGGACCCGCTGACCCGCAAGGGCATGCAGTTTGACCCGATCAAGGATTTCACCCCGATCTGCGCGATGTCCCGGACCAGCAATGTGATCAACATCACCGCCAGCAGCCCGATCAAGAGCGCCGCCGAGCTGATTGCCGCTGGGAAGGCGAACCCCGGCAAACTAACTTTTGCCTACTCCTCGGCCACCACACGCTTGGCGGGCGAGTTGTTCGCGCAGGCGTCTGGGATCAAGCTCACCGGCGTCCCCTACAAGGCCTCCGCCGCGGGCTTGACCGATGTGGCCTCTGGTGTGGTCGACCTGTTCTTTATCGACCATGTGTCGGTGGGCCCCCTTCTTCAGAGCAATAAGGCCCGCGCGCTGGCAGTTGCCGGTGAAAAGCGGGTTGGGGCGCTGCCCAATGTGCCCACCGCCAAGGAAATCGGGGTGCCGGGCTACAACATCCAGCCCTGGTTCGGCGTGTATGTCTCGTCGAAAACCCCGCCGGCGATCGTGGCGCAGGTACGCGATCTGGTGATGCAGGCCCTTAACACGCCAGCCGCGAAGGCCACCCTCGAGCGGCGTGGTCAGGACCCGATCCTGGTGTGCGGCGACGCGATGGCCAAGTTCCAGGCCGAAGAAATTGAACTCTGGCGCGGTGTGCTCAAGAAGGCCGGTATCGAACCGCAATAAGCACCAACTACCTTACCGCCCGGCGGCCTGCGAAAGTACAGCCGTCTGGCGCCCTCGCGGTGCGCGTTGGCCCCGGTGCGCTTGGCAAGGCCCTGGGGTCTTTGAGGCACCGACTTCTTTGTCGATGGAAATTCGCATGAGACCCGTTCGCTCCTTTCTCTTCGTCCCGGGCAATAAGGCCTCGTGGATCGAAAAGTCCGTGGCCGCCAAGGCCGACGCCCTGATCCTCGACCTCGAAGACAGCGTGCCGCCTGACCAGAAGGTCGAGGCTCGCGGCGTCGTGCAGTCCAAACTGGCTTTTCTCGCCGAGCGGGGTCAGCGTACCTGGGTGCGCATCAACCGCAGCCCGCACCTGTATGACTTCGACGACATGATGGCGGTGGTCAGCCCCGAGGTTGAGGGCATCTTCATCTCCAAGCCCTGCGGCCCGGAGGATGTGGATACCGCTGCGTCCATGCTGGCCGAGGTGGAGTGGCGCAAGGGCTTGCCGGTGGGCTCGACCAAGATCATTCCGCTGCTGGAGACCGCTCGCTCACTGCAGTTTGCCTATGAGATCGGGCTGCGCGAGCGTGTGCCCTTTCTGGTGGGCGCTACCGCCAAGAATGCCGACGTCGCACGCGCGCTGGGCACAGTGTGGACCCCGGGCGGCCGCGAAACCGCTTACCTCAAGTCGCGCATCGTGATGGCCGCGCGCGCCGCCGGCAAGCTGCCGATCGGCGGCGTGTGGCAGCAGGTGCATGACCTGGAGGGCTTGCGCCAGTCTTCGCAGCTCGATCGTGAACTGGGCATGAGCGGTGAGCTCTCGCTGCATCCGTCCAACGTCGCCATCCTCAACGAGATTTACAGCCCCTCGCCCGAACAGGTGGCGTTCTACAAGGGAATGATCGCCGCCCTCGACCAGGCGCAGGCCCAGGGCCGGGCCTCCTGCGTATACGACGGCGAGCACATCGATATTGCCCATGTAAAGACCGCACGCGAAATCATCGCGTTGGCCGAATCATTCGGTGGCTGAAAAATAAACAAGGGAACGATATGAGCAACACAAGTTTGGACGCCCTTTACGCCGCCGCCGACGCCCGCAAGCAGCACCTCGACGATGTGCGCCAGGCCGCGCGCAAGCTGGCAGACCGCTACCCGCTGTCTTATTGGCGCGAGTGCGACAAGAACGGAACATACCCCTGGGACTTCGTCAACGCCTTCGCGGCAGCCGGCTGGATGGGGGTGATGATGCCCGAGGAGTACGGCGGCATGGGCCTGGGCCTCAGCGAGGCGGCCATCATGCTGCAGGAGGTGGCGGCGTCGGGTGCCGGCATGAGCGGCGCGTCTGCTGTGCACTTCTACATCTTCCCGCCGGCGCCCATCCTGCGCCATGGCAGCGAGGAGATGAAAAAGCGTGTGCTGCCGGCGCTGGCCCGCGGTGAAACCCTGATGGCCTTTGGTGTCACCGAGCCGACCTCCGGCGTGGACACCTCGCGCATTCGCACCCGCGCCGAGCGCAAGGGTGACCGTTGGGTGATCAACGGCCAGAAGGTCTGGTCGACCAATGCGCAAAACGCCAAGAAGTACCTGATCCTCGCGCGCACCTCGCCGCGTGACGAGAAGCGCCCGTTGGACGGCATGACGCTCTTTTTCGCCGACATGGACCGCAAGCACTGCGATGTGCGCGTGATCGACAAGCTGGGCCGGGCGGCGGTGGACTCCAACGAGGTGTTCATCGATGGCCTCGAAGTGGCCGACGAGAATGTAATCGGTGAAGTGGGCAAGGGCTTTTACTACCTGATCGACGGCCTCAACCCGGAGCGCATCGTGGTCGGCACCGAAACGGTGGGCATTGGCCGCGCGGCCCTCGGCATGGCGGTGAAGTACGCCAACGAGCGGGTGGTGTTCGACCGGCCGATCGGCAAAAACCAGGCGGTAGCCAACCCGCTGGCCGAAAACTGGATTCGTCTGGAGGCCGCCAATGCAGTCTGCATGCAGGCTGCCGAGTTGTTCGACCGCGGCTTGCCTTGCGGGCCAGAGTCCAACGCCGCCAAGTTCCTGGGCGCTGACGCCGGCTACCTGGCCTGTGACCAGGCCATGCAAACGCACGGTGGCTTTGCCTACTCCAAGGAATACCACATCGAGCGCCTGTGGCGAGAGGTGAGGCTTTTGCGCCTGGCGCCGATCTCCCAAGAGATGGTGCTCAATTACGTTGCCAACAAGGTGTTGGGCCTGCCCAAGTCATACTGACCTGCACCGACTGCCCGCGCCGCCTGAGTCAAAGTAGCCGCTATGGACCATCAAGCCGTTCTTGACCAGGCCTTGGAGCGCTGGAACGCCGCTGGCCTCCGCTGGAACCCCTCGGCCTACGCCGATTGCTTCACTGAAGATGGCCTCTTCTTCGGTGGACGCCCGACCCACGCGGTCGGGCGCAACGCGATCCGAGCCTATTTCGAGTCGTATGTCGGCGTGATCACCGTCTGCCAATTGGCCCTGCGGGACCAGCAGTTTGTCGAGGCCGGCCCGGGCTTCCTGCTCGCGCAGGGCTGGGGCGAATTCAGCTTCGTTCTGGCCGACGGCGAACGGACCGGCTCTACCGTCCGCACCACCTGGCTTCTGCAGCAACTGCCAGACGGAAAATGGAAGATCCGCCAGCAGCACATTGCACCGCCGCCAGCGGTACCTCCGCTGGGACGTGATGCGTCCGCTGGCGTGCCGACCGAGGGCCGTTAGCTCAGGCCGCGTCGCGCATCATGTTGCGCGCTATCAGGATTTGCTGGATCTGCGTCGTACCCTCGTAAATGCGGAACAGACGCACATCGCGGTAGAAGCGCTCGATGCCGTACTCGCTCATGTAGCCGGCGCCGCCGAAGATCTGCACCGCTCGGTCGGCCACCCGACCGCACATCTCGGAGGCGAACATCTTGGCGCAGGACGCCTCGGTGGTGTGGGGCAGGCCTTCGTCGCGACGGCGGGCCGCGTCGATCATCATGCTGCGGGCCGCGTAGATCTCGGCCTTGCAATCGGCCAGCAGTGCCTGCACCAGCTGGAAGTCACCAATGCGCTGGCCAAACTGCTTGCGGTCCATGGCATAGCGTAGCGCGTCAGCCAACATCCGTTCTGCCACGCCAACACACACCGCTGCAATGTGGATGCGACCCTTGTCCAGCACCTTCATTGCGGTCTTGAAGCCTACCCCCTCCTTGCCGCCGATCAGGTTTTCGGCGGGCACGCGGCAGTTCTCGAAGATCACGTCGCAGGTATGGGCCCCTCGCTGTCCCATCTTCTTGTCACGCTTGCCGAAGCTGATGCCCGGGCTCTTGGCGTCGACGATAAAGGCCGAAATACCCGACGCCCCCTTGTCCTGCGGGTTGGTGCGCGCCATCAAAGTGAAGACGCCCGCGTGCGGCGCGTTGGTGATGTAGCGCTTGGTACCGTTGACGACATAGTGCTCGCCATCGCGAATAGCGGTCGTGCGCAAGGAGGCTGCGTCCGAGCCAGACTCCGGCTCGGTGAGGGCAAAGGACGCAATGATCTCGCCGGTCGCCATGCCGGGCAGGTAGCGACGCTTTTGTTCCTCGGTGCCGTCAAAGACGATGCCCTGCGAGCCAATGCCGACGGTCGTCCCAATGATGGAGCGGAAGGCCGGCGAGGTGCGGCATAGCTCCAACACGGCCAAGGCTTCCTCCTCCATGGTGAGCGCCAGTCCGCCGTACTCCTCGGGAATGGACAGCCCGAAAAGGCCCATCTGCTTCATTTCGCTCACGAGTTCGTCGGGAATCTCGTCGGTCTCGGCGACAAGCTCCTCCTGGGGAATCAGACGCTCGCGGACAAATCGAGCAATGTTTTGCAGCAGCAGGTCCAGTGTTTCACGATCTCTGATCATGGTGACAATGGTCAGCGCAGTTGCCGGAATTCGTCAAGCCCGGGCAGGCTTGCGTTCCGTACAGTGATGGCGGCCGACGCCCACCGAAGCCAAAACAACCCGACTATCTGCCCGATTCCGATGTACGGAACAGTCTCCGGCTTGTGGTTGACCCGATATGGCGCATCGCCGTATGGTGTCAAACGCAATGCCCAGCCGAATCGACCCCCAACGCCTGCTGCAGCGGGCCTTTCCCGTCCTCGAGCAGGCCTGGACCCAGCGCGACACCCAGTTTTATGCGCTGTCCCTGGGTCTGGGCAGCGACCCGCTCGACCCCGGCCCGCTGCGCTACGTCTACGAGGGCCTGTCCGGCGATGCGCTGGTTGCCATGCCGACTCTGGCCAATGTGCTGGCTTATCCAGGCTTTTGGGCGCGCGAGCCCGATACCGGCATCGCCTGGGAACAGGTGGTCCATGCCGAGCACGAGTTGATTTTGCACACACCGCTGCCAGCGACGGGGCGCGCCACGGGCCACACTCGGGTGACTGCGCTTTGGGACCGGGGGGAGGGCCGCGGCGCCTTTTTGCAGCAGGTCCGCGAAATCCGGGATGCAGCCTCGGGGGACCTGATCGCGACCGCGCGCCAGCTCAATTTCCTGCGCGGCGACGGCGGCCTGGGGCCAGGCGCGACGGCGGGCAGCCCGCCGCCCCCGCACCCCATGCCAGCGCGCGCGCCCGACTTGGTGTGCGACCTGGCTACCTCACCCCAGGCGGCACTTTTGTACCGCCTGTGCGGCGACCGGAACCCGCTGCACGCCGACCCGGCGGTGGCAGCCGGCGCGGGCTTCTCCCGCCCGATCCTCCACGGCCTGGCCACCATGGGCATTGCGGCCCACGCGGTTTTGCGCGCGTTGCTTGTCTACGATGCCACGGGGTTCGCTGCGATGCGCGTGCGCTTCACCGCGCCAGCCCTCCCGGGGGACACCCTGCGCACCGAGCTGTGGGTGGACGGTGACCTGGTGTCTCTGCGCACCACTGCCCTGGAGCGCGGCGCGGTTGTCCTCAATCATGGGCGTGTCGATCTGCGCCCCTCATCGATCACCTCAAGGAATTCCGTGTGAAAAGAGCTGCCATCGTTTCCCCGCTTCGCACACCGGTCGGCGCCTTTGGCGGTGCCCTGCGGCCGGTTCCGGTCGAGGAGTTGGGGGCCACCGTGGCCCGCGCCATCGTCCAGAGAACTGGGCTGGACCCGGCTCGAATTGACGACGTCGTCTTCGCCCAGAGCTATGCCAACGGTGAGGCGCCCTGCACCGGCCGCTGGGTGGCGCTGCAGGCAGGCTTTCCGATCGAGGTCGCCGGCATGCAGCTCGATCGCCGATGCGGCGGTGGCCTGCAGGCTATCGCCACTGCCGCCATGATGGTGCAGACCGGTGCGGCCGATGTGGTCATGGCCGGCGGTGTCGAGAGCATGAGCAATGTGGAGTACTACACCACCGGCATGCGTTGGGGCAGCCGCGCCGGCTCGGTCACGATGCACGACCGGCTGGACCGCGGCCGCGAACGCTCGCAACCCGAGTCACGCTTTGGCCGCATCAGCGGCATGATCGAAACCGCCGAGAACCTCGCCCGCGACTACGCCATCTCGCGCGAGGCGGCTGACGCCTACGCCGCCCGCAGCCACCAGCGTGCAGCCGCTGCCTGGGAGCAGGGGCGGTTCGCCGACGAGATCGTCCCGGTCTCGGTGCCTCAGCGCAAGGGCGACGCCCTGGTGGTTGATCGTGACGAGGGCGTACGCGCCGACGCGAGCCGAGAGGCCATGGCCAAATTGCGCGCGGTGATGAAGGACGGCATCGTCACCGCAGGCAACGCCTGCCAGCAAAACGACGCCGCCGCCGCCTGTTTAGTGGTGGCCGAAGACAAGCTGGCCGAACTCGGCCTCGAGCCCAGTGCTTGGCTGATTGGCTGGGCGGCGGCGGGATGCGAGCCCTCGCACATGGGCATTGGTCCGGTGCCCGCAGTGAATAAGGTGCTGGCGCGTACCGGCTTGCGGATGGACCAGATGGATCTCATTGAAGTCAACGAGGCCTTCGCTTGCCAGGTGCTGGCGTGCGTCAAGGGTTGGGGCCTGACGATGGACGCGCTGGAGGACCGCCTCAACGTCAACGGTTCGGGCATCTCCCTGCGCCACCCGGTCGGCGCTACCGGCGCGCGTATTCTGCCCACCTTGCTGCATGAACTGCAGCGACGCAAGGGCCGCTACGGCCTGGAGACCATGTGCGTCGGCGGTGGTCAGGGCGTCGCCGCGATTTTCGAGAGGGCCTGAGTGTGAACCACGCATCCGACACCTGGCACCCGCGGGCGCATCACCTGACGCAGTCTGGCATCGCGCAATTGATGGCGCGCCTGGGCACGGCCCGCTACGAAGACCTGCAGGCCCTGGCGCTGCGCGAGCCCGAACACTACTGGCGCGCGGTGATGGCGCATTGCGAGATCCAATGGACCACGCCGCCCTCGGGCTACCTCGACGATACCCGCGGCCCGGCGTTTCCACGCTGGTTTCCCGGGGGGCGCCTGAATTGGGTGGACACCATCCTGGCCTGGGCGGATCGGCCGGTCACCGGCGGACAGCCAGCCATCATTGCCGAGCGGGAGGACGGCAGCGTCCAGAACGTGCCCTGGTCCGAACTCGGGACCCGTGTGCGCGACTTTGCCGCTGGTTTAGCCGACCTCGGCGTAGGTCCCGGTGACCGGGTGGGCCTGCTGATGGAAAACGGGGTCGAGGCCAGTGTCTCCTTCATGGCGGTGGCTAGCCTCGGCGCGATCGTGGTGCCTTTGTTCAGCGGCTTCGGTGCCGACGCCATCGTCTCCCGCCTCGCTGCGGCCGAGGCCAGTGTGGTGCTGGCGACCACCGGCTTCTGGCGGCGGGGCCGACGGGTCGATGTGCAGGCCCCGATGCGCGAGGCGCTGCTGCGGTTGCCCTCGGTCCAGCGGGTGGTCTGGAAGGGCGACCCAGGCACTGTGTCGGCAGCGGGCGCCGGAACCGACCGGGTCGATGTCGATTGGCAGGCGGTCGCGCGCGCGGGTGTCGGCCGCAGCCGCCCGCCCATCGCCATGGACCCGAACGATCCCTTCATGGTGATCTACACCTCCGGCACCACCGGCAAGCCCAAGGGCGTGGTCCACACCCATGGCAGCTTCCCGGTCAAGATCGCGCACGACGCGCTGGTCCACTTTGATATCCAGCCTGGTGACCGATTCTGCTGGCCGGCCGATATGGGGTGGATTGCCGGCAGCCTGGTGATGTGCTCGTCACTGATGCGCGGCGCCACGCTGGTGTGCTACGACGGCGCGCCTGATTTTCCCGACTGGTCCCGCATGTCGCGGCTGGTCGAGCAGCACCGCATCACTCATTTCGGCTCGGCGCCCACCCTGATCCGCGGGATGGCGGCGCACGAGGCGCAGGCTCTGGCGGGAGACCGCAGCAGCGTGCGGCTGCTGGTCACCGCGGGCGAAGCCATCGACCCCGAGCACTTTGCCTGGTTCCAGCGCTGCTTCGGTGGCGGCGAGCACCCCCTGATGAACTACACCGGCGGTACCGAGGCCTCGGGCGGGTTATTGGCCAGCGTGCCGATAAAGCCCATCCCGCCGGCCGGATTCAACACCATCTCGCCTGGTGTCGACGTCGACGTGGTCAACACCGAGGGCCAGCCGGTCACCGGCGAGGTCGGCGAGCTGGTCATTCGCGGCGCCTTCATCGGCATGACCCAGTCCTTCTGGCAGGACGACGAGCGCTACCTCGAAACCTACTGGCGCACCCTTCCCGAGCTGTGGGTGCATGGCGACCTGGCCTTGCGCACCGAGGGCGGCGACTTTTTCATCATGGGCCGCTCGGACGACACCCTCAAGGTGGCCGGCAAGCGACTCGGGCCGGCCGAGGTCGAGGAAGTGGCGCTGGAGATGCCGGCCGTGGCCGAGGCCGCCGCCATTGGCGTGCACGATGCCGAAAAGGGCCAGAAGCTGGTGGTGTTCTTGGTGCCAAGCCCTGGGTGTGCCGCCGATGACGCGCTGCTGGCCGAGGTCGCGCAGCGGGTGGCCGACCGGCTTGGCCGGCCCTTTCGCCCGTCGGCGGTCCACGCAGTGACACAGCTGCCCAAGACTCGCAGCTCCAAGATCATGCGGCGCGTGATACGCAGTGTGTACACCGGTGCTCCGCCTGGCGACCTGTCTTCCCTCGACAACCCGTCGGCGCTGGACCAAATCCGGGCCCACGCTCCCCGCTGAGGGTTAGTTCGCGATGTCCGTCACCCCTAACGCAGCCCCGCAGGCCGCTGTCCCGCGGCCCAGGCGGCGTTCAGCGGCTGGGGGCGCCGCGATGGTGGTTCCCTTCGCCCGTGCCCTGGAACTGCTCGGGGTCTTCAGCCCGCAGGAGCGCTGGCTTGGCAACCGGGAACTGGCCGAGCGCGCGGGCCTGCCGCCCTCGACGGTGGCGCGGATCTCACGGACCTTGGTGCAGCTAGGGCTCTTGGTTCACGATCCCGCGCAGCGGCGCTACCGCCTGGCCGCCGCCGTGCTGGCCTTGGGCTACGGCGCCATCTTCAATGCCGACGCGCAGCGCGTTGCAAGGCCAGCGATGCGTGAGTTTGCCCTCGAGCATCGCTTGCATGTCCTGCTGGGAAGCCGTGACCGGCTGGATGTGATCGTGCTCGAAAGCGCCAGCAGCCCGCTGTCACCGATCGCGATCGACCTGCATGCCGGCGTGCGCATGGGCATTGCGACTTCGGTCCTGGGCTGGGCGCTGCTGGCTGCCTTGCCGGAGCTGGAGCGCTACTACCTGTTGGACGGGGTCCAGCGACGCATGCCGCGTGACTGGGCCCGCACGCGCCGGCGTTGCAGCGAGGCGGTGGCTCAGGTCTTGCAGAGGGGCTGGTGCACGACGCCGGGGGATGGCAATCCGGAGATCGTGATGCTCGCCGCCCCCCTGCAGGTCGAGGGGCATGCGCCGATGGTGCTGGCCTGTGTCGGTGGCAGCCAGCAGATGACCCGAGCCCGTATTGACCGTGAACTGGGCCCACGCCTGCTGGCGCTGGCTACGCAGATTCAGGCGGGGTGTCTGGCATGAGCGCGCCGCACGCGGCACAGGCTGTCTCGGCAGCCGCCAGCCTGCAAACCGTCGAGCGCGGCATGCAGGTCCTGCGGGCCTTTCGATCCGATCGCGCGCCTGTGGGCAATGCCGAACTGGTGCGGCGCACCGGCCTGTCCAAAGCCACGGTCTCGCGCCTGACCAGCACCCTGGTCCAGCTTGGCTTCCTGCGCCTGGCGGCCGGTGGGCGCCAGTTTGAACTAGGTGCGGGCGCACTGGGCATCGGACACGCCTTCGTCGCCTCGAGTGAGCTGCTCGATCGCGCCATGCCCTTGTTGCAGACGCTGGCCGATCGCCTCGGTGTTTCGGTGGCGCTCGGCGTTCGCGACGGTCTGGACATGCTGTATGTTGCCTATCGCGTGAGTCACCATGTGGCCACCTTGCGGCTGGGCCTGGGCTCGGTGTTGCCCATGGCCAGCACCGCCATCGGGCGCGCCTACCTTTGGGGCCTGGACGGACCGGAGCGCCAGCGCCTGCTGGGCACGCTGCGGCGCGGCTTGGGACCCCAATGGCCGCTGCTGGAGACGGGCATTCAGACCAGTTTCGACGAACTGGCCAGCACCGGCACCTGTGCGGTTCTGGGCGGATATCAGCGTGACGCCTACGCCGTCGCCCTGCCTGTGCGTGTGGGTCGGCAGCAACTGCCCATGGCCCTGAGCTGCGGGAAGGCGGCCATCGGCCCGAACCTGGCCGCCGAGCGTAAGCGCATTGCGCCGGTACTGATGGAGACCGCGGCACGATTCGAAGCTCTAGTCGCTGATATTGACGGGCAGCCATGAGCGCTACGACCGATCGTGGCCTGCGTCATCGCGACGCGTCCGTTCATCCCTCACGAAACACAGGAGACCCCTCATGGACCTCGGGCTGCGTGCAAAGAAGATTTTGATCACCGGTGCCTCCCAGGGTATCGGTGCCGGCTTGGCCGAGGCCTTTGCCGCAGAAGGCTGTGAGCTGTACCTCGTGGCTCGCTCGGCGGACAAGCTCAGCGCAGTGGCCGACGCCATTGGCCAAGCCCACGGTGTGCAAGTGCACCTGCTGCCGTTGGACATCACCTCGCCAGGCGCAATCGAACAGGTCATGGCTTTCGGGGGGCATGCGGATGTTCTCGTCAACAACGCCGGGAGCATTCCGGGCGGGACGCTATGGGAGGTCGATGAGGCCCGCTGGCGCGAGGGCTGGGAGCTCAAGGTCTTTGGCTACATCAACCTGTGCCGGGCCATGTATCCCGCGATGAAGGCGCGCGGCTCTGGCGTCATCTTGAACAATATCGGCAACGGCGGCGAGAACCCGGACTTCAACTACATCGCCGGATCCACCGGCAACGCCGCGCTGATGGCGTTCACCCGGGCGCTGGGCGGGCGCAGCCTGGAGGACGGCATTCGTGTGGTTGGCGTCAATGCCGGGCCGGTGGCCACTGACCGTATCGTCAAGGTCATGCGTGGCCATGCGGCCAAGCTGCTGGGGGACGCCGAGCGCTTTGGCGAGTTGATGGCCAAGTACCCGCTGGGGCGGCCCGCCACCGTGCCTGAAGTGGCGGATTTGTTCGTCTACCTGGCCTCCGAGCGCTCGGCCTACAGCAGCGGCGCCATCTTTACTGTCGACGGCGGCATTAC
>JACCEB010148066.1_pt1 | contig 14546 bp, 15 predicted proteins | sample 7454761 | NCBI WGS metagenome assembly JACCEB01 (sample SAMN15323454, study PRJNA562643) | freshwater metagenome | isolation source: river surface water | place: USA:Blue River Watershed | collected 2017-08-18 | reverse complement strand
TAAGCCTCCAACTCCCGACGCAGCTTGGAATTGACGAATACCACTCGTGCATGACGCCCTTTTGTCTGCTCTGGCTCTAGCCGAATCTCATCTCTCACAGCACCTGCGGTATCCACCACATCCTGATAGCGTAAGTTCGCCACTTCTCCAACTCGTAATCCTGCGTAGTGAGTGGCTAAGAGCATGACTCGATTGCGTAGAGCATGCGGGCGAGTTGCGATGTAATCAAGTACTCGCCTCAATTCTTGTGGCTGAAGTGTTTTTGCTTGCTTGGGCATAGTCTGCTTTCCAAACCAAAAGTTAGCTATGCGTTGAATGTAATTTCTTTGTTTTGCGTGGACGACCTTTTTCTGCGGGTTTTGTGTCAAAAGCGATTCCTTCCAAAATTCAATGACTTAGCAGTGGGCTAAGAAAAAACCAAAGCTTATCTGCGTAAGCTTTGATATTGCTATTTAGCTGATTTGTTGTGAGATTCGCAGGGAATTGGTTATAAAAATCGCAGGACTTATAACTTGCAGCTGCGTACAAGCCCTACAAGCTGTTTTTGTCCGCCCCAGCTACTCGCAGCTAACCAATCAAAATAAACGCTTTGTAGGGCTTGTACGCAGCTGCTGTATTTAAGCTGTTCGTTTTTAGCGTGTTATTGATTGCGTGCTTGGTTGCAAGAATCGCATATCTAATTGCTTTGGCTACGAGCTTGTGCGGGAATATAGTCTTTGTAAAATTTAGTAATCAGCTGGATTGCTATTTGTACTAAGCGAACTTCGTTCGCTGTGACTTCGCTATCTTTGCTCGCTTGCTCGCTCAGTCAGCTTGTCACCCGATTCTATTTTGTAGATTTTTTCGCTCATTTTGATGTTCTGATTGAAGGCAGACAGTATTTTTTACAGAAGTGAGCTTGTACGAAAGTGATGGATAAACAACAGCAATTAAAGCTTGAACGAGCTTTATCACTGGCGACAAGAGGGAAACGAGCCCAGTAATGCCTTAGCTGCTGCTATGCCAAATGCCAGAGCACATTGTCTGTGTCTCTGCGTCCTAGTTCTTTTGTTATGTAATCTGTCCAGCCTGAGTCCATAATTTGTACATCGTGCTGAACGTCAAGCTCTCGTACTAAATTTACTGCGTTTGTCACCATTGTCGGAAACTGATTTGGTAGGTAATGCCTGGGAAAACCGCCCACAGCGAGGTGTAAATGCAGCTGTTTATCTGTCCTTTCGCCCTCTACTACTACCAAGTAGCGGAGGCTCTTGCTGTGCCTCTCTGCTGCTTTACCAAACGCTTGACGGTTGAGCTTTTGGATAAATCGCTTGGCAACTCTGTCGCAATCTTCCCGCACTAGGCGTTTGAACTGAACCCCATGATCATGCTTCAGCTCTGTATGCTGCTTGAGCGTAAGTGTGACCGCAAACTGGTATTCGCCTCGCAAGGTTGTGAGCCAGCTGCGGACTGCGTTCTTTTGCGTGGGAGCAGCGTTAGGTTCATAAGCAGTTCGTTTGCGAATTTCGTAAATATCCATAGCTTTATTTAGCTGAACCAAACAAAACCCGAACAAAATCTATTGGTTTTTGTGGGTTTTTGACGGCAACCCTGAAAAACTCTGGCAAATCTGCCTGATTCTGGTCGTCCACTACTTCAATACCTCATAACTTATGTGTGCAGTCCAACTTATTAAGGAGAACATACATGAGCACACTTACCAGCTTCAAATTAGTCGCCAGCAAGCGAGCCCGCACCCTAAGCCCTGTAGTACAGCGTCGAAACAAACTAGCGAACAAGCTGCACGAACAAATTGAGCTGTGTGAAGCACAGCGAGCTGGAGCAATTTACGCCCCCAAGCGTCTGCGTACCGTTACCAATAAACACACAGGTGAGCGAACTACTGTTGAGGCTGTCAAGCGGGTAAAAGAGTGGTTTTGGATTAACGACGCTGGCAAGCTGAACCTCGCCGTGCGTTATGGAAGCAAGGTTTTGGAGCTAGCCAAGGGCAAGAACGCTATTGAGCTAGCTAGCGGTGAAGAGCTGATTGCTGCCCTGCACTCGCTCAAGGCAGCCGTGCTTGCGGGTGAACTAGACACACAGATTGAAGCAGCCAGCGGACAGCTACGGGCTGGGTTTGAAAAGTAATTGGGGCTAGGGCTGGCTGCTGCGGTCAGCCCTATTCTTTGTAAAAATCTTGAGCACTCCGAAGACTTGCTTGGTTTTGTCCAAAAACTCTCGACCAAGCAATACGATACTCAAGAAAAACAAAACTTCACCCGTAATCACGAGTGCAGTAGTCAATGCAGCCGCTGCTGACAGAGACAAATCAAAAAAAGGCAGTACCGCTATCGCAATCCAAGCAACAAATGATAGGACAAATAGACAATACCCGACAGTTTTCCTCATCGTTTCTTCCTAGCATAAGTACTAATGCAAGGAGGATGATATGCGTTTTTATGAGTTTGCAATACCAGCCCGCCCAGTACTTAAAATCAGTCAGCAAGCAAAAGCTGCAGGTGGTAATACTCCCCCAACACCATTACCTCGAAATACTCCGCCCACCCAAGCAACTGCTGAACCCATAAAAGTTTATCCTCGTGCGTGGCAGCACGAGTGGGTACAAAAATACCTAGCCGCTAAGATGGCTCGAGACGCACAAACCATCAAGCCCACTGAAGATGATGTCGCTATTGCGATGCTAAGCCACGGCGAAGCCCAACGACAAGCGGATTTAGAATATGAACGTACACATGGAGTACCCGCTGTGGAGAAACGATGGGAAAAGCGAGACTAGCGAGGCTACTTTCTCCTTTCACCCTCTGACATGCTGCGTACTATTGCCAAGATATGCCGCTGTTCTTCCCTACCAAGCTTTCTATAGTACTTAATCAATAGCTGCTCTTGGGCTGATAGCGACTTGCTAGACTTGTCCTCAATACTTTCGCCAAATCTCAACCAAGAAGCGGAAACACCCACAATTGCTGCCAAAGCCTGCAAACGGTCATGTGCGGGAATGGACTCACCCATGAGCCACTTGCGAGCTGCATGCACAGTTACGGGCGGTAGCTGGCTCCGCTTGTTGAAGGCACGCTGAAGCACCGTAGCCCTTGTCTCCATGCCAGAAGCGGTCAATGCTTGATTAAGCCGTTCAGCAAACAAATCTCGCTCACGCTGTGCTGGCTTGGGCGGATTACGAAAAGTGGGCATCTGACACTGGGAAAAATTCTGTGAAAGACACAAAGGTAACGTAAGTTTAATGCCTGTCAAATGTGGAAACGACTGGACACAGGGGACGCTGAGCACAAGCAATGTTTGGCTTACATTTTATTTGGTATTTTTGATAATATTTACTGTACTACATACTGTACTACTTGCTTTTAATCGCCTTAAAAGCATTGAAAATACTAATATTGTACTATTTGTTGACAAACTCATAATGCTGGGGTCGGTGGTTCAAGTCCACCTATCACCACCAGAATTCAATAAGTAAATCAAGCACTTGGAGCGATCCAGGTGCTTTTTTTACGTCTTGCGCCTTGCGGCAGACCGCTTGTCTACCCGTCTGCTTTCAGCAGTTCTCCCTGGCCCCGACCCTTCGCAATCACTTTCGATGGACTTCGTCCTGCGATGTCCAGACGCGGGGCATGCTGCCGCTCGCTTGTCACATTGCTGACATCAATATTTCGATAGAATTGGAAATATGAATAATACGGATGCCATTGCCGCCTTCCTGGCGCTGGGACAGGAAACGCGCCTCAATATCTTTCGCCTCGTCGTGCAGAGGGGCGATAGCGGCCTGACTCCTTCCGAGCTGGTCGAGTGCCTCGGCATCCCGAATGCCACGCTGAGCTTCCACCTGAAAGAACTGGCGCGTGCCGGCTTGCTGCTGGTCGAGCGCCAGAGCCGCAACCTGATTTACAGACCCAACGCCGCGCTGGTGGAGTCGCTGTCCGGCTTCCTGCTGGAGAACTGCTGCGGCGGAAAACCCTGCACTCCTGTCCAACTGAAAAAGAAAGTCCGATGAAAACCTACAACCTGCTGTTTCTCTGTACGCACAATTCGGCGCGCTCCATCCTCGGCGAGGCCCTGGCATCGACCCATCCCAGCGGACGCTTCGTCGCTTATTCGGCCGGCTCGACACCGGGCGGCAAGGTGAATCCGTTCGCCGCCGAGTTGGCCCTCAAGATGGGCTACCCGTCCGACAAGCTGCGCTCGAAGAGCTGGGACGAGTTTGCCGCCCCCGGCGCCCCCAACATGGATTTCATCATCACCGTCTGCGATAACGCGGCCGGCGAGGTATGCCCCGTCTGGCCGGGCAATCCAGCTACGGCGCACTGGGGCTTTCCTGATCCGTCTCAGGTGGATGGCGACGACGAAGCGAAGCGCAAGGCCTTCATGGACGTCATGGCCGGGCTGAGGAAGCGAATCGACTTGTTGGCAGCACTGCCGCTCGACAAGCTCGATGCGATGAGCCTCCAGTCCGAACTGAAAAAGCTGGCCCACGCATGAGCTTCTTCGAACGCTATCTGACCCTGTGGGTATTCCTCTGCATCGTCGCCGGCATCGCGCTCGGTCAGTTCTTCCCTGCCCCCTTCCACGCGATTGGCGCAATCGAAGTCGCGCGCGTGAACCTGCCAGTCGGGCTGCTGATCTGGGTGATGATCATCCCGATGCTGGTGAAGGTCGACTTCGGTGCCTTGCACGAAGTGCGCCGGCACATCAGGGGCATCGGCGTGACGCTGTTCGTGAACTGGCTGGTAAAGCCGTTCTCGATGGCGCTGCTGGGCTGGATCTTCATCCGCCAGCTGTTTGCACCTCTGCTGCCGCCGGATCAGCTGGACAGTTACATCGCGGGCCTGATCTTGCTGGCTGCCGCTCCCTGTACGGCAATGGTGTTCGTCTGGAGCCGGCTGACGAACGGCGATCCGCTGTTCACGCTGTCGCAAGTGGCGCTCAATGACAGCATCATGGTGTTTGCGTTCGCGCCCATCGTCGGACTGCTGCTTGGCATCTCGTCGATCACGGTACCGTGGGATACGCTGCTGACTTCGGTCGTGCTCTACATCGTGATCCCGGTCGTGCTGGCCCAGCTATGGCGTCGGCGCCTGATGACCCGGGGGCAGCAGGCGTTCGACGCGACGATGCAGCGCATCGGCTCATGGTCGATTGCGGCGCTGCTGGCGACACTGGTGTTGCTGTTTGCCTTCCAGGGCGAAGCCATCATTCGCCAACCGCTGGTGATCGCCTTGCTGGCCGTGCCCATCCTGATCCAGGTGTTCTTCAATTCCGCACTGGCCTACTGGCTCAACCGCCGCCTCGGCGAATCGCACAGCGTTGCCTGCCCGTCGGCGCTGATAGGCGCGTCCAACTTTTTCGAGCTGGCGGTGGCTGCAGCGATCAGCCTGTTCGGATTCGAATCCGGCGCTGCGCTGGCGACTGTGGTTGGCGTGCTGATCGAAGTGCCGGTCATGCTGATCGTGGTGAGGATTGTGAACCGTTCGCGCCCCTGGTACGAGCGCAGCACCGGACAAAACCAGCCGACCTGATACAACGCCATGGCCCTGCACAGAGGCATTCTGGCTCGTCGCCCTGGCGATGGGCGCATCAGGCGCGTTACTGCTGTGGCTGGCGTAGGAAACACGCCCCCGGCTGAATCCGGCACCTGTCTGATAGTCTCGCCATTGACCTTCCTCCTTGCCATGAATGCCTTATGAACGATCTGCCGAACCTGGACGCCAATTGCTTTCAACCGATTGATCATGCTGCACTCTTTCCCGAGCAGCGATCATCCCATCCACCACGCATCTTGTTGTTGTATGGTTCACTGCGTGCACGCTCGTTCAGCAGGCTGCTCGCCGAAGAGGCTGCGCGATTGTTGCAAGCGATGGGTGCAGAGACGCGCTTCTTCAATCCAAGCGGGCTGCCGCTGCCCGACGACGCCGCTGACACGCACCCGAAGGTGGCCGAGCTGCGTGAGCTGTGCCAGTGGGCCGAAGGCATGGTCTGGTCGTCGCCGGAGCGCCATGGCGCGATGACAGGCATCATGAAGGCGCAGATCGACTGGATACCGCTGGCACTGGGGGCAATTCGTCCGACGCAGGGCAAGACGCTGGCAGTGATGCAGGTCTGCGGCGGATCGCAGTCGTTCAATGCGGTGAACCAGATGCGGGTGCTGGGGCGCTGGATGCGGATGCTGACGATACCGAACCAGTCGTCGGTCGCGAAAGCTTACGAAGAATTTGACGAAGCCGGACGCATGAAGCCTTCGTCCTACTACGACAGGGTGGTCGACGTGATGGAAGAGCTGGTGAAATTCACGCTGCTGACGCGGGACATTTCACCCTATCTGGTCGATCGCTACAGCGAACGCCGTGAAGCGCATGAAGCGCTGTCCCGAAGGACAGGCCAGTCGAAGCTCTGAGCCGCCGCCCGCGGATGCCCAACTCAGGGAGGGCATGCCGCTATCGCGCGGTGTCTGACGAAACGCCCGCAGTGGCGGGAACGTCGGATGCCCGGCGATGGCGATGCCGGAGGGATCGCACCGCCGCCCTCAACAGGAGGACAACGAGAATCACGAGTACTGCGCGCGGCGCCGACAGATAGTTCATGTGGGCCGGCGCCCAGGGCAATGCGCCGACGACCAGCAGGTACAACATCGTTTGATTACAAGGCCGGGTCATTTGCAGGCGCCCCAGCAACTGCTCGGCCAGCACCAGGAAAATCCAGCTGCTGATGTGGAAGTTCGTCCAGCGGCCCCAATCAAGGGCGATGTAATACAGAGGAAGGAAAGGCAGCGCGGTCAGCACATACATCAGCATCAGACGCCGCCGCTGCGCAAAGTGTGCGCTGAACCACCATGCATCTGCGGTCAGGGCCAGATAGATGACGGCGACTGACCCGCTCTCCCATGACCAGCTGGCAGCCGTCGCCTCGATCGCATAGGACAGGTCGCGCGTCACCCAGGTAATGGCACGGTCGCAGAATGAGGCAGGAAGTCCGCGCGCCATCAATGGCGCGCACACCAGCCCGACATCGGCGACATGAACATGCCGCAGCACGAAGGCCGCCGACGCCACCGCGACGGCGCTCAACAACAGCGCGCCGCTGGCGAACGCTGCAAGGGATAGCAAGCCCTCACGCTGCACGCGAAACAGCAGCCACAGGAAGGCTGGCAGGAACAGGATATTGGCTTCATGCGCCAGGAGCCCGACGGCGAACGATGCGATCGAAAGCGGGAAACAAGCGGGACGGCGGTCGACGATGCCGACCAGTACCAGCGCAAAAGCGCAATAGACGAAAAGCTCCTTGCGCAGGCTGCCGTGAGGGTCATTGCCCCAGAAGAGAAGCACGAAGGCCGGGCAGAACAGCAACAGCCAGAAGATCGGTTGCTGCTCCAGCGCGCGTATCACCCGAAACAGCAGGCCTGCAAACAGCAGCAGTAGTGCCGCCTGCGACAGCACGACCAGCAGCAGCAAATCCAGATGCAGCGCGTCCGACAGGAAAATGAACGCCGAACCCAGCAAGCCGCGCCGCACGGCGACCTGCTCGATGTTGATCAGCCAGTCACCCTGCTTGTCACCATTCCCGCCCAGCAGGTAGTCCTGCAACAGGTACACGAGCATGACCGCAAAGGCCAGCCAGCAGGCCAGCCTGGCCATTCGCCGGATTTCCTGTGCATGGTCGTCTGGCACCATCCCTGTCCCCCCTGGATTTTTCGTCAGTGTATTGACGGTGACTACAGGAAAGTTTGAGCAATGTCGTGCCGGCCGCAGGTAGCGACCAAAGTGGCGCCCCGGTCAGTGCGTGTCCCGGCAGGCGGCCGCCAGTGCCATGACCGCTTCGGCCAGCGCATCCCGCTCGGCAATGGATTCTGCGTAAAGCTCGAATATCGTCTCATCGACAAACGATCGGGCCAGCCGGAAAGGGTTGGGATCGAACCAGGTTTCGGTGTGGGCGACCGTCTTGCCGCTGCGGCTGCCAAAGAACACCGCGTACGGTCGATGCTTGGCGATGTCGCGGTAGGTCTCGTCGTTGCGCTTCGGCCCCAGGGTCGCCCCGCGGTCGGCGTAGGTGACGGCGGCCAGGTTCAGGCTCACCTGCTGGTGCGTCGCCAGCTCGCCGGAGAACTCCCGGTCAATGCGAAAGCTGCAGGTGTCGCTGCGCGCCACCCGGATGTTGCCGTGGATAGGCTCGAGGCTGCGGATGATGCGCTCGGCCGCCCGCTGAAGCTCAGGCGTATCGCCGGCGAAGGCAACGGGGCTCGCCCGCAGCAGCGCGAAACACAGCAGGCCGGCCAGCGCCAACGCTGCCTTGCCGCTGCCCGTGCGCCCGCCGCTGGCGCGTACTGCGCGTGTCCATGCCGCCATCATCAAACCGGTCTCGCTTATTTTTCAGAAGGCTGTTTGAGCAGGAAGGCCGGCACCGGCACTTCGCGCTCGGCCGGAGGCTGGGCAGCTTCGGGGAAAGGCATGCACCGGCTCAGGTCAGGGTCGCCCAGGTCGATGTCGAGCTTCTTGGCATACAGCTTCAGCAGGCGCGCCAGTTCCTGTTCGCTGTTGAAGTGCTGGAAATCCGAGCGTTCGATGGCCGTGATCTGACGAGGCGTCATCCCGGACAGGCGGGAGACATCCGCAATTTCCAGCCCGAGGGCCGTCCTGCGATCACTGAGCTTTTTGCCGATCATCGCCGCACATGTTCTGCTGAACCTGCGGCGATCATAGCGATAAACAGTTGATTCCGTGCAAGTTTTTTGCAGGTTGCGCGCGCTTTTTGACGCAATCCGGGCCTTTTTTCGAAAACTGATTTCGGTGATGAAACTGGCTGTCACCGGCTCAAGCGTTGGCCGCCGCCGGTGCCGGCAAGCCCACCACGAAGCGGGCGCCACCGCCCGGCCGCAGCCCGGCCCGGATGAATCCGCCATGCAGGGCCATCACTTCCCGGCACAGCCACAGACCGAGCCCGATGCCTTCGACCTTCGTGGTCTGGAATACCTCGAACACTGACTCCAATTGCGCGGGATCGATGCCCGCGCCATTGTCCTCGACCACCAGCTCGGTCAGCGGGCCCGCATGGGCTGCCGAAATCCAGATGCAGCGTCCTTCCTCCCTGTCCATCACCGCATCGATCGCATTGTTGACCAGGTTCAGCAAGACCATCTGCAACTGCGATTCATCGGCGAAGACCTGCACATGGGGTGCGACCGACAGCTTCACGCGTATGCCTCCGGCGTCGAGGCGGGGCTGCACCAGGCCCAGCACGTCGTCGACCGCGGCCTGCAGCGGGAAACTGGCCGGGCTTTTCTCGCGGTTGTTGATGAAGCGCTTCAGGCGCTGCACGATGGAAGAAGCGCGACGGCTGCCCTCGACAATGTTCAGCAAGCGCTGCTGGCGCTGCTCGACCGGCAGCTTGTCGAGGTCGTCGCGCATCAGGATCTGCGCATTCAACTGAATGGCCGCCAGCGGCTGGCTGACTTCATGCGCCAGCGCGGCGGAAAACATGCTCAGGTTGCGCGTCTTGTTCGACACCATCAGCGCCTGCAACAGTTGCTGCTTCTCGTCGATGCTCTGCCGCAGCGACTGGTTCAGTTCACGGATCAGCTGGTTCTCGCCCTCGGCCTGGTTCAGGCTGGCCATCGTCGACTGCAGCGAGCGGCTGACGGCGTCTTCCAGCTGCAGCACGCGCTCGAAGAAGAAGTTATTGATCGAGAACACCAGCAGGAACGTGGCCAGCGTCGGCAACAGGCGCGACAAGGTCAGCAACAGGTTCTCCTGGTGCACATGCTCGAGGCTGTCGATACCGGACATCGGCAGCAGCACCGCGCGGGCGCTCAGCATCAGGAAAATCAATGTGGCGATCACCAGCGTGATGCGCAGCTGGCTGGACCGGTGGATGCGCTGGATATAGTCGGTCTCGATGATCAGCCACAGCGACGAGGCCGCGAAAATGACTGTCGAGTAGGTCGCGCGTATCACGTAGTAGCTGCTGCCCTGCTGGCGGATGATGTCGAAGACGATCGCCGCGGCCACCACGGCCAGCACCAGCCACCGCTTCAGCTGCGCCGTCACCGGCGCCCGGAAGGAGCGCAACGCGACGCACATCATCAGGCTGGCACACCAGCCGAACACGTTCATCACCGTCACCACATAGCCGGGCGCATTGGGCACCAGACCGGCCAGCAGGAAACTGATCGTCAGGCAGGCGATGGCAAGCGGCCAGTAGACGCTGATGTGCTTGAGCAGGCGGTCGCGCGAACGCGGCACGAATTCCAGCAGCAGGCCAAGGTAGAGGAAGGCGAGGACGAAGCCGAGGAGTTCGGTGGACATACGGGTGGCGTGCAGGTGGCTGCAGGTGGCGTGCTGACCGGAGAAATACTTACCAAAGCGCAATACTTTACCAGCGCCGCGGATGTTTTCCGGTACGGCAGGCCCTGAAGCGACAGGGCTGAGCCTGCTATACTTTTCAGCATTCCACCCCATATCCGGCGAATTGCCGTCGTTCTTTCCCCTGATGATCCCGCGGGAAACCGGCCGCCGCGCTTCACCCCAGATGCAAAAAAAGCTATTCATCAAGACCTTCGGCTGCCAGATGAACGAGTACGACTCGGACAAGATGGCCGACGTGCTCAACGTCGCCGAAGGCCTGGTCCGCACCGACACCCCGGAAGATGCGGACATCATCCTGTTCAACACCTGCTCGGTGCGCGAAAAGGCGCAGGAAAAAGTGTTTTCTGACCTTGGCCGCGCGCGCGAGCTGAAGAAGAAAAAGCCGGAACTGGTGATCGGCGTCGGCGGCTGCGTCGCGTCGCAGGAAGGCAAGGCCATCGTCCACCGCGCGCCGTATGTCGACGTGGTGTTCGGCCCGCAAACCCTGCACCGGCTGCCCGACCTGCTGAAGCAGCGCCGCGCCAGCGGCCGCCCGCAGATCGACATCAGCTTCCCCGAGATCGAGAAGTTCGACCATCTGCCGCCGGCCCGCGTCGAGGGCGCGAGCGCCTTCGTCTCGATCATGGAAGGCTGCAGCAAATACTGCAGCTACTGTGTGGTGCCTTACACACGGGGCGAAGAAGTGAGCCGCCCATTCGACGATGTGTTGGTTGAAATTGCGGGCTTGGCCGATCAAGGCGTCAAGGAGATCACCTTACTCGGGCAAAACGTCAACGCCTACCGCGGGGCCATGGGGCAGACCGCTGAAATGGCCGACTTGGCCATGCTCATTGAATACGTGGCCGAAATACCAGGCATCGAGCGCATTCGATTCACGACCAGTCACCCCAATGAATTCAGTGCCCGCCTGATTGCGGTGTATGGCAAGGTGCCCCAGTTGGTGAGCCATCTGCATTTGCCCGTGCAACACGGCAGCGACCGCATTCTGATGGCCATGAAGCGGGGCTACACGGCCATGGAGTACAAGAGCACGGTGCGCAAATTGCGCGCCATTCGCCCTGATCTCTCCATGAGCAGTGATTTCATTGTCGGGTTCCCCGGCGAAACGGAAGAAGACCACGACAAGCTCATCCGTCTGATGCACGATGTCTATTTCGACAACTCCTTCAGTTTCATCTTCAGCCCACGCCCCGGCACGCCGGCGGCCAATTTGACTGACGACACCCCCCATGCGGTGAAACTGCGCCGCTTGCAAGAGGTGCAGAAAATCATTGACGATAACGTGCGAGAAATCAACCAAACCCGTGTGGGCACGGTACAGCGCGTTTTGGTGGAAGGTCGGGCGCGCAAAAATGCGCAGGAGTGGTCGGGCCGCACGGTGTGTAACCGCATCGTCAACTTTGCGGGAGGCCCCCAAGGTGAGCGGCTGCTCGGTCAGATGTTGGATGTGCGCATCACGGAGGCCTACCCGCACTCCTTGCGCGGCGAAGTGGTCATGCGCGAAGGCTAAGCGCTCAAGCCTGCATCGCCCATGCGCTCCCCCGGCGCCAAGCGGGGGACGATCCCCGTCTCTTGCACATATCGCCAGTAGTCCCCATGCGCAATGCGGGGCAGGTGTTGGCATTCCCGCGCATAGACGTAGGTCCAAACCAGGCGTGATTCGCCCTGAGTGCGGTGGGCCCAAACGCGCTCGCGTCGGTATTCGCTCGCTTCGGGATGTGCGGGGTCGTAGGCCTCAATGGCATCGAGGCGTTGGAGGAGGGCGTCGTCGACGCCGGCGAGCTGTCCCCACACAGGGCCCGTGGCGCCTTCCAGGCGCAATCCGGGGTAGTCGCCTAAATCAAAGAGCGCGCCTTGCACCCAGGCCTGGCCCAGCCATTGGGCGCCCTGCATGGCGCCGTGTCGACACAGACCCGGCAGCAAAGTGCCATAGACGAAGAGTTCCTGCTGCATGGCCGTGGCGGGTTAGCGCATGCCGGGGAAGCCCCCACCCCCCATGCCCGGGAAGCCCTTCATGCCGCCCATGCGTTTCATGAGCTTCATGAGGCCGCCCCCGCGCATTTTTTTCATCATCTCTTGCATCTGCTCGAATTCCTTGAGCAGACGATTGACATCTTGCACCTGCACCCCCGCGCCGGCGGCAATGCGGCGCTTGCGCGTGGCTTTGATGAGGTCTGGGCGAGCCCGTTCGGCGGGGGTCATGCTGTGGATGATGCCTTGCTTGCGGCCGATTTCTTTCTCAGCCTTGCCCATGTCCACCTGGCCGGCCTTGGCGGTGAGTTGCGAGGGCAGTTTGTCCATGAGGTCGGAGAGGTTGCCCATGGCGCGCATTTGCTGGATCTGGGCCAAAAAATCGTTGAGGTCAAACCCATCGCCGCGTTTGAGCTTCTCGGCCATTTGCTGCGCGGCTTGCATGTCCACGCCCGCCGTGACTTGCTCGACCAAGGCCACGATATCGCCCATGCCCAAGATACGCCCCGCATGGCGCTGGGCGTCAAAGAGCTCAAGCCCATCGATTTTTTCACTGGTCCCGGCAAATTTAATGGGAACACCGGTGACCTGACGCACCGAGAGCGCGGCACCCCCGCGGGAGTCCCCATCGAGCTTGGTGAGCACCACGCCCGTCAAGGGCAGGGCTTCGCCAAAGGCGCGCGCGGTATTGAGGGCGTCCTGACCTTGCATGGCGTCAACCACGAAGAGGGTCTCCACCGGATGCACCGAGGCGTGCAGCGCTTTGATCTCCTGCATCATGGCTTCATCGATGCCCAAGCGCCCCGCCGTGTCGATGAGCAAGACGTCGTAGTAGTGGCGGCGCGCGTGGTCGAGCGCCGCCAAGGCGATATCGACGGGTTTTTGGTCGGGGGTGCTGGCAAACCAGTCCGCCCCGGCCTGCGCGGTGACGGTTTTGAGCTGCTCAATGGCCGCGGGACGGTAGACGTCCCCCGAAACCGTGAGGACCTTTTTTTTGCGCTGCTGCACCAACCAGCGGGCGAGTTTGGCGGTGGTGGTGGTTTTACCCGCACCTTGCAAACCGGCCATGAGCACCACCGCAGGTGGCTGGACGGCGAGTTGTAGATCACTCACGCCCTCGCCCATGGTAGCCGCGAGCTCGCGGTTGACAATGCCCACCAAGGCTTGCCCGGGCTGCAAAGAGCCCACCACTTCCTGCCCCAAGGCCTTCTCTTTCACCCGAGCGATGAAATCGCGCACGACGGGCAGGGCCACATCCGCTTCCAGCAAGGCCATGCGCACCTCGCGCAACATGTCAGCGACGTTGCTCTCGGTGATGCGCGCTTGTCCGCTGAGCGTCTTGACGAGGCGGGAGAGCTTGTCGGTCAGGGTTGTGGCCATAGTTTTCTCGGGTGCGCCACCAAACGAGGCGCTTGGCGGCTAAACTAAAGACATGATTCTAGCGAGCGACCTCCCTTCTGCGTGGAGCCTAGCCTTGCCCACGGCGGCGGCCTACTGGCTCACGGGTTGGCTCGGGCCACGCCTGCCCCGCGGCCAACGCCTGCTGTGGGTCCCGCTGGCCTTGCACGGGTTAGGGTTGTTTTATTTTCTGTGGGCCCCTTGGGATGGCGGCGTGCTGCACTTTGGCTTTGCGCCCGCGCTCTCGGTCACCGCATGGCTTTTGCTCATGCTTTATTTATTAGAACAACATTGGTTTCCGCAGTTGCGCACCCGCTGGGCTTGGACCAGTCTGGGAGCGCTGGCGGTACTGTTGGCGGCCATTTTCCCCGGCACAGCCCTGCACACCGACACCTCGCTCTGGCTTCCCCTGCACTGGGCCTTGGGCTTGTCCGCCTACGGCCTTTTTGCAGCAGCCCTGGGCCACGCCTGGCTCATGCAACGCGCCGAGGCCAATATTCGCAAGGCGGTCGATAACCCTGTGGGGCTGCCCTTGCTCACGCTGGAGCGACTGACCTTTCGTTTTGTGTATGCGGGCTTTGTGCTGTTGAGCGCCACGCTGCTGGCAGGCCTGTTTTTTGGGGAAGCGATTTACGGATCAGCATGGCAATGGAATCACAAGTCCGTGTTCTCCGTGCTGGCTTGGGTCAGCTTTGCCAGTTTGCTGTGGGGCCGACGCCACTTTGGCTGGCGCGGCCGGGTGGCCGTGCGCGTCCTGTATTTGGGTTGTGGGCTGTTGTTGCTGGCCTATGCAGGCTCGCGCTTCGTGCTGGG
>JACCEB010632686.1_pt1 | contig 14547 bp, 23 predicted proteins | sample 7454761 | NCBI WGS metagenome assembly JACCEB01 (sample SAMN15323454, study PRJNA562643) | freshwater metagenome | isolation source: river surface water | place: USA:Blue River Watershed | collected 2017-08-18 | reverse complement strand
TTTGGTATTGTAAATGGTAGTAACAACGTATTTGATGTTTGGCAACAAGGCACAGGTAGTCAATATGTTGATCTAAGTCTAACAGGTAACGGACATAATGTCAGTGCTAACCAAAAAGATGCTGGAAATCATAAGGCTACTATTAACTTGACTAATGCTGGCGGTGCAAGTAATGTTACATTAGTACAGCAAGGTGCCACTGCACAAAATATCAATATTACGCAACAATGCGCTACATTAAGCGGTTGTAGCGTTTCAGTAACACAAGGTCAATAATATTAAATAGTAGTATGAAAAAACTACTACTTAACCCATGGACAGCATTAGTTACTCTTGCTGTATTATTACTATTACGAATTGCAGATCCTGCTTTCGTAGAAAAAGTAAGACTTACTTACTTTGATCAACTTGTTACAAGTCAACCTAAAGTTGATGTTCCTGTGCATACAGTTAACATTGATGAAGCAACATTAGACAAGCTAGGGCAATTCCCATTCCCTAGAGATATGTATGCTGATATTATTAAAGAGCTTTATAAACGTGAAGCTGGCTTAGTTGTATTCAACGTACTAATGCCGGAGAAAGATCGCTTTGGTAAAGACGCAGTACTAGGAGAAACACTTAAAAAGTATCCTGTAGTATTACCCGCACTAGGCAGTGAAAAATCAAAGAACACTAGTCACGGAAGTCCTGCACAGGTAGTAGGACAAGATCCTACAGGCTTAGTTGTTGAATATCCAGGATTAATCAGTAACGTCGAACCACAAGAAAGTTTGGCTGCTGGAGTTGGTGTTGTTAATACTTTCCCAGAGATAGACGGTGTTGTCCGTCGTATGCCTTTGGTTATTCTAAGTCAAGAACAACTTCACCCTGCACTGGCATTGGAGACACTTCGTGTTGCTGCCAAGGATCCTAAGTTCCAAGTTAAAATTGGCGACATGGGCGTAGAAGCTGTACGTGTTCCAAAGTTTGGAAAAATACCTACAGACGATATTGGCCGTGTTTGGATTGATTGGAGTGCTACACCTAGAGAACACAGTTATATGAACTTGCCAGAATCATTTGATGGTGGCATAGTTATTGTAGGTCTAAGTGCCGCTGGATTAGTTAACCCTATTGCCACAGCACAAGGTGAAGTATGGCCACAATACTTACAAGGCACCGTAATAGGTACAATGATTACGCAAAGTAACATACAACGTCCTGGCTATGCTGACCAATTAGAAATATTGAGTTTACTTGTACTAGGTGTTATACTAATATTTTTAATGAGGTGGACTTATGTCGGGATTGCTACTACGGTTGTTGTTATTGCTGGTTCTATATTTGGTAGTATGCTGGCTTATAGTAACTTCTTATTCCTTTTTGATAGTACCGCATTGGCTATTGGACTCTTACTTGTATCTCTCCATGCATACGTGGTTAAGTTTGTAAGTGAGTTTTTACAAAAGTCTGCAATCAAGAAACAGTTTGGATCATACGTTAACCCTGTTATTGTGGAACGCTTACAAAAAGATCCTAGCTTTATTAAACTAGGTGGTGAGAAAAAAGACTTAACAATTATCATGAGTGACATGCGTAACTTCACAGGCCTGGGCGAAACTTATGGCGATGACGTTGTAGCGTTTACTAATACAATGAATCGTTACATGACTGCCATTGCCGAACCTATTCTACGCAACAATGGATGTTTGATTAAGTTCATCGGTGATGCAAGTTTGCACGTTCATGGTGCGCCTATTCAAGAAGAACAAGATCCAGATCATGCACATGCCGCTGTTCGTACAGGTCTTGAAATGATTCACGCTGTTGAATTGTTTAATATTGAGCTAGAGCGAGAAGGCAAGCCTCGTGTTGGTATGGGCCTGGGTATTAACACTGGTCCTACACTAATTGGTAACATTGGCAGTAAAGATCGTTTTGGCTATGACGTATTGGGCGATTCAGTTAGTTTAACTGCACGTTTAGAAAGTCAGACAAAGAACTATGGACAACTAATTATTATCAGTGAGTTCACAGAGAAACGTGTTAATGATGCATTCTTTACTATTCCTTTAGATTGCATTGCAGTTAAAGGAAAGAGCATTGGTGTAAACATTTTTACAGTATTCTACATGCCAGACGTTACAGTTGCCGCAGATTGGATCATGGCACGTGATAGACACAACGAGATGTTAGCATTGTATCGTAGTCAAAAGTGGGACAAGGCCATTAAATTATGTGAAGAATTACAGGGCGAGTTTGATGGTAATATGGATCACTACTATGAACTATGGATTGAACGTATTGCAGATATGCGTACACGAAACCTTCCTAAAGACTGGGACGGAACATATCACGCAACAAGCAAGTAAACAAAAAGGACTCCTAGGAGTCCTTTTTTAATCATCCCCAGCACTGTCTTTTATTTCCTGCTTGGTAGCTTTACGCTTACCAATTGGCGGCTTCTCTGGTTCATCTGCGGCTTTATTAATTTCCTGTTCAGCTCGTACACGTTCACGTTCAATTGTTTTACCGCGAAGTTCCATAACAGTTTCAACCTTTTGATTTAACCTTATAAGGTCATTGTCCAACATACGAATGCGATCAATAAGAGCAATAAGAGTTCCATTGGCTTGTCCTATAACAGGTTTAATTTCTGTAGTTACCCACGTCCATACATAATAAATGAAATAACCCATGCCACCAGCGGCAACAATAGGGAATCCATATTTGTTAATTAGTTCTGCTACATCCATTATTCAAACTTTCTTAAAAATTTTTCTACTTCATCAACTTTGACTAGTTGCAGTCTGTCATCTACTTTAATTAATTTAAAGTAATCGTTTTCTTTCCAACCTAGTTTTTGCACATCCAAGTCAGTGTCTAAACGTATGCCCATAGCATCCATTTCCCAGTCAAAGTCGACGTATTTTGTCATATTATAGTCCGCTTGCGCCAACTGTAGCCCACTCACGTGCTCCGCTTGGTAATGTTTGTTCACAGGCTAATTGTGCTACTAATGTTGTTACTACACCTGCAACAACAGCCGCACAACTTTGTGGAACAATCATAGCACCTGCGGCAGCATCCATACTCTTACACAATGTAAAGGCAATAGCATCAGTTAAGATCTGTTTGTTCTTGCTACCAATAGCTTTACGTATATCTGCACTGATCCAAATTAATTCAACAAAGGCCTGTGCTGTTAAGTTACAAGCAGTGCCTAATGCAACTTTACCCACAGTTTCTTTAGCACTAATATATAAAATAGCAGTAGCACTTAGTGGCGCAGTGGCCGCTGTAGTTGTTGCTTGACTACTAGGTTCAGGACGATATAGTAATGCGGCAAAGATTGTACCTAGTGCTAGACTAACACCAATCTGGCAGTAGTTTGCTTCAACCCATTCTGCAATAAGTTCGCCAGCATCTTCTAATTCATAAACACCTTTTTCAAGTATTTGACCAGTTAGTTTTGCGCCGGCTTCGATGTCAGCCATGGCAGCATCGGCAACTTTAGCAGTAGCAAGAGCAGCCTTTGTAGTATCAACATAGGCTTTAACTGCCTCACTGACTACAGTCTTTTGAATAGTACCAACTGTATCTTTGGCTAAGTTTTCAGCATCCTTAGTTAGCTTGCCTGATGTATCAACAATAGTCTTACCGGCTACATTAACTGCTTTGGTTGTTTCTTTTACTACAGTATTAACTACAGGTGTTACAGCTTGTTGTACTGGCTGAACAACTGCCTTATTAATATCTTTGCCAACTTTTTTCCAACTACTCTTTTTAAATGGATTGAATCCCATGATTAATCTTTCCTCTGACTCGCTTGATCCGCTCTACTGATTCTGTCGTAATCAGGTTGAAGTCCTAGTGCGTGACTTACTTTAACATCAATACGTTGTAATTGATTTGTCATAGTATCGACACGACCGTCCAGACCTTTAATAATGCCACCCATACCATTTACGCTACTTGTTACGCCTGCAAGAATAAACTTTAATGTTAAAAACACAAAGTATCCTGCGGCTATAGCACCTGCAATAGGAAAGCCCAATTCTGCTACTAATTTAAAAAATTCACCCATAGCTTACATCCAAAGCCACAAACCTTGAGCACTTAATAAAATGCCTAGTCCTGCTACGACAAAACTACCCCAGAATAGGGGCATACTTACAGCAAGAATACTTGCTGATAATAAAACGATTGCTAGTTGATAAGCCGTACTTGCGTAACCAATCCAAGGACTGCGTAGTTTAGCTTCATCACGTTCTGCTTCTAATTTCTTAGCTTTGGCAGCAATTTCCTGCTTGTCCACATCCATACGTGCCTTTTCAGCTAATAATGCTTCTTTTTCAGGACCTTTAGCTTGCAGTGCCGCAGTTTCATAGATAACACCACGAACGTTTTTAGCCTGATACCAACTCCACTGATTGTTAGCACTGATTGTATTGTTTAATACTGTACTAGATAACTTACCACCGTACCATGCGTTCATAGCAAGACATAGTGCGAAAACGTTAATAACAAGACCAGCTTTATCCTTGATCTTAGCCTCACGCTCACTGCGGCTACCAACTGGTGGCTTAGGAGCATCGGGATCTTTGGGAGTCTTGTTTACTAAGTTTAATACTGAATCAATTAATGCCATTTTATGTTTCCTCTCCATTATTTACCATTTCTGGAGATTTAATAGTACTTAATTGATAAATATTTGACTAGGAGTCCGACATGGAATTTACATTTGATTTTACAGCTGACAAGCTGGCACAGTGCATTACTAAGAATAAAAACCCACAGGAATGGTTTGATGGCTTATACGAGCAACTACCCAAGTTTGTCATAGTTACGCCTGCTAGAGTTGCGGGTTTTATCAGTCAATGTCAGCATGAAAGCGCAGACTTTACTGTACTCACAGAAAACTTAAACTACGGTGCTAAGGGTTTGATGACTATTTTTAAGAAATACTATCAGGACGAAGCATTGGCCAAAGCACATGAGCGCAAGCCACAGTTAATCGCTAACAGAGTTTACAGTGGACGCATGGGCAATGGTCCAGAAGCCAGTGGCGATGGTTGGAAGTTCCGTGGTCGCGGTCTAGTTCAGCTTACGGGCCGCAGTAACTACACTCAGTGTAGCAGAGACTTGTTTGGTGATGAGTGTCTAGTGGACAACCCAGACCTAATCTGTGAACCAGAATATGCTATTCTAAGTGCTTGCTGGTTCTGGCACAAGAATCGCTTAAACGACATCTGCGATAAGGGCGATGTTGTACTATTAAGCAAACGTATCAATGGTGGAACAATTGGTCTTGCAGACCGTATACATCACTGGAACAAGTGCTTGGAGTTGTTTGAATAATGAGTAAGTATCTTGCTCCATGGTATAATTTCTATCACTGGATTGCCATGCTTCCTGGTAAAATTTCCTGGAGCAGGAAAAAGGCAATCACAGAGTCCGACAAGGCAGAGATAGCCAAACTATTATCTTCAGGATACTATATTATCCTTACCGGAGATCGGAGTCATCTAAGTAGCATAGTTGTGTCATTGTTGTCCTGGATTAAAACCGGTAAGTGGGCAAGATACAGTCATGTATTAATGAACTGCGACAATATTACAGATCCCACTGACACTCAAAGTTTTAAGTTCATGGAAGCAACCAGTGTAGGTGTACATTACTCTACGTTTGATCAAGTCTTTTACTGTGACACTGTTTGTTTATTGTCGCCCAAGGACATCAGCAATGCTGACTGGACTAAAATTATAGATGCACTACTCAAACAAAAAGGCACGCCCTATGATGATTTGTTTGACTTGGCAGACTCTACTCATGTTAGCTGTGTTGAACTTGTACTTAATGCACTGGAAGCCGCAGACTATGAGTTCGTAAATTTACGAGATATAATTAAACAAGAAGGTAATCTTGTTCCAGAAATGTACAGGACCTGTACAGACTTTACTGTAACCTACGAAAAATAACATGGAAAAATATATGGATGACTACGATTCTTACAAGCGATATAAAAATACCACTTGTAAATGTCTAGTATGCAGTTGTGAACATCACTGCGGGACAAGTTGCAAATGCGATACCTGTCCCGACTGTGAATGCGAACATTGTGTGGATTTAGTCAGCGATAGACTTCGTTAACTGTAGTGCAGTAGCAGGGCTCAGTGTCCAACCCAAGTGACCATGTCCTGTGTGATAATAAACTTTATCATAGCGTCTACTTCTCTTTACGATAGGCATCATGTTAGGTGTCATGGGACGTAAGCAAGCCCAACTACTATAATCATGCGTATTGATATCAGGAAAGTTTGTATGAACCCAATTCAACAGTGGTTTAATTCTGTCGTGTCTGATATCATAGTTCTCTCCTGCTAGTTCAGCAGTACCTGCAACTCTAAATCTATTACCTAATGTACTTGTAACAATCTTAGCTTGATCATCTAGTAAACTTGTTTTAGGCAACAAACTACTATCAACATTATTAATCGTAATGCTATAACCTTTAACAGGATAGACGGGAAGACTGTCACCAATACTACGTGCAAGTTTAACGCTACCAACACCAGACGCTACTATAATCTTATCGTAGTGAGATAAACTTAGCAAGCCATTGATCTTGGTATTAAAGTGAAACTCAACGCCATACTTAGTTTTTAGATTATCAGCAAGTGCAATACAGAACTTGTGTATGTCACCAGTCCAATCATCTTTGGTCCAAGCACCACCGATAATTCCTGTAACGCCTTTGAGTGCAGGTTCTTTTTTCATGACCTGCGCTTCTGTGAGCAAAGTCCATTCGCAGTTATTGTCATGATAGATCTTCTGCGCCGCAATAGCATTATCTAGATACTTGTCATCTTTGTAAAAATGCAAAATACCAGATGCGCTTTGGTCAAACTGTAGATCTTCCTTGGCAACAATGTTGCGATAGCGCCGACGTGCTTCTAAACCTAGTCGAATAGTAGCCGCAGTATTTTTAGCATAACTGTTATTAGCAGTATACCAAAGAAACTTTGCTAGCCAAATTGCTTTGTCTAAGTCTAAGTCAGGACGGATTAGTAGAGGGGCATCTTTCTTTAGCATCCATTTCATGCCCTTCCAGACATTACCCCAAGTTGTCCACACTTCGCTGTTACTAACAGAAACTTGTCCTCCGTTAGCAAAGCTAGTTTTCATAGCAGGATGAGGTTCCTCATCGTAGACACTAACTTGATATCCAGCTTTAACTAGATAATAAGCTACAGTAATACCTGCAATACCTGCTCCAATGACTGCTACAGTTTTTTTCATTAATGGTTTCTCTTTCCGTCAAATACACAGACGAAGTATAGTGTACTAGATTTCGATCCGTTATGAACACGATGAAAAGCACCGTCTGGAATTAGAACAACATCACCGCCTTGAACGTTAAAGCGTTTATCGTCTATTTCCATTTCTCCGATACCAGATACAAAATAATAAACTTCTTCTTGTCCTGGATGATTATGTCCTCTGGTGCTTTGTCCAGCTTTTAAGTCAGTAGAACTCAGCACTAGATTGTTTAAAGTTTTATTATCCTTGAGCACATAGGTTTCATTATCTTTGACAACTTCTCCGCCCACGTTATATATGCTTAATTTCATATTATTTTACACTAAACAAGTTGGTAGTATCGTAAGAATTTCTTTTGATATAGAATTGTTGCATTAGCCGCACACCGGCATCCGAATACCCTTGTGCCATTAATTGGTCAACACATTCATGAATAAGAATAGAAACAATTTCATCAACTTTTTCTACATTGATCCACTTCCCACTTGTATCGGTTCCAACTAATTCTACTAAGGCATTAGCTAGTTTACTCATGCAAACAAGTCCTCATTCCATTCTCTGTGACCTTCACGATAAGCCATATTACTCTGTGTTTCGCGCACTTCTACACGATAGCACCACAAGCGAGCCGCTTCGCCAGGTCCCCACATCTCAGGAATATAAACTCCATTGACATATTTGTACAGCATATCACTTAGACCTTCACAGCCTAAGCGAGGTAATACAACTACCTTAGCCATTTTCTTAGCTTCCAGTAATTTGTATGTTTCCATTTCCGGATCATCTTGTGCTACGATCAGTGTATGATCGAACTGATCTTCCAGTGTTTTCTTAAGTTCTTTTAAACCACCATAGTCAGCCGCCCAGTGGCGAACATCTAGGTCGTTGGTACCAAAGTAAAACTTCATGCTAAATGAATAGCCATGAATTAAATTACAGTGACTATCAGCTCGCCATTGGCGATATGCACAGGGAAATGCATCGTGATATTCTTTTGTACTAGTGTACTTGTATGTTACAGGTTGATTTGCCATCTCTAGTCTCCTTTAATAAGTAGCAAGTTTGACGACATGCAGAATTTATATAGCGGGGTGAATGACGTTGAAGGCCGCTGTTAGTACTTATTACGGCCTGCCTATTAGCATGACCCTTTTGTACCCTTTTAACTGTAGTTCTCCTTCAAAAAGAATCTCTTTCATGGGGAACTTCTTTTTCATATGATCTACACTATGCACACAATTAATGTGCTCAGGTATATCAAATAAATTGTTACTTTGAATGGCTACTATGGGATTACTCTCCATGTCCTTGAACCTAATCTGGTTGTACCATTCTTCAGTCATGTGCTCTGCACTGGTATTAATGATTAGGTCTGGTAAAAACTTTTCACTGTACCTAGTACCTTCTCTAAAGTTTTCTACATCCCATTCATAACCATTTTTGTGCAGGGTTAGTTCATTTATGTTTGCATTAACTGCTTTTACTTTGTAGTTTTCCAGTTCAGATAAGTTAAAAATGTAGTCACTGGCTTCGCAGGCATTTCGATCCATTTCAATGTTGCGTATTTTTCTATAAGTTAACTTCTTATCGTATATAGACTTTAACTGTCCATACCAACCTGCAAAAATTGCAACATGCTTGTACACTGGTTCTGGTAGAGTTTGTCTAACATTCTCCAACTCATCAATTAACCAAATTTTACTTTTAATTTGACTGCGACTAAAGGCATCATATATGTCGTCGTTGTCAACTTTTTTCTTATAGTCAAAAATACTACGGAATATCTTATCTTTGTTATCTACGGAGGATAGGTTTTTAATACAATATTCCAGTATAGCCTTTTCTCTGTCTTCGCTGTCTAGAATTTTAACAAAATCTCTTATTAACTTAACATGTTCTTCGTTATTTCTAAATTTGAGATATTCTTCCAGACCAAACAATACTTCTCTTACGCCACTGCTTTCACTCATTATTTTCTCTCGGGATATTTTGTTATATTTAAGTTTCTAAAACAACTTTGCAGTGCTACAATCTGACTCCAACAGTCCCAGGCGGCATGATGTAGTGCAGGGTTAGGACGTTCGTGTTCAGTTAGGCCATAGATAGTTCTACAGTCACGTACTTGATAATATTTCCAGGGCACACCACGTTCCAGTGCTTTGGCGTGGCTTTCTAGAATAACCATGTCAAATGCAGGACCATTGGCCCAGGCATTGTTAAATGCACCCGACCAACGATACAGTTCCAGCATGGCCTGTTTCATACTGATACGATCCACTTCTGTAAAGGCTTCTTCACGAACTTCGGGTGCTTGTTTACTCCACCACTCCAGTGTACCTTCGTGAATAAATGCTTCGGGCCAGGTAAAACTTTCTGGATCAATTCTACGATAGAATACATCCATGTTGATCTTTTTATTAGCCAAGTCCACACTATCGCGATCATCTGCAAAGGGATCAAACTTGATTGCACCTATGGTTAAAACAACTGCACCAGGTCCAGTGGCCAGTGTTTCAATGTCAATCATAATATCAAGCATCGCTATCCTTTTTAGTTAAACTCCATGTACCATCGCCCAGATCCGTCCATTTAAGTACATCACCTTCTTTCCAACCTGCGCCGTCAAGCAAATCCTCGGGCAGTGGCATAACTAAATCTCCACTACCATCATCTGCTTCTTCCAGTGTAACTGTCCATTTATTCGTCATGTTTGATTACCTCTACTCCACTTTGTTTGAGGAATCGGATGCCACTATCATCCCTATAGTTTTCATTAAAATAAACCCTGCGAATGCCTGACTGATAAATGAGCTTGGCACACTCGATACAAGGAGCGTGAGTAACAAATATGTCAGCGCCATCACCACTGTCGTTAGACTTCGCCAATTTTGATACAGCATTTGATTCAGCATGTAATACCTCTGGTCTTGTTTTTAATTTATAACGCCCACGTTCATCTTCCAAGGGATATTCTTTGTAGGAATTGGCAAAATAATTTCCGTCAAAGTCTCTACTCAAATCGTAGACCTTGTACTCGCAGTCATTTTCCCAGCCAGCGGGCATACCATTATAACCCATGCTGATTACTCTGTCATCTTTAACAATGACTGCGCCCACTTGTAGCCTACGAGCATGGCTCATTTTGGCTACTTCATGGGCGATATTATTGTATAGTTTCTGGAATTTAGGCTTCATATCCCATTGTACTACAATTAAGCAGTACTGTCAAGATATTCTAAGATTTTATCTGCACGAGTATCTTCAATTACTTGATAGGGATCAGAAACAAAGTACTCAATTTTACCATCTTTGACTACAGCGGCCCAGCGATGACTTCTAACGCTGAGTCCTTGATAAGTGAAGTCATTTTCAAGATTGTTGGATCTACAAAAGAAACCATCACCGTCTGCCAGCAAGACTAATGCGTTGTTACCAACTTGTGCGTCAATCTTCTTTTCAAACTCTGCACAGACAAATGCATCCTGACAGTAGATGCCGTAGACCATGTCCACTTTGGGCATCATTTTATGTGTCAGTGTAGCATAGCCCAGAGCTTGCTCTGTGTCCAGTCTACTAAATGGCGCTGGTCCACCAAAAAATACCAAGCGACGATCTTTGACAATGTCCAGCAATTTCATGCTGTCATGTACACCTTTGTCTGTTAAGTGGTATACGACACCTAGATCAAAGCTGTCGCCTGGTTGTTTTGTTACTGGTCCTGCCATTATTTTCTCTCTCCAAATAAACTCAACAAGTTAATAAACAAGTTGATAAAATCCATGTACAATGTTAGTGCACCACGAATTTCGGCAATGCCATCATTGTTATAACTGACTTCTTCGCGAATCTTTTGCGTGTCATAAGCAGTTAAGCCTAAAAAGATAATGACAGCCACGGCACTGATCACCATTTGCATTACTGAGCTACCAATAAAGATATTGATAATGCTGACAATAATTAGTGCAATTAAACCAACAAACAAAAACTTGCCCATGCTGTCCAAGTTCTTTTTAGTAAAGTAACCATAAGCACTCATAGTACCAAACAATACTGCGGCGGCCATAAATGCTGACACAATACTGCCCATGTTAAACACTGCAAAGATTGTAGCAAAGCTCAGACCCATTAGTGCCGCAAAACCATGTAAGCATAATTGTGCTGTGGATTTAGTTGGGCTTGCGTTAAGCACGATAGTTACACCAAAGATTGCTACCAAGGGTGCGAAGATAACAATCCACTTCATTGCACCTGTAAAGAAGAACTGTAGTAGTTCAGGGCTAGTGCCCACAAAATAACTAACCAACATACTAACAATAACAGCTAGGCTCATGTGTCCATAAACACGACCCATTGCAGAGTTGATTTCACTGGCACTTCTATAAACTGCGTATTCCATGATATTACCTTTCTAAAAGTTCACGTTTGTTGGGTTTACCGTCCCAGTCGGCCGCATCGGGTAATGCGGGTTTTTGCCTAGTAATTGTAGGCCAAATCTTACTTAGATCTGCATTGATTTCCAGGAAGACCTTTTGATCTTCGGGCAAGTCACTGTCTGCATAAATTGCGTCAACAGGACATTCTGGAACGCAGACTGCACAGTCAATACATTCATCAGGATTGATTGCTAGAAAGTTAGGACCTTCTACAAAACAATCCACAGGGCAAACTGACACACAATCGGTGTGTTTGCACTTAATACAATTCTCAGTTACTACGTAGGTCATCTTTTTCCTCTGTGTATATTATACGTTCATTTACTTCTACAAATCCGCCACATCTCTGGCAGATTGCGTCTGGTTCTCCGGAGTCCTTGGAGAATGCATAACCGCAGTCCGGGTTAGTGCAGTGTAGACTCCACTTGCTTACAGGTAATTTCATGCATATATTTACCTGCGCATACTAGAAATTGCCACTGCTTCCTCGTCTGAAAAGATAGGCACGGCATTCGATTTGTGCATAGTACCAATACCTAAGACTTTTGTGCCTGTGTACTGTGGAATACCTTTGGTCTTTACTGCGCCACTGTGTCCAGTATCACGACTGGCAATCTTTGCAGTTTCACGACCGGCAGGTGCTGTGAGTTTATAGTCTAGAGTTTCTGCAGTCATAGCACGTTTACGCTTTTTCTCTTCGGCTTCAACGCCCCACTTCTTCTGTAATTCTTTCCAGCTCTCGTCCAATTCTCTAGCCCTCCTAGCTTCTGCGGCGCTTTTAAACTTTTGTTTACCCTTGTATCTACCATTTAGTGTAATACTTGGGTGTGCAAGATGCATTGTCATGGTAACTCCTGTACTAATGCACTATTATACTATAAATCCAAATATTTGTCAATAAATCTAGTTTTTAAATATCCCTGCATAGTGATACCAGGGTGTATCATATCACGTGAATCAAAGCTATAGGGATGGTATATATGATTATAGGCTTTTAAGTATTCTTTTACAGTTATTAGGCTGTCTAATTCCACCAATTTAAAGCCATATAATCGCTGTAACACTTTAACCAATTCCATGTTTTTGAGGCGTAGATTGATTAAATGTGATTCATTGATTAAATTAGCATCGGCATTCCAAATTGATTTACCAGCTGGTGTGTTGCATTCTGCACCGGTACAGTCCCACATCACAGCTTCATATTGTTCCCATCTAATAGGGTCAGGCCAAAATATTGCCACAACATCTGGCCTGACTATGTCTATGCTGTGATACAAAGTTCTGAATACTGTGTCACCACTGCCTCCGGCTACTGCTAAATTAAACAATTCAGCGCCAAGATCTCTGGCAAATAAACTGGGCCAGGAATATTCCCAGGCTACACCAACTCCCACAGTGTGACTACAGCCCAGTGCCATAACTCGTTTTTTATCTGTGTTTAAATCCCAGCCACGGTCGCCGATTCTGTAACCATGCTCGTTGAAGTTATATCCAAAACTTTCAGGGGTAAACAAATTGTTTTCCTTTTGTTTAAAATTCTCTTCGGTGTCAGTACAAAACCAAGTCGTTGACTGTGACTTAGGATGCCAAGTCTTTGGTATTCCAGTGTTTTCCCAAAAATTTACAAAAGGTATAGTCATTTGCTTAAATTATAAATTAAAATTGCTTCTTCCAGTGCACGTTGTAGCGTGTGATTAGTTTTGGCAGCTCTGCGTATTTGCCCCCAAAGTTGATCTTCTTTGATTTGTGTATGTAGATCCTGGGCTCTGGGACTTTCACTAAGAGCATCCGTTCCTGGTTGTCTTACATAGATAGTTTCATCACCATCCATTGTTTCGTAGATAACCGCTTCGGTGATTTTTTTAACAATCATAGTAGGCCTTTGCTAAATATTTCATATAATGGAGTAAGATATGAAAAAAGTCATTGCAGTATTTATAGGTAGTATACTATCTTTGTCAGTGTTTGCACAGTACACAGGTTTCCAAAGAAGTCTAAATGATAAACCCTGGGGTATCACAGCCAGTGATAGATCTAAAAATCAACCAGTGTATGCAGGTAAACTGGCAGAACGTTTTGAACTAAGACAGGGCGACTGTGGCACACAACCTGGCTGGAGTGACTGCGCCATGGACAGAGAACGAGTTGAGATGAGTGAATTAAAACCATATACTCAGCTGGGACAACCAACTTGGTATAGCTGGGCTGTGATGTTTGATCCCAGCTGGCCTGATATCAGTCCTGTGACTACCACTGTGGGACAGTTCCACCAGCGTGACGTAGGTAATCCTGCTATTTTATTCATACAGCGCAATGGAGTTTATGCCATGCGCATTGAAAGTGCCAAAGAACTTTACCCCGGCAAAGACTTGTATCCACTGGTAGATAAGAAAGATCTACGTGGTAAGTGGCATACTGTATTAGTCTACGCAAATTGGAGCACAGGCGCAGACGGCGAACTCAAAGTCTGGGTCAACGGACAACTACGAGCAGACATAAAAGGTGCTAATACTGCAAATACTACACCTGTGTATTTCAAGTATGGTATCTATCGTAGCTACGTAAGCAGAATGCAAAACCGCCCTGCGCAAGTTTTATACTTTGATGAAGTGAGAAAAGGTCCAACTAAAGCTAGTGTGGACCTTAATGGTGCGGCTAAATTTAAGCCGTTAAACTGAGAAACTACTGCCGCAGCCACAGCTTGTTTCTGCGTTGGGATTATTGATTACAAAGTTGGCTCCCTGTAAGTCTTCTTTGTAGTCTATAACTGCGCCCTGTAAGTACTGCATACTCATAGCATCTACTAGAT
>JACCEB010014596.1_pt1 | contig 14558 bp, 13 predicted proteins | sample 7454761 | NCBI WGS metagenome assembly JACCEB01 (sample SAMN15323454, study PRJNA562643) | freshwater metagenome | isolation source: river surface water | place: USA:Blue River Watershed | collected 2017-08-18 | reverse complement strand
GTCAGCAGTGCGAACAAACAAAACACCGCGAACCCAAAGATCAAAATGCTCGCAGCCTCGTGGCCTAGCCCCTGTTTTTTGGGACCCGAACTTCCATGTCGGATTTGCATCTCCCTATGGTACATGGCTCGCCATGCCCTCGAAAAGCCCCCGTCGCATCGTTTTGGCCTATGACCTGGGCGGCACCAAAGTTGCCGTCGGTGCAGTCGACTCGAATGGAAAGATCCTCGAGGAAATGCGAGTGCCGGTGGACTTGGATCACGGCAAGGCCGGGCTGATTCGCCAGCTTGCCGATTTAGGCAAGCAGGTGTTGTCGCGCCACAAAGGGATTCGCGCTGTGGGCGTGGCTTCCGCGGGTCCGCTCGATCCGGCTACGGGCGATTTGCTCGACCCAACGAACTTCTCGCGAGGCGGGAAACCCTGGGGAAAAATCGCTCTCGGACGGGAGCTGGGGAAAAAACTAGGCCTTCCCGTGCGCCTAGAAAATGACGCTGCTGCAGCGATGCTGGCTGAAGCATGGCTCGGTGCCGCTCGCGGTAAAAAGAACGCCATGATTCTGACGCTGGGTACGGGACTGGGAACCGGAATCATCGCCAATGGGGAACTCGTTCGGGCAGGCCGCGGCCTTCACCCGGAAGCCGGGCACATCACGCTTTGCTATGACGATGAAACCGCCACTTGTGGGTGTGGGAATTTAGGCTGCGCAGAAGCTTACCTCTCCGGCGGCGGATTCACGCGGCGGGCGCGCCTGCTCTTGAACGAACCGAAAGTCGAGGCGCTAGAAATTGCGACCCGAGCACGCAAAGGCGATCAGCGCGCTTTGGCGCTCTTTGACGATTATGCCGAGCACTTGGCCGTGGCGATTCAGAACTACGCCACGATCTACTGCCCCGAGCTCATCGTCCTGACTGGAAGCTTTGCGGCCGCGAGCGATCTATTCCTGAAGAGCGTTCCGGCTCGACTCGAAGTTCTCCTGGCACGTCGACGCGTGGGCGTCGACCTTCTGCCAAAGATCCGCATTTCCAAGCTCAACAACCGAGCAGGCCTCTTGGGCGGAGCCTGGGTGGGCCTTAACTCCAAAGCGAAATAAGCTTCTGGAATCCGAAAGTAAAAAACAGGAGGGCCGCAAAACGCCGCGCCCAAGTCAAAGAAATACGTTCCGAGAGCCGATCTCCCACGCCCACAGCAAGCCCGTCTGAAATCATCATTCCGAGAGTCGTTCCCGCAGTGACGACCCACGCATCTTGAAAGCGCGCCCCTAAGGCCACAGTAGCCAGTTGGGTTTTGTCGCCCATCTCGGCCAAGAAAAAGAGGATGGCCGTGGTGAGGAAGGGACCGAATCGGCTTTCTTTTTTTTCTTCGTCTTCTTCATCCGGTTTCAGAGCCCAAACCCCAAAGCCGATGAACGTGAGACCCAGCGCAACTGCCATCGCGGTGGGAGAAACTCGGGCCGCTACCCAAACACCTGCCGTAGCCGCCAGCGCATGGTTGAAAACGGTCGCAACCAAGATGCCCGCCAAAATCGGCCAAGGCTTCTTGAAACGCGCCGCCAAGGTCAGAGCCAGTAGCTGGGTCTTATCCCCCATCTCGCTGACAGCCACGAGTCCTGTCGAAGAAATGAACGTACTGAGTGCCATGAAAAGGCCTCTTTCAATTCAAATGCTACGCGGCTTCAAAGCGCGTAAGTGACACCGACGCCAAGAATTTCGTGGCTCGCTTCCATCCGCAAGCGCAGGCGCTCGTCCAAGCGTCTGAAAGCACCCACACCAAAGCGCAAGTGCACGAGGCTTCGATCGCCGAGCTCCACACCCGTGAACTGCGCGCCCAGACCTCCAATCGCGAAAAGCGTCCAGTCCTCATCGCGCTCGAAATCCCAGCGAAGCTGCGTGGACAAGATGAACGGAGAATGACCTTTCACGAAAGCAGGACCCGCCGAAATTTCGATCGATACCGGGTTGGTGATGTCCTCGACCCAGCCGTCAGCGAACAGGCGCTTTGAGATTTGAGCTTGAAGCGAGATTCCGTAATTGGGCTCCACCAAAGCAAGGCCTGCGATGCCGCCCACTTCCCAATCGCGATCGCTGAGCTTGCCCTTCCACAACTCCGGCGTCGCCATGGGCACCGCACGAACCAAAGGTGCAGAAGGAGTGGCCTGCACAGTCGGAGCTTCATCGGCCGCAAACGCGTTTGCGGCAACGACACTCACGCAGAAAAGACCGAGCCCCAGCACTCCCCGAACCGCCATCGACTTGAAGTCAGGTTTCATGGAGCGCAACTTACCTTGTGCCGGGCTCTGAGTCCACCAAGCGCCACCGCTCAACTAGATTCCGCAGCATGGCTCCCGTGGCACCCCAGACTCGAAAATCAGAAACCTCAAAGACATCGGTTTTCCAATCGCGATCGGGGATGGGTTCCAAACGATAAGCCGACGGATCCAATAGGCTGGACCACGAAACCCAGTCCACTCGAGCAATCTCGCCCGGCTCAGGGCGCAGCACGACTTTCTCAACCGGAACCGATAGAACTCCCACGACGGGGGTGACGAGAAAGCCCGTCACAAACGTATTCAAGACCGGCAAACTTCCCAAGAGCCGCACTGCCTCAGGCTCGATCCCGACTTCTTCTTCGGTCTCTCGCAGCGCTGTGTGGTGCGGGTCGCGATCTTTCGGATCGCGCATTCCTCCGGGTAAAGCCACTTGGCCCGGATGATGCGGAAGATCGGTGCGTCGCTCAGTCAGGAGCAGCTTCGGCCCCGCACCCGGATGGTTCTCGGACAAACCGAAAAGCGCTAAAACCGAAGCAGGGCGACCTTCCAAAGGCAGCCGAAACGGATACGGATGCTCCCGATCCAAAGACAACCGAAGACGCGTTTCAAGAGAAACCAGGCGCCCGGAGCTCCAGTCTTGGCCCGAATGCGGTCGGGACGACTTCGTCATGGTGACTCGCTTGACTTAGCGGCTCGCGTGGCGGCGACCGCCGTGCTTTCCGTGAGCATGGGCTTTCGCTTTGCGAACGTGAGCTTTTCCTTTGGCGTGACCGCGACGGAAACGCGTTTTTTTCGTGCGCTTGGCGCGATGAACGTACGGCTTCGCTGCGGGAGCCGCAGCCGGAGCGGGATCGACCGCTGGAGCTTGTGCCAGTGGCTTGATCGCTGGCGGAGGAACGACGACCGCTGCCGGCTGCACCGGAGCAACGACTGCTGCAGGAGCAGCACCTTCCGCCTGAACGGAACCCACACAAACCAAAATCCCCACCACACCAGCCACCCACTGACGTTTCATGCCTCTGATCGTCACAGGGAACCGTCCGCCTGACAAGAGGGGACTTGTGATAGACCCCCGGCATGCTTCCCGTTCGAGGTCGTTGCTTTCAGATCGAACCCGCCTCTTCGCCTGACCGCCGGAGGATCACCCTATTGGCCCAAGAGGGTACCTCCCACCACGAGGTCCTTTGGCGGATCCAACCGGACCGCCCCGGCTCGCTTCCCCAAGAAGGCGACTGGATTGAGATCAGCGGTCTGGAGGTCCACGTCCTGACCCCGAATCGTTCCGAAGGCAAAACCCTGCGCTGGACTCATCATGTTCTCGACCCACGCCGAGTGCGCGGAACCCAGGTACGCGCCCAAACCGAAGCTGGGATTCGAGAATTTTTCGGTCAGCAAGGGTTTCTAGAGACGCGCACCCCACTGCTGGTGCGATCGCCCGGAATGGAGCCCCACATTCGCCCCTTCCGCCTCGAAGACGGAAGCTACCTTCCCACCTCGCCCGAGTTCGCGATGAAGCGTTTGCTGGCTGGCGGACTCGAGAAGATTTTCCAAATCTGTCCGGCCTTTCGCTCCGAGCCCTGTTCACCGACGCATCACCCTGAATTCACGATGCTCGAGTTTTATCGGGCCCACGCCAAAGACACCGATTTAATGCGTGAGGTGGAAGAGCTTTTCTCCTTCCTCGCCAAAAAAATCACTGGAAGCACGAAGATCTCGTATCAAGGGCAGTCCATCGAGCTAGCCCCCCCTTGGCCCAGGCTCCGCGTTCGGGACTTGTTTCTGGAACATGCCGGCGTCGATTTAGTGAAGCGCGCTCGCGTTCAAGATCTGGCTGAGGATTGCAAGCGCTTAGGCCTCCATCCCGATCGCAACGACACTTGGGATGACCTTTATTTCCGGATCTGGCTGAATCATATCGAGCCCAAGCTTCCTGCTGACCGAGCTTGCTTCGTCACGCGCTACCCGAAATCACAAGCGGCGCTTTCGGTCGTCGATTCAGATTCCGATGGAAGCCTTTGGGCGCGCCGCTTTGAGGTTTATGCAGGCGGAATCGAACTGGGGAACGCTTTTGAAGAACTCACCGACCCCATCGAGCAACGTCGACGCTTCGAAGAAGACATGGACCTTCGCGAAAAAATCTACGGCGACGACCTTCCCCGCTCGCCTATCGATCTCGACTTTCTCGACGCTCTCGCAGAAGGCATGCCTCCTTCAGCAGGAATCGCCTTGGGAGTTGACCGGATGATCATGCTCCTGGCGGATGAACCGGAGTTGGAGAAAACTCTTTGGCTTCCGAGCTATCAACCGGCTCCTGAAACCGCCAGAGACGCGCGTACAGTCCGTTGACCTGTAGCAACTGCTCGTGGGTTCCCTCTTCGGCGAGTTTTCCCCGGTGAAGGACGAAAATCCGATTCGCTGCTCGCACCGTCGCTAAGCGGTGGGCGATGTAAATCGAAGTAAAACCACTCGAAGACCCCTCAAGAACCTGCCCGAGCGCACGCTCCGTGTCGGGGTCGATATTGGCGGTTGCTTCATCCAAAATCCAGAGTCTTGGGCCAATCGAAGCCGCTCGCGCGAAAGCCAAAACCTGACGCTCGCCCATCGACAGATTACTTCCCCGCTCGAGAAGCTCCAAAGCCGGCTGCTCAGCAGTGCCCAGCCAATGCGAGTAACCGAGCTTCTTCAAAGCAGGCTCGACCCGAGCGCGCGATTCAGCATCCAACACCCGCCCAAGGCCCAGGTTTTCTTCTGCGTCTCCGCTAAAAAGAAAAGCATCCTGCTGAATGAGGCCGATCGTCGCTCGAAGCGAACGCTTGTCGTACTCGCGCAGGTCGCGACCATCGAGCAGGATTCGCCCGCGTTGCGGCTCATGAAAGCGAAGCAGAAGCTGAATCAAAGTGGTCTTACCGGCTCCCGTGTGGCCGACTACGCCGATTTTTTCACCGGGCTGAATCTCAAAATTTAATCCCTGCAAAACCCAGCGTTCGTCGTCGTAGGCAAACCACACGTCCTCGAAACGAATATGGCCCTTCACCGACTTAATCCCGGAAGCGCGCTCAGGCACTGCGGGAACGTCCGGCTCGCGCGGCCAATCCAGGATCGAGAAAATCCGTTCCACAGAGGCCATGCCAGCCAGGAAAATGTTCCACTTATCCGCGATCTCGCGAATGGGCTGAAACAAAGCCTGCACCAAAGCGAAGAACGACACGAGAATCCCCAAGGTCATTCGACCTTCCGAGACCTGAACGCCTCCGTAGCCAATCACTAAAGCCATCGAAACACCGGATATCCAGGTAATCGAAGGCTGGAAATAAGCGTAAGTGCGCACCGTGCGGATTGTCGCAGAAGTATAACTTTCGTTGACCTGATGAAAGCGCTCTAAGTGCAGAGGCTCGCGGTTGAAGAGCTGAACCACTCGCATCCCGAGAATGTTTTCGGCCAAAAATGCGTTCAAAGCCGAAAGTTTCGCCCGAGCCTCGCGGTAGCAAATACGAAGGCGCCCGGTGAAGTGAATGCTGAGAAGAACCAAAAGGGGGAAAGGCGCTAAAGCGACGAGGGCAAAGCGCCAATCGAGCCAAAGCAAGAGCAGTACCGTGCCCAAGACGCGAAGCAAGTTGTCGATGATGCTGATGAAGCCAGCCGAGAACATCTCCGACAAAGCCGAAACGTCGTTCGTCACTCGAGTGACCAGTCGACCCACCGGGTTCTTGTCAAAAGTCCGGACAGGAAGCGTCTGCAGATGGGAAAAGAGCTGGATGCGGAGTCGCTGCATCACCCTTTGGCCCAAAATTTCAAACAGGTAGGTCTGCGCCATTAAAGCTGCGACGCGGACCCCATTCAAAACGAGCAAACCAAGAGCCAGCCACCCCAGTAGCTCTCCCTTGCCGGGCCGAAGCGCGATGTCTACGGCTCGTCCCAGCAGCCACGGCTGCGCCAGGAGCGCTGCCGAACCCAGAAGAATCAGCTCTGCTCCAGCAGCGAAGGTGCCTCGTTGATCGGTGATCAAACCCAAGAGCCTGAACCAGCTGCGAAGGCCTTGACCTGAGTTTCGATTCTCTCTTTCTTCTACATCCAGGTAGTGATCGATGGCGCTCACGGGCGGCCTCCGTCCTGAATGAAAGTCTCAAGCTCTTCGCGACGCTGTTCTTGCTCGTGAAAGCGCCGGTATTCTCCGCGACGGTCGTTCATCAACTCGGCATGGGTTCCGATTTGTTGGAATTCCCCGTCCACCAAAGTGATGATGCGATCGGCATCACGAACCGTGCTCAATCGATGCGCCGCTACGAGTTCCGTATTTCGACCTTTTCGCGAACGGAGCGACTGAAGGATGCGCTCTTCGGTTTGGACGTCGACGGAAGAAAGCGCGTCGTCCAGCACCAGAATACTGGGCTGGCGAGCCAAAGCGCGCGCAATCGTGAGGCGTTGTTTTTGCCCGCCCGAGAGATTCACGCCGCGCTCGCCCAGCCGAGTGCCCCAGCCCTCGCTCAAGCCCAGCACATCGTCATGGACCGCTGCCCACTGGGCTGCCTCTTGAACCAGAGGGTGCGGACCGGTCTCGGTCAGAACCAAGTTCTTTACCCCGTAGCCTAAATTTTCGGCCACAGTGTCGCTAAACAGGAACACTTCCTGACCGACGTATCCCACTTGGTCGCGAAGCGCTTTCACGGACCAATCGTTCACGTCCACGTCATCCACGAAGAGCATTCCTCGGTCGATCGGATACAGGCGGACCAGCAACGATAGGAGCGCCGATTTCCCTGCCCCGACGGCGCCCAGGAAAGCCACTTTCTCGCCGGGCTCGATGACCAGATTCAAGTTCCGAAGAACTTTCTTGTCGCTTCCCGGAAATTGGAAGCTCAGGTTCCGGAACTCAACTTTTCCGCGCGCACTCGCGTGAGGCGCAACAGGAACCGCAGGATCCGGCACGTTCGTGCGCTCTCCGAGAAGCTCTAGAATTCGGCCCGAGCTAGCCAAAGCGCGCTGGTAATAAGTCACCGACATACCGAGCGCCGTCATCGGCCAGACCATTTTTTCGATGTAGCGCTGAAAAGCTACAAATGTTCCTAGCGTCACGACCGAACCAATCACGTCCTGGCCGCCGAAATAGAGCAGTGCAACTAGACCCAGACTCATCGTGAAGTCGAGTGTGGGACCGAACGTGGCTTGCACCCGCGCCAAACTCAGGCCCGTCTTCACGTGGATTTCGCCCAACGCTGCGAACTTCGCGATCTGCGCATCTTCCCGAGCGAAAGCCTTGACCACGCGAATGCCGCCCAGGTTTTCCTGAGTCACTGCCGAGATGCGGCTTTGCGACTCTTGAAGGGCTTCGAAGCGTTCGTGAACTTTGCGCTGATTCCAGTGAACGAAGAACGGAATCAAAATCAGCGGCGCCATCGCAAAAAGCGTCAGCCGCGGAGATAAAACGTACATCGCCACGGGAACGGTCAGCAGATAAAGAATGGCGTCGCCAAAAGTCAAAAGCCCCGGCCCCAAGGCCATCCGAATGGCCTCGACGTCGCTGGTGGCGTGACTCATCAAATCGCCGATGCGTTTGCGGTCATAGAAATGTGCCGAAAGTCCAAATAAGTGATCGACCAGTTGGTTCCGAAGGTCTCGCCCCGCCCACATACTCGAGCGAATCAAGTACATGCGCCAAGCGTAGCGGCAGAGGCCTTGAACGAAAGCGACGAGCAAGTAAAGCCCCGCTAGCCGCAGCAGCGCGCGCGACGCCGAGCCGGCCACCGCAGCATCGACTGCGTCTTTCAAAAGGAGCGGCGGCACCACTTCCAAAAGATCGACCAAAGTCAGCGTCGCAAGGCCGATGGCCATGGGCTTTCGGTATTTTTTCAGCGCTGCGCGAAGTAGCCGAGTGCTTTGGCCCATCAAGCGCCCCCCGAACGATTCACGCTCTCCCAGCAGTCCAAGAAGTCTTTAGGTACGGTGGACTCCACCTTCAAAGCCTGAAGGGTGATGGGGTGCTCAAAGGAAAGCGAAGCCGCATGCAGCATCACGCGCGGAATCTCAATCCCTCCGCGCCGCGTGGGCCCTCCGTAGTGAGGATCGCCCAAAATCGGTAGACCGCCTTCTGCCAAGTGCACGCGGATCTGATGGGTTCGCCCCGTCAGCGGACGAGCTTCCACTCGCCAAGCGCCCGAAGCGCGATCGAGAATTTCAAAGTCCGTGTGCGCTGGATCTCCGCCCGAGCGAACGGCTCCGAAGCGAGCCCGCTTGCCGGGACCTGGAATTTTTCCCAAATGGTTCTTCACGCTCCAGGCCTTGGCCCAGTCGTGTGGCCCGACAACCGTCAGCGCCTGATACACTTTGTGCGCGCCATGGCCGGTGAACAATTTCGAAACGCCAGCGTTCGCTTCTTTCTTTTTCGTCAGAAGCAGAACCCCTGAAGTATCGCGATCGAGCCGGTGATGAAGCCCCAGATATGCTTCCGGATCTTTCTCACGCCGAACTAAGTAGCGTTTCACTGCGGCAAAAAGATTGTCTCGCGCTTCATCCAGCGTGGGCTGCGTAGGAAGACCTGCGGGCTTATCGACCACGAGCAACCACTCGTCTTCGAAGAGTACGCGCGCGTCGGTCATCTCAAAAGGTACAGCTTCAGCCTGCTTTGAAGCGGCATCATCGAGTAAGCGCGCTGGATCGACAAACGCCTCGATCGTAGCGCCCGGCAAGAGTTCTTTGGACGCGATCCGAACGCGCTTGTGATTCAAGTACACTGCGCCCGCGACGATCAGCTTCCGCACTTTTGCTTTCGACACAGGCTTGCCAAGCGCTTCTGGAAGCCACTGAGCGAGCACCTGATCGAGCCGCTGCCCACGGTGACTTTCACGAACCAGGAGGCGGAGTTTTTTTAAAGCCACTTCGGGAGCATCCTATCAGATTGGCGGTCGGGACCGACGGGTGGGAAACCGAAGCCCCCCACCCGTCTTCTCCCCGGAACTTCATCCCCCGCCTTAACCCCGAAGGGACATACTGACCCGCCCCTTTTATCCGCGAGGGGGAAAAAAATCCTCAGAATTTTTGTCAGGATTGTGTTGCCGGTTGCCTGATTAGGTCAGGATGAAATTCCGAGCATCTGACGCGCTTGAGCCGCCGTAGCGACTGGGCGATCCAGCTCAGCGGCGATCCGAGCCACTCGAGCCACGAGCTGAGCGTTGGATTGCGCGAGTTCCCCTTTGCGGAACCAGATGTTGTCTTCAAAACCCACCCGCACATGCCCGCCCAAGGAAAGCGCCAAAGCGGCGCAGGGCAGCTGCCACCGGCCAATCCCAGCCACTCCCCAATGGGTTTCGGGGGGCAGTAAAGAAGCCAAGTGGAATACGTTCCTGGGGTCGCCCGACATGCCACCCGGAACGCCTAGGACAAACTGAAAGTGAAACGGACCCTGAAGGACTCCGTCTTTGGCTAGGCGAAACGCCTGCTCCACCATTCCGGCTTCATAGACTTCGAGCTCGGGCATCACCCCATGAGCCCTCATTTTACCGGCCAAAGCGATAATATCTTTGGGCGCGTTCATGAAGACCTCATCCCCAAAGTTCAAGGTACCCAGGTTCAAGGACGCCATCTCGGGCTTCAGGACCAAGGGAGCTGCACGATTTTCGACTGACTCGCCTACCGCGCCTCCGGTCGAAATCTGAATGATGATGTCTTTTCCACACCGCTGACGGATCTTCTCAATCGCTTCTTGAAAGCGCTCGACTCGCTGAGAAGGACGGCCATCGTCCTCGCGGACATGAAGGTGAATGATCGAAGCACCCGCCTGCATCGCTTCGAGAGCAGCCATGGCTTGCTCGTCGGGGGTGATCGGCAAGCGGGGTTGACGTTCGCGCGTGGTCTCAGCGCCCGTGATGGCGCAGGTCAAAATGACGGGATTCATCGGCTGCCTTCCGTTTCAGGATCCGCTTCGTTCAAGATTCGGTGAACTCGGTTCAATACTTCCCACTGGATTCGGTCCAGAGAAACTTCTCGGGCCCAAGTCCGGTGAAAAGTTACGTCGCTGCGGTTGCGCTGAGCAAGCCCGAAGTCGACCGCTACCCCACCTGGGCCGGACAAGGAAGCTAAGCGAGTCGCCCACTCCGCGTACCAGTCGCTGAGCCGCCCTTGGTGCTCCAGTTCCTCGACGCACTCTAAAGCCAGCTCGCCCAGCAGGCGCTTCAGGGTGAAGACCGAGGCCTGAGAAAAAACGCGCTCGAGAGCCGCTCGGCGCTCGCGCCCGGCAGGCAAAGGAAGAGGCTCTTTCCCAGGGGCGCTAGCACTCTCGCCTAAGCCCGAAGGTCGAGCCAAGGGACGTGCGCTTTGCTCGGTCCAGGATGCCGGCCGCCCGAGCGTTTCCTCAAAACTCAGAGCTTCGCGAACAAAAGCCTGAACCGCGCGTCCCGGCGCTGGGCCCGAACCTTCTTCCAAGGTTCGGTACTCAGAACTCCAAACGCGCCCGCGGTACAGACCTTCAACCGTGGCACCCGCTTCCCAGGCCTCCACCAGCGGTAAGGTCGATCGCGGATCGACCACGGCTCGACGTTCTACCACTCGAATCATTTCCTGGACGACCTGCGCTCGCTGCTCTCGAAGGCCGGGGACTTCTCGGTCTCGCCGGGGGTGATTCATTTTAGCAAGCGGGCTTTCTTTCCCCTGCAGAACCGCCAAAGCCGCATCCCACTCGGCCTGAAGCTGCCTGAAAAAGCGCGAGGCGTCCGTGCATCCCGCCAAAAGGGGCAGCAGGAGCAAAACAAGAGCCTCCTTCTTTCCGAAACTCCCCACGCGAAAGCGCACCCGTCGTCAGCTTAGAAGTTCAGGCTCACTTTCGTTCCGAAAGTCGAAGCACCGAGCGTGCTGTTGTCGAATTCAAAAACCGCACGGGCCAGGAACAAGTTGAAAGGAACGCCGATGAAGAAGTGCGTTCCGCTAGCCGCCACTGATCCCGAAACCCCGGCGCTCAAGCCTGCAGGTCCCGAAAGTGTATAGTCCAAGCTCCCTGACAAGCGCTGCCACCCCAGGCCAAAATAAGGCTCAATGAAGCCGAGAAGGCTTTTTGAAGCCACGAGGTCGATTTTCGAAATCCGAGTCTTCATGAAGAAAAGATCGGAGTAGCTCTGGCTGTAACGAACCGCCATTGCAGGCAGCGGATTCTTCATTCCGCCTTGCAGGAAGGCCCACTTCAAATCGGCGCCGTAAACTTTGTAATCGCCATAACCAATGTAGCTGAAGCCCACTTCCCCGCCGAAAGGCAGGCCCTTGTGAAGATTGAACTTCGGAAGCGCCAAGTAGGAAGGCACCGTTGCCGTCACTCCGGCCAGGGTCATGGCGTCTTGAAATGCCTGAGGAGTTTTAATCCCGGTGACTTCAACGCCCAGGTCCAGACCGATACTTGCGCCCAAGGAACTGGCCGGCATGTAGGCTCGGTGATCCGAAGCCAGGGCCACCGTCTTCACCAGTGTATCGACCATGCCACTCGTCAGAGAGGACAAGTCCGAGGGACTGAAACTGGGGAAAGCTTCGGCCCGAGGAGAAATGGCGCCCGCGAAAAGAGCTAGGATTAAAAGACGTGCCCAACCACTGAGAAAAGCTGATTTGTTCATTCCCTCAGTTTAACGCGTGCTGAGTCAACAGGCCCGGGTCGGCAAATCTTGCCGATGAGGGAAAGGCGACAGCTGAATCTCAGTGCGAATCAAACGGACGGCCCAAAGCGCTGGGCGCGCGAGCCTGACCGACAAAGCCGGCCAAGACCAAGATGGTCACGGCATAAGGCAGAATCTGAATGAACTGAACGGGCACGGGCTCGGTTCCCCAAAGCACGACGCCTTGCAGGCGAATCTGAAGCGCGTCGGCCAAACCAAAGAGCAAGCAAGCTGCCGCAGTCGGAATCGGCTTCCACTTGCCGAAAATCAGCGCAGCGAGAGCCATGAAGCCACGGCCGCCCGTCATTCCGCGCGAGAAAGCGCTCGAAAGACTGATCGACAAGGTTGCCCCGCCCCAGCCTGCCAAAACGCCGCTCAATAGCACTGCGGCCCAGCGCACGCGTACGACACCGACTCCGGCGGTCGAGAGCGCCTGCGGATGTTCTCCGGCAACCCGAAGCCAAAGGCCCGAAGCCGTCGAGCGAAGCCAAAGGGCCACCACCGCCACGCAGACGAAGGCCAAAATCAGGGGCGATTCGCCCAGGCGCTGAGACAGCTCCAAAGCCGGCGTCTGCCCAGTCGCGCCGTACAAGACCTTACAGACAAACGGAGCTGAACCCGCAGCTAGCAAGTTGATCGCTGTTCCCGCCACGATCTGGTCGGCGCGAAGGCGAATGACGGAAAGACCGTAAATCGCAGCGAGCACCATCCCAGCGCCCGCAGCAGCGCCCCACCCCAGCCACGGCGAACCGGTCGCGTGAGTGAGAACGGCAGCGGCAAGCGCTCCAACAATCATCATGCCTTCGAGCGCAATGTTGACCACGCCTGAGCGCTCGGACACCAAGCCGCCCAATGCCGCAAACAAGAGCGGAGTCGACACGCGGAGCGTGGAAGCCAGCAAGTCCATCACGGATTCGAAGCTCATGCTTGGGCCCCTTTCTTCCGCTCACGCATCCAAGTCCAAAGGCCTTCGGCCGAGACCGAAAGAATTACGAGCGCCTGAATGATCGAGGACAGCTCACGCGTGACGTGCTCGGTCTCAAAGTCCAAAGCTCCAGTGCCTTTTTGAAGAGCACCGAAAAGCAGCGCTGCACCGACCACGCCGAGCGGGCGGTTCCGGCCCAAAAGCGCTACGGCGATTCCGATGAATCCGTAATCGGGCGAGAAATTCATGCGGAATTTCCCGGCATTACCCATCACTTCGGCAACGCCCACCATGCCCGCCAAACCACCGGCCAGAACCATCGCCAGGATGCGGACTTTCGCCGCATCAATTCCGGCTGCTCGAGCTGCCGACTCGTTCTGCCCAACGGCACGAAGCTCAAAGCCTGCGGTCGTGCGCCAAAGGAAAAAGCCCATCCCGATGGCCGCTAAGATCGCCAGCACAAAGGCCAAGCTCAAGGGCGCGTCGCCAAAAACCGAAGTCCAGTGCGACAGCAAATAGCCTGCGCCCACTGCTTTGGTTTCAGGGTTCTGGGAATCTTCGCTACGAAGCAGGTAAAGCGTCACCCAGCTGGTCAGGCCAGCGGCGACGAAATTCAGCATGATCGTGTTGATAACTTCGTGACTGCCCCGGCGCGCGCGCAAGTAACCCGGGATGAAGCCCCAAATCGCGCCACCCGCAATCGCCGCAAAAATGCCCAAAATAGGCGCGATCCAAGCCGGCGCGCCAGGAACCAAAATCCCCATCGCAGCTGCAGCCAAGGCACCAAAAGCGAGCTGCCCCTCAGCGCCGATATTGAAGAGCCCCGCTTGAAACGCAATCGCGACCGACAGGCCCGTGAAAATCAAGGGCGTCGCGTAAAACAACGTCATGCCCAGGTCGTAGGCCGTGCCGACCGAGCTTTGCACCAACACTTTCAGCACGAGCCAAGGGCTCTCGCCCGCAAGCGCCGTGACGGCAAGGCCCAAACTCAAGCCGAGAAGGACTGCGACCAACGGCTGGAGTCGCGGCAGCCAACCCGAAAGGCCCGAGCCTTCGGCTTTCACTGCTGGCATGGGGGCCATCTTGGGATCGCTCATTTACCGCCTCCCATCAGAAGCCCAATTTCTTGCTCTGTGGCTTGCCCGCGCAGGAACTGACCCACGACGCGCCCGTCATACATGACCAGGATTCGGTCCGAGAGCGCCAGGACTTCATCGAGCTCGGATGAAACCAAGAGCACTCCGGCGCCTTCGGTTCTGGCGCGCAGGATGCGTTGATGAATGAACTCGATCGCTCCCACCTGCACGCCGCGCGTAGGCTGAGCCGCGATCAAGAAGCGAGGATTGCGCTCGAATTCTCGCGCGATGATCACTTTCTGTTGGTTACCGCCCGAATAGCGGCCTAGCTCCAGATCGATCGCTGCCGGACGGATATCGAATTCCTGAATCGCTTTGCGGCAGGCGGTTTCCAAAGCTTCGCGCTGAATCACGCCGTTCTTTGAGAACTTGGGATCGCTTTGCAGACCCAACAGGTAATTTTCCGTCATCGGCGCTTCGAGAAGGAGGCCCTCGCGGTGCCGATCTTCAGGGATCACGCCCACGCCCAAATTCTTGATTCGGGCGGTGGTCCAAGCCGTTACATCTGGAGCCAAAACCTGAACACTGCCCGAACTGCGGCAATCGGGATCGGTGGGATGCAAAACAGCCTGCAAAAGCTCGCTCTGACCGTTTCCTTCGACTCC
>JACCEB010018559.1_pt1 | contig 14563 bp, 13 predicted proteins | sample 7454761 | NCBI WGS metagenome assembly JACCEB01 (sample SAMN15323454, study PRJNA562643) | freshwater metagenome | isolation source: river surface water | place: USA:Blue River Watershed | collected 2017-08-18 | reverse complement strand
GTGGAGGTTCGAGTCCTCTTCTGGGCACCACATCTCTCTCCCGATCGCAGTCGACTCCCGCAAGTGTTGCACAAATCGCTTCCCCTATGACAACACCCGCCCGAGTACTCGCTTTTGATGTCTTTGGCACCGTCGTGGACTGGCACGACTCGATCGCGCGGGAAGTCGACCGACTAAAGCTTGCAGTCGATGGCGATGCGTTTGCCAACGCCTGGCGGGCGGGCTATCAGCCCGCAATGGCTGAAGTCCGAAGGGGCCAGAAATCCTGGACCAAAATCGACGTGCTGCACCGAATGATTCTGGATCGCATTCTTAGTGAATTCGGACTCAATCACTTAAGCGAACCAACGCGGCAGGATCTCAATCGCGTCTGGCATCGCCTTACGCCCTGGCCCGACACGGTGCCGGGGCTGCTGCGGCTCAAACAACGCTTCACGATCGTCACGCTCTCGAATGGCAACCTGGGTCTTTTGTCCAATATGGCAAAAGCTGCGGGCCTGCCGTGGGATCTAATTCTTTCCGCAGAAGTGTTTCGTCATTACAAGCCGGATCCCGAGACTTATCTCGGGGTGGCCGATGTTTTTGATCTTGCACCCCAAGAGGTCATGCTGGTGGCTGCCCACACTGATGACCTTCAGGCCGCACAGCGATGTGGACTGAAGACCGCTTACATTCACCGGCCTACAGAGTTTGGTGCCAAGAATCCTAAGCCTATGCCCGATGTCAGCGAATTTGATTACAGCGCAGACAGCTTTACGGGCCTCGCAGCAGCGCTGGGCTGCTAATTTATTGAAACGGGTGATCCAGAAGAATAGTGTCTTCGCGATCAGCGCCGGTGGATACCATGGCAATCGGCGCGCCCACGACTTCAGACAGCCGCTTTAAATAGCGCTGCGCGTTCTCCGGAAGATTTGCCCACTTGCGTACGCCCTGAGTGGTCTCCGACCATCCGGGCATTGTTTCGTAAATCGGCTGGCACTGGGCAACCGCATCCGCACCAAACGGCAGTACATCGATATGGCCCTGCGGCGTGTTGTAGCCAACACAGAGTTTGACTTCTTCCATACCATCCATGACATCGAGCTTGGTGATGCACAGGCCTGTTACACCATTGATCTGCATAGCCCGGCGTAAGGCCGCAGCATCAAACCAGCCGCAACGGCGCGGCCGGCCAGTGACTGAGCCAAACTCATTGCCGCGCTTTGCAAGCAGCTGTCCGATCTCGTTGGTCTGCTCGGTCGGAAACGGGCCGCTGCCAACCCGGGTTGTATAAGCCTTGGTAATCCCCAGCACATAGTGCAGCTGCGCGGGTCCAACACCGGCACCCGCCCCCGCCGCACCAGCGACACAGTTGCTGCTGGTGACATAGGGATAGGTGCCGTGATCAATATCCAATAGCGACCCCTGGGCACCCTCGAAAAGAAGATTCTCAGCCCGTTGTCCGGCCTCATAGAGCAGCTGCGGCACATCAGCGGCCATCTTCAATAGGCGCGGCGCCATCGACATGAGGTCGTTATAGACCTGATCGACCGCAATCGGCTGGGCCTTTAGATGATGCTCCAACACAAAGTTATGCAGACTCAGGGCCTCAGTGAGTTTGGCGCGCAGCACATCGGGCTGGCGAAGATCCAGCAGCCGAATCGCGCGGCGTGCGACTTTATCTTCATATGCGGGGCCAATACCGCGGCCGGTGGTGCCGATCTTGGCATCACCGCGGGCTGCCTCACGGGCCTGATCCAGGGCCACGTGATACGGCAGGATGAGCGGGCAGGCGAAACTGATTTTAAGACGCGACTCCACATCAATCTGATTGGCCTGCAGTTCATCAATTTCACCCAAAAGGGCAGAAGGCGAAAGCACGACACCGTTGCCGATGTAGCAGGTAACGCCAGGATGCAAAATGCCAGAGGGAATCAGACGAAGAATTGTTTTCTTACCGTTTACCACCAGGGTATGGCCCGCGTTGTGACCGCCTTGAAATCGGACCACACCACTGACTTGCTCGGTGAGCCAATCGACAATCTTGCCTTTGCCTTCATCGCCCCACTGGGTGCCGATGACGACCACATTCTTGCCTTGGCCCGCGGGTCGACCCGCAGCTTTTCCTGCCGACATGCGTCACTCCTGTGATTGATTTAAGCGACGATCCAGCGACCGGATTGAAAAACAAGCCGTTGACCCGCCCACGACCCGAATTCTGCATCAGGAAGTCGGACGACCGCTCTACCCTCGCGACGCAAAGCAGCAATTGCCTGCCGCAGGCCCGCATCGTCTTGCCAGGGCGCTGCGATTGCGGCCTGCACCGGCTCCGTATCGAAATTGGTGATCTCCAGTAACTCACGAAGCTCAAGACTAAACCCGGTCGCTGCGCGGGCGCGTCCGAAGACTCTGCCCGCACCATCGTAGCGGCCACCACGCACGACTGCATTGGGCAGGCCCTCGCAATAAATCGAGAACATCACGCCATTGTGATAACGATAGCCACGCAGATCTGCTAAATCCACAGTCAATACACACTGCGGATGTTCAGTAAACATGGCGGAGTTGGCCACCGACTGCAGCCGATCCAAAGCTTCAATAATTGGCGCAAGCTTTGGCAGACTGCGGCGCGCAGCATCAATCACGTTATCGGCCCCCGATGCTGGTCCGTATAAATCGATCAATGCGGTAAGTGCCTTTGCCGATTCAGCCGATACACCTTTGGTCCACTGGGCGAGCCCCACACGATCCTTAGACTGCAAGGCGGCCAGCACCTCGTTTTCGCAGGCGGCCAGCGCCGTATCCCGATCGCGCAAGGCGAGAAAGATCCCCCGGTGCGAGAGATCGAGCCTGACTTTCTGAATTCCGGCGGCGTCTAAGGATGCCAGTGCAAGCTCCTGGACCTCGAGATCGGCCTCTAAGCCATCGTGACCAAAAAGTTCACAACCCATCTGCACCGGCTCTCGCGATGACAGCAGGCCCGCAGGCTGGGCATGCAGCACCGATCCGGCGTAACAAAGCCGGGTGACACCTTTGTTCTGAATCTGGTGGGCATCTAAACGCGCGGCCTGCGGCGTGATATCGGCCCGCAGGCCAAGGAGACGCCCGCTGGCCTGATCCACCACTTTAAAAGTTCGCAGATCAAGATCGCGGGCCTGATCAATCATGAGTGAATCAAGATGCTCCAGCATCGGCGGCTGCACCAGCGCATAGCCGTAGCTGCGATAAAGATCCAAAAGCCGGCGACGTAGACGCTCAAGCCTTGCCGCCTCAGCAGGCAGAATGTCCGAAATCTGGTCAGGCAGTTGCCAGGCGGGCATGGGCGTGCTGCCGATTACTTATTGGTGTTCGCGCTGCCGGATGGGCCCGGACCACGGGCACCCGATGATCGGAAGTAACGGAAAAAGTCAGACTGTGGATCAGCCACGATGACATCAGACTTATTTTTAAAGCTCTCGCGATAGGCCTGCAGGCTACGATAAAACGACGCAAACTCTGGATTCTGGCCAAACGATGCGGCATAGAGCGCCGTTGAACGGGCATCACCATCACCCATGATGCTCTGGGCGCGACGATAAGCCTGCGCAAGCAACACCTCACGCTGACGATCGGCGTTGGCGCGAATCTTCTCAGACTCTGCACCCCCCGAGGATCGGCGCTCGTTGGCGATCGCTTTGCGTTCGGACTCCATGCGCCGAAATACCGAGTCGCGAATCTCGTCGGCCAAATCCACCCGCTTGATACGGACATCCACCACTTCGACACCGAGCCGCTGCGCATCGGCGTTAACACGCTCCCGAATACCCTTCATGACCTGCTCACGCGAAGCCGAAATCACTTCATTGACCGTGCGCTTGGCAATTTCGTTATTTAAGGCATCACGCAGGCTGCGGGAGATCCGATCAGCAGCGCCAGCGGGGCGGCCCGCAACGGACACCCAGTACTCACGCGGATCAATCACGCGCCACTTCACATAGGTATCCACCAGCACGTTTTGCTTTTCACTCGTGATGAAGCGATCAATCTCAGGCGTATCGATCGTGAGAATGCGCTTTTCTACGTAGACTACATTTTGAAAAGGCGGCGGCAATTTAAGATACAAGCCGGGTTTACTGACCACCTCTTTGATCTCTCCGAGCGCAAACACGATCGCGTACTGACGCTGGTCCACGACATAGATGCAGGAGCCAGCCAGAAGCACCGCGATGATGAGGGCGCTGATTGCGGTAAAGAGCTTATTCATCAGCGGGCATCCCTTAAGCGATCACGCAGGCTTGGCCCGGGGCTCGGCACAGCAGGCTGCTGAGCGGGCGTCTCGGGTGTGGCAGCAGAGGCCGGAGCATTCGAGGCGGGCTGCGGCGACTGCATTGGCCCGCCCGGTGCACCCATCATGCTTGCTGCGGACTGTTGCATCAGGCGATCCAGCGGCAGGTACAGCAGGTTACTGTTGGAGCGCGAATCCACCATGACTTTGCTTACATTGGTGAAGACCTGCTGCATGGCCTCGAGATACATCCTCTCGCGAGTGACCGCAGGTGCTTTGTTGTACTCCACCACAATTTTCCTAAAGCGATCTGCATCACCGGTTGCGGTTGCGATCACACGCTCACGATAGGCCTCAGCCTCCTGAATCAGGCGCTCAGCCGAGCCGCGGGCGCGGGGAATGACGTCGTTGGCATAGGCCTGACCTTCGTTTTTCAGTCGCTCTGCATCCTGGCCTGCTTTAATCGCATCACTGAAGGCCGCCTGAACTTCCTCAGGGGGCTGAGCATTTTGAATCGTGACATCCACAATTGATAGGCCGGAGCCGTACCGATCTGCGATCGCCTGAATTGCACTTAAGGCCTCGCGTGCGATGCCCTCTTTGTTTTCATAGAGCACGGTATCACTCATGCTGCGGCCGACAATCTCACGCATCACCGTCTCGGCCGCCTGGGCCACGATGTCATCGGTCGCCACGTTATTGAATAAATAATCTTTTGGATTACCGATGCGATACTGAACGGCAAACTGCAGGTCCACCATGTTTTCATCTTTAGTCAGCATGAGCGAATCACGGCTGCGCGAGGTGGCACCGCCGCCGCGAACGCCGACCGTGATCTGCCGAATCTGAGACAAATTCACGATCTCATGCGATTCAAACGGATAAGGCAGCCGCCAATTAAAGCCCGCGTTGGTCGTGGTTCTAAATTCACCGAAACGCAAAACGATTGAAGACTGACCCTCTTGGACGATATAAAAACCGGTTGCCAGCCAGACCAGTACACCACCCAGGGCAACAAAGCCGAACGCCGGCCCGGTTTTCACGTTCGGGGCCTTAAATCCGCCGCCACCGCCGCCGCTTCGGCCGCCACCTCCGAAGCCGCCGCCCTGGCGGCCCTTGCCGCCGAACATGCCACTTAGGCGTCGGTTGAAATCACGCCAGACCTCATCAAGATCGGGCGGCTCTTCAGATCGGGGGCGGTTATCGGGCCTGCGCGGCTCTCGGGATCCGTTATCGGGCGGATCCTGGCGGGGCGGATCGCGATCAGGCTCACCGGACGAGGGCTTTTGCTCTGAGCCCTGGCCGGAGGCGGACTGACCACCCGAAGGCTGGCCTGAGCCCTGGCCAGAGCCAGACTGGCCCCAGCGGGGATCCCCCAGGGAGAAAAGACGCCGTAACACTGACCCGCCAAACCGTCGCATCGTAGAAATTTAGAGAAGGGATTGAACAGAAGGTTGCAAGAACCCGGCATTATCGCTGAGAGTGCCCGGCCAGGTTTCCGGACTAGGGAAAGCCGGTACATGGGAGCGGACCGCCTCCCGAAGGCCGGCCAGGCCCTCACCGGATGCCGCACTGACCCAAACACGACGAATCCGGTTATCGGGGCCTGCCTCAGAGCGGCTGGCAAGGCCAGCACAGTCGATTTTATTCATGACCTCAATGCGGGGTACGTCGGCGGCACCAACTTCATTTAAGACCAGATCCACCGCCTGGCGGTGGGCATCACGATCCGGATCGGAGGCGTCAATGACATGTAACAGCAAATCGGCCTCGGCCGCTTCATTTAACGTGGACTTAAAGGCCTCAATGAGGCTGTGGGGCAGATCGCGAATAAATCCCACTGTGTCCGAAAGGACCATAAATTCCCCTGGCGCAAGAAACACCCGACGGCTGGTGGTATCCAATGTTGCAAAGAGCTGGTCGGCCGCATAAACACCCGCATGCGTTAGTGCATTAAAAAGTGTGGATTTTCCCGCGTTGGTGTAGCCCACCAGTGAGACTGAATAAGTGCCCTGCCGAGAGCGCTGCCGAAGCCGGTTCTTGCGCTGACGCTCCACTGCCGCAAGCCGCAGCCGCAGCTGTTTCACACGCTGGCCAATCAACCGGCGGTCTGTCTCTAACTGAGTCTCACCGGGGCCGCGCAATCCGATACCGCCGCGCTGCCGCTCTAAGTGGGTCCAGCCACGAACCAGACGGGCCGATAAATAATCCAGCTGTGCGAGCTCCACCTGCAGCTTGCCCTCATGGCTGCGAGCACGCAGCGCAAAGATATCGAGAATGAGCGCCACACGATCGATCACGCGGCGCTTTAAGGCCCGCCCTAAATTTCGCTGCTGACCTGGTGAGAGCGAGTGATCGAACACCACCAGATCGGCCTGGCATTCAGCACAAAGCCGTCCGATTTCCTCGGCCTTACCGGAGCCTACAAAAAGCGCTGGGTCGGGCCGATCTCGGCGGCCCGTGATCTGACCAACAACACGGGCGCCGGCCGAGGCTGCCAGTGCGCAGAGCTCCTGCATATCGGGCTCCGGCCCCCCGTTGAGGGCCAGGGCCACTACCACCGTTCGCGGATGTCTCGAAAAATCAACGTCGCTTGACGTTGAAACGGAACCGAGATCGCTCAGCTCGATTCACCCTCGGCGGTAAAGTTCACCGCACGCGCCGGGACGATCGTGGAGATGGCGTGCTTGTACACCATCTGCGTGACCGTGTTGCGCAATAGCAAAACATATTGATCAAACGACTCGACATGGCCCTGCAGCTTGATGCCGTTGACCAGATAGACCGAGACCGGGACATGCTCCTTGCGAAGGAGATTTAGAAATGGGTCTTGTAACGCCTGCCCTTTATTTTGTGACATGTTGTGGACTCCATCGGATGAGCAATAACTATACCGATTTCAGCCTACGGAATCACGTATCGGGCTTGTAGGGGTTAGTCGACGTTTTCCACTCAATCCGCAGGGGTGTTCCCTCCAGCCGAAAGACTCTTCGGAAGCGGGATTCTAAGTACCGCTTGTACGCATCGGATACATGCTCCAGCGCATTGCCGTGTACAACGATGATCGGCGGATTCTGGCCACCCTGATGGGCGTATCGCAGCTTGGGCCGAAACCGGCCATGCCGGGGGGGCTGCTGGACTTCCACGGCCTCGCGCAGTACACGGGTAATTTTCGGTGTGGAAAGCTTCAGTGTCGCCGCCGCATAGGCTGCATCCACAGAGCGCATCAACGCATCAATGCCCGCGCCTTTCATGGCCGAGATGAAATGAAATTTTGCCCAATGCAGAAATTGCAGCTTGCGGGCCATCACACGCTTGACCTCCTCGCGCACGATCACATCGAGACCATCCCATTTATTAACGGCGACCACCAGAGCCCTGCCCGACTCCATTACAAAGCCCGCAATATGCGCGTCCTGCTCCGACACATCGGCCTGCGCATCCACCATCAGCACTGCGACATTGCACGAGGCGATGGCCTGCAGGGTCTTGATCACCGAGAACTTCTCCACCGCTTCAAAGACCTTGCCCCGGCGTCGCAGTCCTGCGGTGTCGATCAGCTGATAACGCCGGCCCTCGCGCTCAAATGGAATCACAATCGCATCACGTGTCGTGCCCGGCATATCAAAAGCAATCAACCGCTCCTCGCCCACTAATGCATTGATCAACGTGGATTTACCGACATTGGGCCGGCCAACAATTGCCACGCGCAGGCCGCGCTCGGCCACCGAAGCCTCGAGATCTTCATCGGGAACCTCAGGCAGCGCGGCTAAGACCGATTCCATTAGGCCCCCAACACCATCGCCATGGGCAGATGAAATTGCAATCGGATCGCCCAGCCCGAGCTCATAGAACTCTGCAGTGCGGCCTTCGCTGGTGAGGCCCTCGAGTTTATTGGCGGCAATCGTGACCGGGCGGCCCGATTTGCGCAGCAGATCAGCAATCTGAAGATCCTGTGGCGCCAAGCCGGATCGTCCATCCACTACAAATACCACTGCATCGGACTCAGCAATTGCCTGCCGGGTCTGTTTGGCCATCTGAAAGGTGATGCCCTCTTTAACGACGGGCTCAAAGCCACCCGTATCCACTACAAGATAGGGCCGGGTGCCAAGACGGCCCTCACCGTAATGACGATCGCGAGTTAACCCGGGAAGGTCAGCAACCAGTGCGTCACGCGAACGGGTAAGGCGATTAAAAAGTGTCGACTTTCCGACATTGGGCCGCCCAACCAGTGCGACCACGGGCTTGGCGCTCACTGCTCATCCTTCCGATCGGATCAGAAGCAGCTGGCCACCCTGGGTCTGAATCAGCAGGCCTGCGCGTGTGGGCCGAATCGCGCCGCTGGGCGCGCCCCCATCTAAAGATAATCGTGCAATCTGCTTCCCATCTTCTCGCGCGAGTGCATGAAGAAATCCGAAACTATCCGCTACCCACACTGCACGGCCCCACGAGACGGGATGCTGAAGGCCGCGCAGCTGAAAGGTATCGATGGTCCATACCGACTGGCCATCTTTTCGATTCAGGGAATGAAGACGCGACTGATCATCAGCAAAAAAGACATACCGGCCATCTACTGCCAACGTCGACATGGCGGTGAGCTCTCGACTCCATAGCCTGCGGCCACTCTCCGCGCCCAGACAAACGATTGAGGTCTGATACGCCGCCACACAGACATCGGCCCCTTCAACGGAGGGCATGCCCAAGAGATCAACAATCCGCTCCACCTCATTGCTGCCGCGTGGCGTTGCGACTTGCGACTCCCAACGAATCGCGCCCGAGGCAGCATCTAGCCACAGCAGCCGGCCCCCTGGCATATTTACCAACACATCAGAAGGGCCCAATGTTGAACTTGCGGATTCCTCTGCAGGCCGAGCCTGCACCCGCATGCCCGATTGGCCATGCAAAACCAAGGTAGGAAGATTGCGCTGCAGGACCCAGCGACGGTTTCCGGTCACGATGTCAAAGCCCGCCACCCGATTATCGGCAAGCCGCACCACCGCAGTGGAGCCGGCCATCACAGGCGCCTCTAGGACAACACCGCCCAAAGCAATGCGGCGCTCAATTTTTCCCTCTGCGGAAATGATCACCAACTCAGCGCGATCACTCACCACGGCCGTGACGCCCTCGGAGCTGCCGCTCCCAACTGCAATGCCACTGACCAGCGGCGCTCCGATCGGCGCGCGCCAGATCAGCTTTCCATCGGCAAGCGAAATTTTCGATACCGTGCCTGCCGATGAGGCAGCATACACAGCATCACCGCTCACAGCAGGGACAAACTGGCCTGCAGCACCAGCAGATTTTGCGGCCTTACCGAGATCGACCTTCCATGCAACCGAGGCCTTCAGCGATGATTTGAAATCCTTCAGTGTTGCTGGCTTCGGCTTGGGTGTTCCGGTGCAGCCGGCAATCAGCAGCGCGCCCGCAATCACAGCCATCAGTTGTTTTAGGCTCATGACTTCGCACTTCCGAAAGCATCCAGCGTCTGCAGCTTTCGCATAATCAATTCACGCGAAGGAGATGTCGCAGGCAGCCCATCGGCGGCGGCTTTCCATGCGCTTCGGGCCTCTTCTTTGTTTCCAAGCGCGGCATGGGCATCCCCCTTACGATCTTCAACCAAGGCTGCAAATTCTTTGGGAGGCTTGCCGCCTAGGGCATCAAGTGCGGCCTTTGGGTTGTTCTCATCTAGCATTACACCGGCCAAACGAATTCTCGCCATCCACGCAAACTCGGGTGCACTGTGGTCAACCACCTGCTGCAAGACCGTGCGGGCCTCGGCAAGCTCGCCGGCAACCGCTAAGGCTTTGGCCATCTGCAGGCCACCGAGTGCAGCCTGCGAAGAAGAACGAAAATCGGACAGGGCCTTATAGGCAGCCCGGGCCTTCTCCAGGCTCTGCTCCCCCAAGGCACCCTCCATCGCAGTCAGGGCCTCACTGGCTTTTTCTGCCTGGCGGTTTTGCCACCAATTCCAGCCGTTGTAGCTGCTCGCGGCAATTAGCAATAGCGCCACAAGCGGAACAATCCACTTTTTGTTCTCGCTCCAGAATCCTTTAATTGCATCCAACTGTTCTTGCTGCTCAAGATCTTCACGCATTGCCTAACTGCCCTTCTTTTCATTGCGTTTTATTAGCCCGATGATCACGGACGCAGCATCGCCTAACGGCACGCGATCCTGCTGAACCATGCCACCTTCTGCGCGCAGCGGCTTTACGGTTACTGCAGCCTGAGCCCGCTCATCTTCCCCAATCAGCACCGCACACTGGGCACCGCTCTGATCGGCTTTTTTCATCTGCGACTTCAGGCTTGCCTCACCACAGTGCATCTGCACCCGCAGGCCCTTACTGCGGCACTGCTCGGCAACCTGCATCGCAGCGCCGACCGAAGCCTCACCCCAATGTACGACATAGACATCCAAAACCGGAGGCAGTTCAGGCGCAGCAGCTTCTTGCAGTAGCGCAATTAACCGTTCCACGCCGATTGCAAAACCACAGGCCGGGGCAGGCGCACCCCCCATCTGCTCCATCAGGCTGTCATAACGGCCGCCGCCACAGACCGTGCCCTGTGCCCCAAGCCGATCAGTAATCCACTCAAACACCGTGAGATTGTAGTAGTCCAGTCCCCGGACCAGACGCGGATTCATGGTGTAGGCGATGCCGTGTTGCTCCAGAATTTTGATCACTGCGGCCAGATGCGTGCGCGATGCATCGCCCAAAAAATCAGTCAATAGCGGCGCACTCTGAATCACTGGCTGCATAGCTGGATTTTTTGAATCCAGAATCCGAAGGGGATTTGTCAGCAGCCGCCGCTGGGCGTCGGCATCAAGAATCGATGCATGCGATTGGAAATGTTCTATTAAGGCCTTGCGATGGGCCTGCCGCTCGGCAAGTGTGCCCAATGAATTTAGCTCAAGCCGAGGGGAATGATCTCCATGCAGTCCCAGGGCCTGCCAGAGCCGATGGATCATGACCAGCTGCTCAGCATCAATGTCCGGGCCGGGCATGCCAAGTGCCTCGATGCCAAACTGATGAAACTGCCGATAGCGGCCACGCTGAGGCCGCTCATGTCGGAACATGGGGCCTACATACCAGAGCCGCTTCGGCCCATCGTAAAGAAGATTGTGTTCAATCACCGAACGCACGACTGCAGCAGTGTTTTCCGGCCGCAGTGTCAGCTGCTCACCATTTAATGCATCGGTAAAGGTGTACATCTCCTTTTCAACGATATCGGTCACCTCGCCGATGCCGCGTACAAACAGCGCAGTAGGCTCAAGAATCGGCGTGCGAATGGCGCGGTAGCCATACTGCCGAAAGACTTCCGCCGCCTGGGACTCGACCCACTCCCACAGGCCTGACTGGTCGGGCAGAAGATCGTTCATGCCCTTCACACCCACAATTTTCTGTTGCGCTGCCATCGCCCTATGCCGCCCCGCCAAAACGTTGGTGCACGTATCGGGCAACGATGTCTTGGAACTCTTCCGCAATCCGCTCACCCTTGAGCGTCACGTTACGCTCGCCATCAATAAAGACTGGCGCAACCGGCTGCTCACCCGTGCCCGGCAGGCTGATCCCAATATCTGCATGCTTACTCTCGCCAGGACCGTTCACCACGCAGCCCATCACCGCCACGGTGATGTTCTCAACGCCGGGGTATGTTTTTTTCCAGTCCACCATCTGATCGCGCAGATAGCCTTGAATCTTGGCGGCCAGCTCCTGGAAAAATGTCGATGTAGTGCGGCCACATCCCGGGCAAGCCACCACCATCGGCGCAAATGCCCGCAGGCCCATCGACTGAAGAATCTCTTGGGCCACGATGACCTCCTGCCGGCGATCGCCATTGGGCTCAGGAGTCAGCGATACGCGGATGGTGTCGCCGATGCCCTCTTGAAGCAAAACCGCGATCGCAGCAGTCGAGGCCACGATGCCCTTGCTGCCCATGCCGGCCTCGGTTAGGCCGAGATGCAGCGGATAGTCGCAGCGTGCAGACAGCGCCCGATAGACCGTGATCAGGTCCTGAACACTGCTGACTTTGGCTGACAGGGTGATGCGATTACCGGGCTGACCCCACTTTTCCGCGAGCTGCGCGCTCTCGATAGCGGAAGTCACCAAGGCCTCACGCATGACTGCCTGGGCATCCCAGGGCTCAGCGCGTTTGGCGTTTTCATCCATGAGACGGGCAAGAAGCTCTTGATCGAGGCTGCCCCAATTCACGCCAATACGAACCGGTTTGTCGTACTTGCAGGCAATCTCAATCATCGCGCCAAATTGATGATCGCGTTTAGCACCCCGCCCTACATTGCCTGGATTGATACGGTATTTGGAAAGCGCCTGAGCGCAGTCGGGAAACTCAGTTAGCAGCTTATGGCCATTGAAATGAAAGTCACCGATTAAGGGCACATCGCAGTTCATCCGATCCAGCTGATTGCGAATCGCAGCGACTTCGCGGGCGGCCTCGGGAGAGTTCACTGTAATGCGTACGAGTTCAGAGCCCGCCTGCGCTAAGCCTTGCACCTGAATCGCCGTTGCGATGGCATCAGCCGTATCGGTGTTGGTCATGGACTGCACCACCACCGGGGCATCACCGCCTACTGTGACTACATTGGAGCCCCAGGCGATATTCATCGCCCGCGTCTTGCGGCGAACTGCCGGGCCACAGCCAACGGCGAGGCTGCGATGCTCAGCGCACGGAGGGGTCGTGTTGTCGGAGCTATTCATTTCGTTCTTAGTGTGATTTTCGTGCGGTCCTGAATATCACCCGCCAGCTGGCCACAGGCCGCATCAATATCATCACCGCGGGTCTTGCGAATCGTGGTGACAAAGCCCTCTTGGGTTAAGAGATCGGCAAATGCGCGCACGCGTGGCCAGGGCGATTTGCGATAGCCAGAATTCGGAAACGGATTAAACGGAATCAAATTGAACTTGCACGAGATTTCCTCTGCCCGAATCAACTTAACGAGCTGACGGCACTGATCCAGTGAGTCATTGATGCCATCGAGCATCACATACTCAAAGGTCACAAAGTCTCGTGGGGCGGGCTCAAGGTAATTGCGCACCGCGGCCATCAATTGTTTCAAGGGATATTTCTTATTTAACGGCACCAGTACATCACGCAGTGCATCGGTGGGGGCATGCAGCGAAACCGCGAGCGCCACGGGGCAGTCGCGGGCCAGACGATCCATCATGGGCACCACGCCTGAGGTCGAGACTGTGACCTTACGCCGCGATAAGCCATACGCATCGTCGTTGAGCATGAGCTGCAGCGCGGGCACGAGTTGGTCGTAATTCAGTAAGGGCTCTCCCATGCCCATCATGACCACATTGGTCACCGGCTGCTGCAATTCGTGGCGCGCCCACCAGAGCTGGCCCACGATCTCTGCGGTGGTGAGATTGCGGTTAAAGCCCTGTCGGCCAGTTGAGCAAAACGGGCAGGCGACCGTACAGCCAGCCTGCGACGAGACACACAAGGTGCCGCGATCGGTCTCTGGAATAAACACGGTCTCAATCGCATTGCCCTGGCCCATATCAAATAGCCATTTGCGAGTGCCATCGGCAGAGACATGATCTTGCAACACGGGGGGCAGTTCAACCGCCGCATCCTGCTCGAGCCCGGCGCGAAACTCCCGCGCCAGATCGGTCATTGCCGCGAATTCGCGGGTCCCGCGCTGGTGAACCCATTTCAGCAGCTGGCGCGCGCGAAACGGCTTTTCCCCCCGAGCCACGCACCAGTCGGTGAGACCTTGGGGGGAGCAGCCCAGGAGATTCACTTATCTGCTGTAAATCGACATTGCCGGGAAGAAAAAGGCAACTTCCTGGCGGGCAGTCTCGGGCGCATCTGAGCCATGAACCGCGTTGGCATCAATGCTGTCGGCAAAGTCGGCGCGAATCGTGCCCGCAGCCGCCTTCTTCGGATCGGTCGCGCCCATGAGGTCGCGGTTCTTGGCAATCGCGTTTTCGCCCTCGAGCACCTGGACCATGACCGGACCCGAGATCATGAACGCCACGAGGTCTTTAAAGAAAGGCCGCTCACGATGCACGCCATAAAACGCCTCGGCCTCTGCACGCGAGAGGTGCATCATGCGGGCAGCTATGACCTTCAGGCCGCCTTTCTCAAAGCGTGAGTAGATTTCGCCGATGACGTTTTTGGCGACGGCATCAGGTTTGATGATGGAGAGGGTGCGTTCGATGGCCATGTTTTGAATTCCAAGATTTGTCGAGTCGTGAAAAGGGTTTTTGGGGGGCCGCTACAAGCCGCCCGAGGGAAGGAACTTATCCCTACTTGAATTGTCAACTAAACCTGCGATTATACGTGCTGACGTCCGCCCGGGCG
>JACCEB010461390.1_pt1 | contig 14570 bp, 16 predicted proteins | sample 7454761 | NCBI WGS metagenome assembly JACCEB01 (sample SAMN15323454, study PRJNA562643) | freshwater metagenome | isolation source: river surface water | place: USA:Blue River Watershed | collected 2017-08-18 | reverse complement strand
TAACGCCAGTACCGCAACGCCTACCCCTGCCATTCTTTGGTCTGCAACCAATCGAGAGTCTTGGGTGAAGGTTTGCACTGCAACTAGCGCGCTCAAGAGAGCGATCGGAATCAGAGAGTTAATCTTTAAAATTCGGGGATGGGATAACCATTTCTTTGGAACGCTATGCCCCAAAATTTTCAAGAGAAATGCCAAGAGACTGGTGCCAATAACGGCGAGCCAGAACGGTTCGATGAGATTTACTTCCATATTCTGGCTCGCAATCCGAATGCAACTGCCAAAAGCGCAGTTGTAATGATCGGAACTCCAGGCACAAAATAAGGGGTCATCGCCAGCGAAAGCGAACATGCGGCAACTGCGAGTAAACGCTCACTCTTATTGGTAAGTCGTGGCCAAAGCAGTCCAAGAAATGCTGCAGGAACTGCCGCATCAAGTCCCCAAGCAGCGGGATTTCCCATCGCTTGCGCGCCAAGTGCTCCAGCTAATGTAAAGATATTCCAAAAGATATAAACGCCTATTCCGGTAAGCCAGAAACCTTGGCGCGTTTCCCGGACTCCTAAATGTTCTTGTGAAAGTGCAACTCCCGTTGATTCATCGATAGTTAATTGCGCAGCTACAACTTTCTTTAATCCGCGTACTTGAAGTACAGGTGCCATGCGAAGGCCATAAAGAGTATTTCGAACACCTAACAAAGTTGCAGTGGCAATTCCACTAAGCGCACTTCCTCCAGCGCCAAGAACTCCAACAACAGCAAATTGAGATGCTCCGGTAAATGTTAGAAGTGAGAGTAGGCAAGATTGCAGAACCGAAAAACCTGCGGCCACAGAAGCTGCGCCAAAAGCGATCCCATAGGCGCCAACTGTCAGCGAAACGCTCAACGATTGCGCGGCGGTGGCGCGGTTCACTCTAGACACGGGTGCATTCTGCCCTAGATATCCTCGGCGAGGTAGCGCCATATATATAAGGTGACGCCCATGAGTAATGAAGTCATTTTCCGCGACGATGTCACCGTAGAACTAGTCAAAGCCAGCGCAAGTGATGCCGATGTAATTTGGGCAGCGCGAGTTTCTACTGCCGGTGAGCAATCAATGGATGAGATCGGGGAAGATCCAGCGCGTTCTGCAGGGCTGATTAATTACTTAGCTCGCGAACGTCACGGTTCTCCATTTGAACACACTTCGATGACTTTCTTTGTAAGCGCACCAATTTTCGTATTCCGCGAATTCATGCGCCATCGCATAGCTTCCTATAACGAAGAGTCGGGCCGTTATCGCGAACTAAAGCCGGTCTTTTACATCCCATCAAAAGAGCGCAAACTTATTCAAGTTGGAAAAACTGGCGCCTACACATTTGAAGATGGAACACCTGAGCAGTTTGAAATTTCTGTAAAGGCGATGAAGGATGCTTATCTAATTGCCTACGACAGTTACAAGAAGATGCTAGATGCGGGCGTTGCACGCGAAGTCGCACGTGTAGTTCTGCCGGTTGCTACTTATTCATCGATGTATGTCTCCATGAATGCGCGCGCCTTAATGAACTTCCTCTCACTTCGAACAGCGCGTGAAGGTTCACATTTTCCTAGCTACCCGCAACGCGAAATAGAGATGGTTGCAGAAAAAATGGAAGCCGAATTTGCAAAATTAATGCCTCTTACCTACGGAGCCTTTGAAAAATCTGGACGGATAGCACCGTAAAACGGTAGGTTTCACCCATGACAATCGAGGCGCCATTCGGACGTATGCTCACCGCAATGGTGACCCCGTTCGATAAGAACGGCAAGATTGATTGGCCCGGCGTTGAAAAGTTAGCAGCGCATTTGGTTGCAAGTGGACATGATGGAATCGCAGTCAACGGCACAACGGGTGAGGCGCCAACGACTAAGTCATCTGAAAAAGAAGAGATCATCCGCGTAGTAAAAGACGTCGTGGGTCCGAAGATCTTTGTGGTTTCTGGCGCGGGCGATAATGAAACAGAATATTCAATCAATCAGGCAAAGCGCACCGAGAAGGCCGGCGCTGACGGTTTGCTAATCGTTGCTCCTTATTACAACAAACCGCCACAAGCAGGAGTCGCTGCGCACTTTAAAGCGATCGCAAGCTCAACAGATCTTCCTGTGATGATGTACGACATTCCTGGTCGTTGTGGAATTGAAATCGAACCAGACACAATTGTTAGCCTTTACGAACACCCACAGATTGTTGCCCTCAAAGATGCCAAAGGAAATGTGGCATCCACTTCATGGGTAATTAAGCGTTGCGGGATTCCAGTTTATTCTGGTGATGACATTCTTAACTTGCCACTTCTTTCTGTCGGTGCGGTTGGAATGGTTTCAGTTTGTGGCCACACCGTTGGAAAAGATTTAAAGGCGATGCTTGATGCGTGGTTTGCGGGAAATGCAGCCAAAGCGCTAGAGATTCATCAAAAGTTACTTCCAGTCTTCACAGGCACATTCCGCACTCAAGGTGCGATCCTCACCAAGGCAGCGCTAAATATGATGGGCCTTCCTGGTGGACACACTCGACTTCCGCTAGTAGATGCAACCGAAGATCAGATCGTGCAGTTGCGCAAAGATCTAATCTCCGGTGGCGTCTCTTTATAGCTTTGATGTTTACTAAATGACTCATCCCCATCCCGAACTCGGCACTCCAAGCAAGTTAGTTGCAGGTGGACTTCGTATCGTCGCACTTGGTGGCTTGGCTGAAATCGGTCGTAATATGACCGTCTTTGAAACAAATGGGAAGCTTTTAATAGTTGATTGTGGAGTTCTTTTCCCAGAAGAAAATCAACCTGGTATTGATTTGATTCTTCCTGACTTTAGCTACATCCGAGATCGCTTAGCTGATGTTGTCGGGTTGGTTCTAACTCATGGCCACGAAGACCATATAGGTGCAACTCCATATCTGCTGCGCGAACGCGGAGATATTGCCCTATACGGTTCAGCACTTACCTTGGCTTTGGTAACCGCCAAACTAAAAGAGCATCGCATTTCACCGCTTACTCGCGAAGTAAAAGAGGGGATGCGCGAAGATATTGGACCATTTGAAGTTGAGTTCGTCGCCGTTAACCATTCGATTCCGGATGCACTTGCAGTGGCTATTCACACCAAGGCAGGCACAGTTCTACACACCGGCGACTTCAAAATGGATCAGTTGCCACTCGATGGTCGAATCACTGATTTGCGTACTTTTGCCCGCTTAGGCGATGAAGGCGTTGATCTTTTTCTCGTTGACTCCACCAACGCTGACGTTCCGGGATTTACACCAGCTGAACGCGAAATTATGCCGGCGCTTAATCGCGTAATTGCAGCAACCAAGAAGCGGGTAATAGTCGCATCGTTTTCTTCTCATGTTCACCGCGTGCAGCAAGTTATTGATACAGCGGCGACACATGATCGCAAAGTCGTCTTTATAGGACGTTCAATGGTTCGCAATATGAAGATCGCTGAAGATATGGGCTATTTAAATGTACCTGCCGGAATCGTTATCGATGCGAAAGATCTGGATAACTACGATGATCGAGTAGTTCTTATATGTACCGGATCACAAGGCGAACCCATGGCCGCGCTTTCTCGTATGGCCAATGGCGATCACCAAATACGTGTTGGTGAAGGTGACACAGTTATCTTGGCTTCATCTCTAATCCCTGGAAACGAAAATTCTGTATTTAGAGTCATTAACGAGTTAACGCGCTTCGGTGCCAAAGTTGTACATAAAGCCAATGCCATGGTTCACGTCTCAGGTCATGCGGCTGCAGGGGAGTTGCTTTACTGTTACAACATTGTGAAGCCAAAATATGCCCTACCGGTGCATGGTGAATGGCGACATTTAAAAGCAAATGCTGAACTAGCTGTTCAATCTGGAGTTCCCCGCGAAAACACATTTATTATTGAAAATGGAATCGTGGTTGATTTAGTAGACCATGTTGCAGAAGTTGCAGGCGCCGTACCTTGTGGTTTTGTTTATGTCGATGGGCAGAGCATTGGCGATATCACCGAATCATCTTTGAAAGATCGTAGGATTTTGGGCGAAGAAGGATTTATCTCTGTTGTAGTAGTAATTGAGTCACAGAGCGGCAAAATAATCGCTGGCCCTGATATCCATGCCCGTGGTTTTAATGAAGATGAAGCTTTATTTGACGAAGTAAAAGGTCAGATCGAAAAAGCCTTAAAGCATGCGGTTTCTGAAGGTGTAAATGGTACGCATCAACTCTCTCAAGTAGTTCGACGCACTATCGGCAGTTGGGTCGGTGGAAAACATCGCCGCCGTCCGATGATTGTTCCCGTAGTTATTGAGGTCTGACCGCTAAGATTAAAGGTGTGGCTAAGAGAAAACGCACGACTACTCGAAAATCAGGTGGCGCTGGAAAAAGAGCGCTCTCACTTGTCGGCCGCTGGATCGGAGCCATTTGGCGCACTATTGCTAAAGCCCTTGGTTCAACTATTCGTTTCTTGGCGCGAGGAGCGCGCGATCTAGACCCGGCCCATCATCGCGATGGCCTTGCTTTCCTACTTTTAATCCTTGCCCTTGCTGCATTTGCGGGAACTTGGTTTGCGGCCGATAACTTTGTTGGCCGAAATCTTTATGCAGTTATTTATGGCGCATTTGGCCGCATTGGTTTCTTTGCACCACTAGTAATTCTCTATTTTGCATTACGACTATTTCGCACACCGGATAACCAGAAAGCGACTTCACGAATCATCGTTGGCGTAATCACCATCGTCTTTAGCGCTACTGGACTTGCACATTTACTAAATGGATCACTTGGCGCAGTAAATCCGACTGGTGCAACTGCAATGCGCCAAGGCGGGGGATGGTTGGGCTACGCAGTATCTATGCCGTTAGAAACACTAATGACATCATTATTAGCTTACCCATTTTTAATCGTTTTACTCTTTTTTGGTTTACTTGTGACTACAGCTACTCCACTTTCTTCGGTAGGAATTCGTATAAAGAACACTGGAATCTGGCTCTGGTCAAAACGTCGCCAGCGAGAAGATGATGGATTTGAAATCACAGATACTCCACCTTTTGAAACTCCAGTTGTAGCGTGGAATCAACATGCAGATGAAGAAGAGCTTGACGAAGAATCCTTTGACGAAGAATTTACAGTAGAAGTACCTCGTGAGGTTCAGTCGCCAGTAACACCGCCTCCCGCACCGTCCACCTTTGGCAAACGCCCCGAGCAACTCTTGTTATCTGCAGACTCGAATTACTCACTACCTCCACAAGATTTATTGCGTACTGGTCCTGCTGCTAAGGCGAAGTCCAAGGCAAACGACACTGTAGTTGCGGCCCTTACTGAAGTCTTTTTACAGTTTGAAATTGATGCTCAGGTAACCGGGTTTATGCGCGGCCCTACAGTTACGCGTTATGAAGTAGAACTGGGTAACGCAGTAAAAGTTGAGAGAATTACTGCACTTGCCAAAAATATTTCCTACGCTGTCGCATCAAGTGATGTGCGGATACTTTCTCCTATTCCTGGAAAATCTGCTGTCGGTATTGAAATCCCAAATGTTGACCGCGAAATCGTGGCTTTAGGGGATGTTATGCGCTCAACTGTTGCTGGCCAAGATCACCATCCGATGTTGGTAGCGCTTGGCAAAGATGTCGAAGGAAACTTTGTCTGCGCCAACTTGGCGAAAATGCCTCACTTGTTGGTGGCAGGTGCGACAGGCGCTGGAAAATCATCGATGATTAACGCGATGATTACCTCAATTTTAATGCGCGCGACACCAGATGAAGTTCGCTTAGTTTTAATTGATCCAAAGCGCGTTGAACTAACTGCCTACGAAGGTATTCCTCATCTGATTACTCCAATCATCACCAATCCCAAGAAAGCTGCAGATGCTCTTACTTGGGTAGTCCGCGAAATGGATCTGCGATATGAGGATCTTTCAACATTCGGATTTAGACATATCGATGACTTTAATAAGGCGGTGCGCGCTGGAAAAGTTATACCTCCTCCCGGAAGTGATCGCGTAGTTGAGCCATATCCATATCTACTTGTAATAATCGATGAGTTAGCTGATCTGATGATGGTTGCTGCTCGTGAAGTTGAAGAATCAGTTGTCCGTATAACTCAGTTAGCCCGTTCTGCCGGAATTCACTTAGTGCTGGCAACACAGCGCCCATCAGTGGATGTTGTTACAGGACTTATTAAAGCCAACGTACCTTCACGTCTATCTTTTGCTACGAGTTCCTTGGCAGATAGCCGCGTTATTTTAGATACTCCTGGGGCTGAAAAGTTGGTCGGGCAAGGCGATGGTTTATTTATTCCGATGGGCGCCTCACGAGCTATCCGAATTCAAGGTGCATATGTTTCTGAGCGCGAAATCGAAGCGGTAACTAGCCACGTTAAAAAACAACTTTCACCACGCTATCGTGAAGATGTAACAGCGCCACCTCAAGCATCAAAGATGATCGATAAGGATATTGGTGATGATTTAGATTTACTTCTTCAAGCGATCGAGCTTGTAGTTGGAACACAATTTGGGTCCACTTCAATGTTGCAACGAAAACTACGAGTAGGTTTTGCAAAAGCGGGACGCCTTATGGACCTAATGGAGTCTCGAGGCATTGTTGGTCCCTCCGAAGGGTCCAAGGCCCGGGTAGTCATGGTTAAGCCTGACGACCTCGAATCTGTGCTTGCAACTCTGCGCGATTATTAATTTCATTAGATACCACCAAACGGGGGACCATCTCTAGGGGTGATTTCACCATAGATTCACCTACACGGCTATCGCTACGGGCGATGCAGTTCTAGACTTTACCCACTAGTAATTCCAATTCAAAGCATTGCGAGCCAAGATGTCCTTAGGTCAATTTATGCAAGGTGCGCGCGAAAGTGCGGGCCTTAGTATTGACGAACTCTCAGCGCGCGTCAGCATTCGTGCAGGATTACTTGCCGAAATGGAGAAGAATAACTTTATACATTGTGGCGGCGATACTTATGCTCGCGGTCATCTCCGCAATATCGCAAGCCATATCTTTGTGGATCCACAGGTTCTGATCGATCTATATAACGAAGAGCACTCAAGCGAATCGCGAAAAATTCACGATATGTTGGTAGAAAACAATGTCACAAAGATTCCCACGGAACGTAAAACCGTTGCGCCTAAGTCCTTGGTAATTGCATCTATTGTCCTTTTATCTGCAATCGCATTAGGGCAGATAATTGTTTCTAATTCACAAACCACTGTGACACCGCTAGCGACATCAACTCCAACGGCGACATCAACTCCAACGGTCTCTGCCTCAGTGCCCACCACAGAACCCGCAACAACTGAAAGTGTTCCAGTTGCGGGAAATGGTGAAATGAACTTGACCATAGCGGCAACTCGTGGAAGTTCAAATATTCATGTAGTTGCAGGTGGTGAAAATCTTTATAAAGGACCACTCTTCCAAGGCGAGACAAAGAGCTTTAGCGCTCCTACCTCAATAAGTATTTACTTGGGTAATGCGGGAGATCTTGATTTAACGTTAAATGGAGAAGCATTAGCGCCGCTCGGTGCGCGCAATCAGGAGATTCGTAAGACTTTTAGATCCAAGTAATCGCTACACGCTGTACCATCTGACAAATGAGTCGGACAGTTGCAATCGTGACCATGGGCTGCGCCCGTAATGAAGTCGACTCCGAAGAGCTTGCTGGCCGTTTAGCAGCCGATGGATGGACTCTGGTTAGCGAAGTTGAAGATGCCGAAGTTGCAGTCGTAAATACTTGTGGTTTTATCGAATCTGCGAAGAAGGATTCAATAGATGCCTTGCTTGAAGCCAATTCTCTTAAAGGCCACGGAACTACACGAGCAGTTGTAGCTGTTGGCTGTATGGCCGAGCGTTACGGGCAAGAGTTAGCCAAAGCCTTACCTGAAGCCGACGGCATTTTAGGATTTGATGATTACCAAGATATTTCAGCCCGATTGCAATCAATAGTTTCTGGAAATGCACACACCCCCCATATTCCACGAGATCGCAGATCGCTTCTACCAATTGCGCCAGCTGACCGCTCGGCCGCGCGACACGAAGCACTTCAAGCAAACTTAGACGAGACTTATGCATCCTCGCTCGGTGCAGGCGGTTCGCTCTTTCGCAAACGTTTAGGAGATGCGCCGTGGGCACCGCTAAAGATTGCCTCTGGGTGCGATCGCCGCTGTTCATTCTGTGCCATTCCATATTTCCGTGGTTCATTTATCTCCCGCAAGCCAACTGAAATTATCGAAGAAGGAAAATGGCTCGCTAAAAACGGAGTATCTGAACTCTTTCTGGTTAGTGAAAATACGACTTCGTACGGAAAAGATCTCGGTGATTTAAAGTTGATGGAGAAAATACTTCCTGACTTTGCTGCAATCGATGGCATCGAAAGAGTTCGCCTTTCTTATCTTCAGCCAGCGGAGATGCGTCCGTCGCTGCTGCAAGCGATGATTGAAAATGAAAAAGTTGCTCCATATTTTGATCTCTCGTTCCAGCACGCCAGCCCTACCGTCTTACGCCGCATGCGCCGCTTTGGAGATTCTGAGAAATTCTTACACCTGATTACTCAGATCAGAGCGCTATCACCTGAAGCCGGTATTCGCTCTAACTTCATCGTTGGTTTTCCGGGAGAGACACAAGAAGATTATGACGATCTTGCAAACTTCATTAGCGCAGCGAAATTAGATGCGATTGGCATTTTTGGATACTCTGATGAAGACAATACCGAAGCGCTAGATTTATCCGAAAAAGTCGCCGAAGAAGTTATCCGCGAACGTGTAGAAGCGCTTTCTTCACTGGCTGATGAGATGGTTTCGATGCGCGCCACAGCTCGTATTGGGGAAACCATCCGCGTCTTGATCGAGGATGAAGAGTTGCAGGAGGGCCGCGCTGCACACCAAGGCCCTGAAGTAGATGGCACAACCTCATTTATAGGAACCAACTTTAAAGTTGGGCAATATATTGATGCTGTGGTGATCGAATCTATGGGCGCAGATTTAGTGGCGCGTGCGCTGTGAGAGTTCCAACTTTCATAACTCCCAATTCTTTAACGATTGCGCGACTTGTTTTAATCCCTTTTGGCGCAGTAGCTCTCTTTATGAATGGGGGAGATGATTACAACTGGCAGATTATTTCCTGGTGGATATTTTTCATTCTAGGCCTGACTGATATTGTCGATGGCAAGTTAGCGCGCAGTCGCCAGCAAATAACCGAGCTTGGTAAATTCCTTGACCCAGTTGCCGACAAGGCGATGGTCGGTACCGCAATGATCTGCCTATCAATTCTCGATCGCATGCCTTGGTGGATTACTATTGTAATTTTGGCACGTGAAATAGGAATAACTTTCTTTAGATTAGCCATTGTTAAGCGGGGAGTTATTCCAGCGAATAAGGGTGGAAAGATCAAGGCCGCCTTCCAAGGTTTTGGAACCGGTTTCTATGTTCTACCGCTGGATCCTTCGCTCTACTGGTTCCGTGATGGATTTATGTATATTGCAATCGCACTAACTATCGTTACCGGTGCGTACTATGTACGATCTGCCTTTAGACCGCAGACCACCAGTTAAATTTATTCGGAGTCATCATGGCGCTTTCAAATGAAATTCTCGGACTCGTCTCCGATATCCATGACTCACTGCGTGCTCGTGGTGAAACTCTCTCCACTGCTGAATCGCTAACTGCTGGCGGATTAAGTCACGCGCTAACTATTGTTCCTGGTGCTTCAGATGTTTTCCTTGGTTCACTCACTGCCTACCGTCCCGAAATAAAAGTTTCACATCTAGGTGTAGATGAAACAGTGATAGCAGAGCGAACGGTGGTAAGCGAAGAAGTCGCAATTGAAATGGGGCGCGGTGCTAACAAATCTTTTGGATCGACCTGGGCCATTGCAACCACTGGAGTTGCGGGACCTGGTCCATCCGATGGATCGGATGCCGGTCGAGTTTTCGTAGCCTTTGTCGGCCCGCTGGTTCAAGTCATCGAACTTTCACTATCGGGTGAACGTGAAGTTGTGCGAAACGCCACCGTGGCAAGCGCGATCGCCTCATTTGCCCGTATCCTTAGACAACGAGATAGCAGTAACTAAGGAAAGGGACGGATATGGCTCTATTACGCACGGCTGTTGGCCAGACCCTTCGCGCTGCCCGCACCGAACAATCACGCACTTTGCGCGATGTTGCTCGTGAAGCGCGCGTCTCACTCGGTTACCTCTCTGAAGTTGAACGTGGCCAAAAAGAAGCGTCATCTGAACTCTTAAATGCAATCTGCGAAGCGTTAGATCTAACGCTCTCATCAGTTATTGCCAACGTCTCACTTGAGATCAAGTCTCAAGAGAGTGCGAAGTTGTCCGTTGTCGACGCAGCCTAAGTACGCCACACAAGGCGCCACCCACCGTCGTACCGAAAGTGCAATTTTAGAAGGCGCCAAAAAATTAATTTCTCAATTCGGTCTATCTAATATTTCAATGATCGAGATTGCAGATGCTTCCCAGGTATCTCGCGCTACTTTGTATAACCACTATAGAGATAAGAGTGCGGTTATCACAGCGCTGATTACCGCTGAAGTTGAATTTATGATCGACATTGCCAATAAAGCTGGAACTCCGGCCGATGCGTTAGAAAAACTCTCTCTCTACGTTTCAACAGATGGCGCGCTATCTTCCATGCGCATCCACGACAAAGAAGCTCTAACCGAGATGCTCTCTCACGCAGAACATCCGCTCTATCTAGATTTAGCTAAATGCCTATACACCGCAACAAAATCAGCAGCTGGAACTGGAGTTGCAATGCGCTGGCTGATGGGCCAAGCGCTACAGCCGCTGACACCCGCGCAATCACGCGAACAAGCTGAACTTTTAGTTGATCGCACTCTTTTCTAGCATTCAAATGCGGATCTCAGACCTTCGTGAACGTTTAACTTTGTCATTTGGAACAGAATGGGCGCCTTCTTTCTGCAAAGACATCGCAATTACTGAATTAGGAAGTAAGAGCGTTGATGAAGCGCTACAAAGTGGATTAGAACCTCATGAAATATGGCGCGCAGTATGTTCTGCATATCCAAATGAGACTTTAAAACATAGATAGATTGCAGTTGCAAATTATTGGCGTGTTGCATTTGGATAGTTAACAATTTATATTTCCACCATGTTTACAAAGCGCCGCGTAATTGATTTCTGCCGTGTAAACACTTCTGCTTGCTGTCTTTAAGCAAGCCTTCAAACTCTTTATTTTAATTATTTTTTTCAAATATAAAACTATTTCAAGGAGATTTCTATGTTTAAGAATCAAGAAGTTCGATCGAAGAATATTGTTATTGCTTTACTAAGCCTTGGTTTGATCGCCGGCGTAACTTCTACGCCTGCAAATGCAGCGCCAAAGAATCTTGCGCGCGCAGTAGTGCAAGCTGACTGGTTAGAGAAGAACCTCGATAATCCAGATGTGAAGATCATTGAGGTAAGCACCGAAGCTGGTCTTTACGAACGTGGCCACATCAAGAATGCCGTCAAATTCAACTGGTACACAGATCTAGTAGAAGTTGTTAACCGCGACATTGTTGCTGGCACTCGTTTCCAGAAGTTGGCTCGTGCTGCTGGCATTAATAAGAACTCGACTGTGGTCCTATACGGCGATAAGAACAACTGGTTCGCCGCTTGGGGCGCATGGATCTTCAATACTTACGGCATCGAAGATGTCCGCCTAGTTGATGGTGGGCGCGTTAAGTGGGAGAAAGATGGTCGCCCATTTACAACGGTTGTCCCATCACCTAAAGAAGGAAACTTCGTAGCAACTAAGGCAGATAAATCAATACGTGCAACTTTGATCCGCGATGTACTTCCTGCAGTCCGCAAGAAAGGATCTGCAGATATCGTAGATATTCGTTCTGCTGATGAATATAACGGAAAAATCTTTGCTCCTGCTGGCTTCCAAGAATTAGCTGTACGCGCTGGCCATATACCTGGTGCGATCAACGTCCCATGGGGTGCAAACGTTAATTCAGATGGAACCTTCAAGACTGTAGCCGAACTAAGAAAGCTTTACGCGGATAAAGGAATTGACGGCAAGAAGCCGATCATCACTTATTGCCGCATCGGTGAGCGTTCATCGCTTACCTGGTTCGTACTTAGCGAAATCCTCGGATACGACGTCAAGAACTATGACGGTTCTTGGACCGAGTACGGCAATGGCGTCGGTAATCCAATTAATAACCCTGCAGGAACTATTTGGGGAGCAGCGTAATTAGCGCAGTTACTAACTTTGGTAGAGGTTCTGGAGATTCTGGAACCTCTACTGAGGTTTCTACCTGGAGCAAAGGTGATTCGATAAGAACGGGGCTGGCAGCCTTGTTGGTCATTGGATTGCTCTTCACCGCATACCAATTTAGCGATAACGAAGGAACCGGTACCAACGCAGCGCTATCTCTGTTAATTGGAAGCGCCCTGGGTATCGCATTTGAGAGAGGCCGCTTTTGTTTTTTCTGTATCTTTCGAGATGCTATAGAAGATCGAGATACAACTCCGTTCCTATCTATCCTTAGTGCGATTGCAGTCGGTGCAATTGGTTACGCAGTTATCTTCGGACAGTTTTTACCTGATACAAGTTCTGATCGCCTTCCTCCTAACGCGCATATTGGACCAGTTAGCACAGCTTTAGTTGCAGCCGGTCTAGCTTTTGGAATTGGTATGGCACTTTCTGGCGCCTGCATAAGCGGCCATCTCTATCGCATCGGCCAAGGATCACTTCGCGCATACCCGGCGCTATTCGGTTCGTTAATCGGTTTCGGACTTGGCTTTAAGAGTTGGAACACTTTGTACTCAAAATCGATAAGCGATGCACCGACAACATGGTTGCCACATTATCTCGGTTACGGCGGATCACTCGCACTAACTCTTTTCTTATTGGGTCTAATCGCAGTTATTGCCATTAAATTTGGTAAGAACTCCACGCCACTTTCAAATCCAGTAGCGGCCAAGATCGATCTCGCAAGTGTGCGCCAATCTTTGCTTATCAATCGCTGGCGGCCACTTACAACTGGTGCCATATTCGGTGTAATCGGAACCTTTGCTTACTTGCGGATAGAGCCTCTTGGTGTAACTCGCCAAATAAGCACAACTTCTCGCACCTACTTCGAAAGCCAAGGATTCATTCCACAAAATCTAGATGGTTTGGATTTGATGGCTGGTTGTATTGCAATTGTTTCTACGGCGATTGTAAATAACGGTTGGTTAATTCTCGGAATCGTCATCGCATCATTTGCCGCAGCGTTGGCAGGAAATCGCTTTAAATTCCAGCAAATTACCTGGCGCAACGCCCTAACTGCGCTGGTTGGCGGATTGCTACTCGGTTGGTCCTCGATGATCGCACTCGGTTGCACTGTCGGCGTCTTGCTCTCTGGAACTCAATCATTTGCACTTTCGGGCTGGGTATTTTTTGCAACTGCGTTTACGGGAGCCTGGATCGGGATAAAGCTAAAGCTCCATAAGCTCTAAGGAGCGCTAACTAGGGTAACTAGAAAGTTACCGCTAGATTCGTACTGTGGATTTCAAATTAATCGCTGCGGCACTTGGAATTATCTTTGTCTTTATCTACGCCTTCGGTTCTGGAATCTGGGTTTCATCCTCACCTGGTTGGTATGCATCTCTCAACCGCCCTTCCTGGCAACCACCGAGCGCCATCTTCGGTCTTATCTGGCCATATAACTTCACAGTTCTTGGAATCGCCGCATATCAAGTTTCCAGATCGTTAACTAAATCGGAAAATGTCACTTGGTTGGTTTTCTTTGGCTTAAGTGTAATCACCGCTTTAATCTGGGCTTATCAATTCTATGTTCCGCATAATTTTCTCTACGCCTCAACCGCTTTGACATTAACCGCAGTTCTGACAATCCCGGTACTTGTCTTGACCTTCAGAGCATCTTTAACAATGGGATTACTGCTTGTGCCATATCAAATCTGGGTGGCAATTGCTGCCAGCCTAGCTTGGGGATATTTAGCAAAAAATTAATTTCGTGCTCGCATTATTTAGACGGCTATTACTTCCAAGATCCAAGGATTGACTTCATCACTCGGCGTTAGCGCACACGGATATTTTTCTGAAACGATCGCATAGAGATCTTCTGGAGTCTTAGGTATAGACCTTGATTGCAAGAGCGCCCTGGCAATTTCACCGCGCGTCTTCTTAGACATATGAGTAATGACTTTGCGCTCGCCATCGACCACTGTTGATACCGCAATCTCAACTGTCTTATCTACGGGGGAGTGCCAAACCGTTTTATAAGTTGATGAACGGCAGTCCACGATTAGCGGGGTCTTGATAGGGTCAAGAACTGCGGCCACACGATCGCGTATAGCGTTGTTATCGATCTTGGTTTTGTAGCTCTGGATCAATTGATCAGTGCGCACCGCACCGTACTTGGCTGAGATGATCACAACTGCGCTCGCCGCCCTTTTGCGCGCCGCTGGGCTTAACGTGGCCCAGCCCAGCGCCTGGTAGAGCACGCCGGTGTAGACGTTGATCGCCGGCGTTGGCTTGGTGGTCTCAGCCTTCTTCTCAGAAGGCGGCAGCAGGATCAACACCTGGGCATCCTGCCCTTCTAAAGTCTAACTTGACCG
>JACCEB011921899.1_pt1 | contig 14574 bp, 16 predicted proteins | sample 7454761 | NCBI WGS metagenome assembly JACCEB01 (sample SAMN15323454, study PRJNA562643) | freshwater metagenome | isolation source: river surface water | place: USA:Blue River Watershed | collected 2017-08-18 | reverse complement strand
TAAATTGGGGGTGTTTTATCTTGAGAAAAAGGCTCGGAATGATAAAAGTTTTAGGCATATGACTTAAGTGCTTTTATTATACGAATCCATGAACCCTGATATCCGCTTATCTCAATTAAATTCTTGGTTGGCCCCATTAGCTGCCGAATGGTCCATTTCCCCCGAAACCATCGAATCTGCCTCCAGCGATGCCAGTTTTAGGCGTTATTTTCGGGTTTTAGGGACTAATAATGCCCTTCACTCAAGTTTTATCATTATGGATGCCCCTCCAGCAACCGAGGACACCAAGCCGTTCATAGCTATTTCTAGGCTACTCTTCGAGGCCAAATTGAATGTGCCTCAAGTTTTAGCGCAAGACGTTAATCAAGGCTTTTTATTACTGACTGATTTAGGCAATCAAACTTACTTATCCGCCCTGAATCCTCAAACAGCCCCAAAACTCTATCAAGATGCAAATAGCGCGCTCATACAAATGCAATTAGCCAGTCAACCAGGTCAACTGCCTGAATACGATCGCGCACTGCTCACGAGAGAACTTGAACTATTTCCAGAATGGTATTTGGATCGTCATTTAGGCTTAAAACTAAATTCTCAGCAACAACAAGATTTAGCCAAAATTTTTGAACTGATTCTAGAAAATAATCTATCTCAAGCCAAAGTCATTGTTCATCGAGATTTTCACAGTCGAAATTTGATGGTGACCTCCGAAAACAATCCTGGGATTCTTGATTTTCAAGATGCTGTTTACGGCCCGATTACGTATGATCTAGCCTCTCTTTACCGCGATGCCTACATAGAATGGGAAGAACCCGAACAAATGGATTGGCTCATTCGTTATTGGGATAAGGCTCGCAAAGCAGGTCTGCCAGTATCTTCTGAATTTGGTGATTTTTATCGTGACTATGAGTGGATGGGACTTCAAAGACATCTCAAAGTCTTGGGTATTTTTGCACGCCTGTATCACCGGGATGGCAAAGACGGCTACTTAAAAGACATGCCATTGGTATTTAAATATGTTCGTAAAGTTGCCGAAAGATACATTGCGCTCAAGCCATTGGTTCTTCTGCTAGACCACATTGAGGGCATTCAACGCCCAGACGGACTAACCTTTTAATGAGTCATTACTCACCCATTCCTTGTATGGTCTTAGCCGCTGGGCGCGGAGAAAGAATGCGTCCCCTGACAGACCACACCCCCAAACCCCTATTAGAGGTTCAAGGAAAAAAGCTCATTGATTGGCACATCACTGGTTTAACTCAAAGTGGTCATCAACAAATTGTCATTAATCATGCTTGGTTAGGGCAACAGATTGTTGATCATTTATCGCCCTTAAGAACCGAAGGAATCGATCTTAAGTTCTCGAAAGAAGACTGCGCCTTAGAAACAGCCGGCGGCCTTCGTCAGGCGATGTTACTCATGCAATTAGATGATTATTTTTTCGCGATCAATGGCGATGTCTTTTGCCCTGAGTTTCCGTTTCATAGAATCAAAGATCTGGTTCTTAAAATGAGAACCCTGCCAAGCAAACCATTGGCTTACCTTTTCTTGGTTAAAAATCCAACTCATCACCCATTGGGTGATTTTCAATTACAAGGTGACTTAGTAAAGGATAAGACCGATGATTCTGTTTGCCTGACATTTTCAGGTGCAGGCCTGTACCATCAAGACTTACTGAAAAGTATTAAGATAGGAACTATTGCAAAGCTGGCTCCAATCTTGCGTCAAGCCATGTCAGAAGAGCGTGTTCTAGGAGAATGTCTAACAGTTCCATGGGTAGATGTAGGTACCCCAGAACGATTAGCCGAATTAAATAAAAATCATGATAAGCAGTGATTCTTTTCCAAAACAGATTTATGCCAACAGACGTTTGCAGTTGGCTAAAACCATGCTTCAAAAAAGCGATGGTGGTGTCTTGATTTTAGAAACGGCCCCAGAACATTTCCGAAATCGTGACAGCGATTACCCCTATCGCCATGATTCAGACTTTTATTACCTCACAGGATTCACAGAACCAGGGGCAACTCTGGTCATGTTGGTGGAGAAAACCTCCACGCGATCCATTCTTTTTTGTAGGCCAAAAGATTTAGAGAGAGAAATTTGGGATGGCTGGAGATTGGGCCCAGAGGCAGCTCCAACTTTTCTTGGAATTGATCAAGCATACTCATGCAATGAACTTGATCAACTGATGCCAGACTTTATTGCTGATCAACCCGCTATTTATGCCAGACTTTCTGGCTCATCAACACATCAACAGCCCATCAAAAAATGGCTTGACCAAGTCAAGGCCATGTCAAGAACTGGTGCCACTGCCCCAAATTCTATTGAGGATGTCGAAGCCATCATCCATGAAATGCGTTTATTTAAAGATGCTCATGAACTGAACATCATGCGCCAAGCAGGAAGAATTGCCGCCAAAGGTCATATCAGTGCGATGCTAGCGTCAAAACCTGGTTTGCGTGAATATCACTTAGAAGCTTCTCTTCTTTATGAATTTAGAAACGCTGGCGCCCAGAGCGTTGCCTACAATAGCATTGTGGCTGCAGGAGCCAACGCCTGTGTTTTACATCACCGCGCAGGCAATGCCCTATTAAACGATGGTGAACTGTGTTTAATTGATGCTGGTTGTGAACTAGATGGTTATGCATCTGATATCACTCGCACATTTCCAATCAACGGAAAATTTTCAGGTCCACAACGGGCTATTTATGACATTGTCCTGGCTGCTCAAGAAGCCGCCATTGAAAAAACAAAGATCGGATTTGATTTTCAAGCCCCTCATGAAGCGGCTCTTAGAGTGTTAACTCAAGGAATGCTTGATTTAAATCTACTCAATAAAAGTACTGTGGGTAGCCTTGATAATGCCCTTGAAACCAAAGCCTACCAAAAGTTTTATATGCATCGCACTAGCCACTGGCTGGGCATGGATGTTCACGATGTAGGTCAATATCGCGAACCCCAGAATCAAGCAGAGCCTAAGCCATGGCGCTCATTACAGGCCAACATGGTTTTAACCATTGAGCCAGGTCTGTATATCAGGCCCGCTGATGATGTTGATGAACAATATTGGAATATTGGTATTCGGATTGAAGATGACGCCCTTGTCACTGAAAATGATTGCGAACTCATGAGTCGAGATGTTCCAGTGAAAGCCTCAGAAATCGAATATCTCATGAAGCATTCATCATGAAAAAATTTCTCATAGTTGGTGCAGGACCGGTTGGACTTGCTTGTGCCCACTGGATTTTGCAAAAACAACCTGACACTGAACTTCACCTATACGATCGCTTACCTGAATCAGATGAAGCCATTGCTCAGGGAGATAGCCGCGGTTTGGCTGTTTCTCAAGGCAGTCATTTATTACTCAAAACAATCAATGCATGGCCCAAAGTATCCATGCCAATTCATACGATTCATATTTCGCATCGAGGTCACTTTGGGCGAGCCATCGTTCGCAAAGAAGAGCTTAATCAAGAAGCACTAGGACACATCATTCGTTATGCTGATATTCATTTATCACTCAGACAATCACTCAAACAATGGCTTGGCAAAGCTCCTCGTTTCCACTGGCATTTCAATCAATCACTGAATGATTTGAATCAAAAGGATCATACCCATTCTGATAGCGTCATTGTTCATGCTGAAGGTGGTTTATTTAAACAACAAGATTGGCAAGAGATTTATCGCGACTATGAACAAAGTGCGATTGTTGGTTGGGTCCGAATGAATGGCCAAAACCATCACATGGCTTGGGAAAGATTCACGGATGAAGGCCCTTTGGCTTTACTTCCTAACCATCAAGGCCCTGAATATCTCAACCTTGTGTGGTGTGGTAACCCTCAAACAACCGAGCGTCGCTTGAAACTCGATGAAAAAGACTTTCTCAAAGAACTTCAAGAATCGTTTGGATCTCGCGCTGGACAATTTATCGCAGCGGGTGAATTAAGAAGCTACCCACTGGGCCTAAATGCCAGAAAGAAAATCATCGAAGGTCATGAGGTTTGGATTGGTAATGCCGCACAAACCATGCACCCAGTGGCAGGCCAAGGTCTTAATCTAGGACTAAGGGATGCACACACTTTGGCAGATATATTGACTGAAGAATCGGATATAACACTGGCACTGAGTGCATATGAAAAAGCTCGAAAAAAAGATCGTCAAGCCACCATTGGTGCAACTGATTTTTTAGCCAGAGTATTCACCTCGAAATTAAAGCCTGTGATTTGGTCTAGAGGCATTGCTTTATCAAGCCTTCAGTTACTAAGCCCTATCAAACAAAGCATTACTCGTCAGATGATGTTTGGGCAACGCTAACACACTTTCAATTGCTTAAAATTTAAGCAGAAAGTAAGGTGAACATGGTAGAGTGGCTTCCTCATGAAATTAGGCCCCTACACCCTTCCCAATAACCTTTTTGTTGCGCCCATGGCAGGTGTTACGGATCGCCCATTTCGGCAGTTGTGTAAGCGTTTAGGGGCTGGATATGCTGTCTCTGAAATGATTGCCTCTAATGCGATGCTTTGGAATAGCGCCAAAACTCTTAGGCGCGCCAACCATGATGGGGAAGTTGAACCTATCTCAGTACAAATTGCGGGCGCAGATCCTCAAATGATGGCTGAAGCAGCGCTTTTGAATATTGAACGTGGCGCGCAAATTATTGACATCAATATGGGTTGCCCAGCCAAGAAAGTATGCAATGTCGCCTCTGGCTCTGCTCTATTAAAAGATGAACCCTTGGTTGGAAAAATTTTAGAAACCATTGTGACATCTGTTAATAAAGATCACCCGCTAGTTCCTGTGACTTTAAAGATCAGAACTGGCTGGGATAGAGAACATAAAAACGCCATCAACATTGCGAAAATTGCAGTTAATAGTGGCATTGAAATGCTCACCATTCATGGCAGAACAAAGGCAGATCTATATCGTGGTGAAGCAGAGTACGAGACCATTGCAGCGGTGAAAGCAGCCATCAATATCCCAGTAGTTGCCAACGGCGACATCAACAGCCCCATCAAGGCAGCTCAAGTTCTCAAAGAAACTGGAGCTGATGCTTTGATGATTGGCCGTGCGGCACAAGGTCGACCTTGGATTTTTAGAGAAATCTTGCATTACTTAAAGACTGGTCAATTATTACAAGCCCCCAAAGTGGCTGAGATTCAAGAGATCATGAATCATCATTTATTGGATCACTATGAGTTTTATGGTGAATATGCAGGCGTTCGTACTGCTCGCAAACACATTGGCTGGTACTGTAAAGGCCTCAAAGGCTCTCATGTATTTCGCCAACACTTGAATACAATAGAAGATTGTCAAAAACAACTAGAAGCGGTCAATCATTTCTTTGACTCATTAAAGCAAGACTCAGAACATTTAATCTATTTAGAAGCTGCTTGATATGCACCCCCCAGCCCAACATCCCGTAAGCCAAACAATTGAGAAACATCTAAAACGTTATTTAGATGATTTAGGAGATACAGCTCCAAGCAATGTTTATCAAATGGTTTTGACCGTCATGGAAAAACCTGTGCTTGAACTCATCATGAAGCACGCCGACCAAAATCAATCCTTGGCTGCTAGTTATTTGGGCATTAATCGCAATACCTTGAGAAAAAAATTACTCGAGCATGGCCTGCTCTAACCCCATTTTTTATTTTTAATTAACCTGACCTTTAGAAAATTCTTATGATTCGCACAGCTCTTTTATCCGTTTCCGACAAATCTGGTGTTGTTCCTTTTGCAAAATCACTCCATGAGTGTGGCGTCAAACTCATTTCTACAGGTGGAACTGCTAAGTTGTTAGCTGAGAATGGATTACCTGTCATTGAAGTATCTGAAATCACTGGTTTTCCCGAAATGCTAGACGGTCGAGTGAAAACCTTACATCCTATGGTGCATGGTGGTTTATTGGCTCGCCGCGATTTACCAGAGCACATGGAGGCATTGAAGAAACACGGCATTGGTGCAATTGACATGTTGGTCATCAATCTTTATCCATTTCAAAAGACTGTTGCTCAAGCCAATTGCTCTTTTGAGGATGCGATTGAAAATATTGATATTGGTGGTCCAGCAATGTTAAGAGCAGCTGCCAAGAACCATCAAGATGTCACTGTGTTGATCTCTCCGAGTGATTACGATGCAGTTCTTGCTGAAATGCGCGCCAATCAGAACAAAGTTTCTTTTGCCACCAACTTTAAACTCGCTAAAAAAGTGTATGCACACACTGCTCAATACGATGGTGCAATTGCAAATTATTTATCTAGCCTAGGTGATGATTTAGATCACACCACACGCAGCACTTACCCTCAAACCCTTCACCTTGCCTTCGATAAAGTGCAAGAAATGCGTTACGGCGAGAACCCTCATCAAAGTGCAGCCTTCTACAAAGATATTCAAGCAATCCCTGGTGCATTGGCTAACTACCGCCAATTACAGGGTAAAGAATTGTCATACAACAACATTGCCGATGCAGATGCAGCCTGGGAATGCGTCAAGAGTTTTGGTCACAGTGTGACCAGCGGTCAACCTGCTTGCGTCATCATCAAGCATGCCAATCCTTGTGGCGTTGCGGTCGCTTCATCGGCACTTGAGGCCTACCAAAAAGCATTCAAGACAGATTCCACATCAGCGTTTGGCGGCATCATTGCCTTTAATCGTCCTTGTGATGGCCCCACGGCAGAAGCAGTTTCTAAACAATTTGTTGAAGTATTAATTGCTCCAGCATTCACTACAGAAGCTTTGGCAATTTTTGCTAGCAAACAAAATGTGCGCTTACTTGAAATTGAATTGGCTGAAACCATTAACCCACAAGACGTCAAGCGTGTGGGTGGCGGTTTATTGGTTCAAAGTCCAGACGCCAAAAATGTCGCACCAAGCGAATTGCGCGTGGTCACAAAACGTCAACCCACACCTAAAGAAATGGAAGACTTGATGTTTGCTTGGCGCGTAGCCAAGTATGTGAAATCGAATGCCATTGTTTTCTGTGGTGACGGCATGACACTGGGCGTTGGTGCGGGTCAAATGAGTCGTATTGATTCAGCAAGAATTGCAAGTATCAAAGCCCAAAATGCGGGACTGACACTTCAAAATTCAGCCGTGGCGAGCGATGCCTTCTTCCCATTTAGAGATGGTTTAGATGTGGTGGTCGATGCGGGTGCAACATGCGTCATTCAACCTGGTGGCAGCATGCGTGATGATGAGGTTGTGGCTGCTGCGGATGAACGTGGCGTTGCCATGGTTTACACCGGTACACGTCACTTCCGTCATTAATTTGTATGAGAATCTTAGGCATTGATCCTGCTTTGCGCGTCACTGGTTTTGGCGTGATTGAAGTTCAGGGTCAAAGCCTTCGCTATATTGCTTCTGGCACGATTGAAACTGGTGGCACGGAAGTTTCTGTGCCGCAACGATTAGCCACCTTGTATGCAGGAATTCAGGAAGTGGTGGCAAGCTACAAACCAGATGCTGCATCAATGGAGCAGGTTTTTTTAAATGTGAATCCCCGCTCAACTTTGTTACTGGGTCAGGCGCGAGGCGCTGCTATTGCCTCTTTGGTGTCAGGTGGATTGCCCATGGTTGAATTTAGCGCCTTAGAAGTTAAAAAAGCGATTGTGGGTTCTGGTCGAGCCAGTAAAAATCAAGTTCAAGAAATGGTAAAACGTTTACTCAAACTCAATAAGGTCGCAGGTACCGATGCCTCCGATGCACTGGCAGTGGCGATTTGTGCAGCCCATCATCGAGAACTGAATGAACGATTACACCAATTTCAATAATCAGCTTAAGATGTCAACATGATTGGACGAATACAAGGCACCTTGATTGCCAATAACCCCCCAAGATTACTGATTGACTGTCATGGTGTTGGCTATGAAATTGATGTGCCTATGAGCACCCTTTATCAAATGCCTGCCATTGGTCAGCAAGTCACATTGCTAACGCATTTTGTAGTGCGAGAAGATGCTCAACAACTATTTGGTTTCTCTCAAGAATCCGAGCGTGAGGCGTTTCGTGCGCTCATCAAGATCAGTGGTATCGGTGCAAGAACTGCGCTGTCACTCTTATCTGGAATGAGCGTTGAAGAGTTGTCACAAGCCGTTACCTTGCAAGAATCAGGTCGACTCACCAAAGTCCCTGGAATCGGCAAGAAGACTGCCGAGAGATTGTTATTAGAACTTAAAGGTAAATTGGGTGCAGATATCGGTACTGGTGGTCAATCTCAAGCACCCGATAGTCAATTAGAGGTTCTGCAAGCTCTGACTGCATTGGGATATTCTGATAAAGAGGCTCAGTTGGCCATCAAACAAGTACCTCAGGGTACATCAGTTTCAGATGGCATCCGTCTGGCACTCAAAGCGCTTTCAAAAGCGTAATCTGCAAGCTCAAATCGTAATAAACTAAGCGCATGGCCATTAAAACTGACGACATCACTCCCTCATCGAATTCTTTCGACGAGCGCTTGGTCACTGCCTCTGCTAGCAGCGATGACAATGCATTAGAACGTGCATTGCGGCCCAAGCAATTAGAAGAGTATGTGGGTCAGAAAAAGGCCAGGGAACAGCTCGAGATATTTATTTCTGCTGCCAAAAATCGTCAAGAAGCCCTTGATCACGTTTTACTGTTTGGCCCCCCTGGTTTAGGTAAAACCACCTTGGCACACATCATTGCCCGAGAAATGGGTGTGAACTTAAGACAAACCAGCGGCCCAGTACTTGATCGACCGGGTGATTTGGCAGCGCTTTTGACCAACCTCGAGGCCAATGATGTTTTGTTTATTGATGAGATTCATCGCTTATCTCCTGTGGTCGAAGAAATTCTCTATCCAGCTCTAGAAGATTATGCGATTGACATCATGATTGGCGATGGCCCAGCTGCCAGAAGTGTCAAACTTGATTTAAAACCGTTTACGCTCATTGGTGCAACCACCCGAGCAGGCATGTTGACCAACCCACTCCGAGATCGTTTTGGAATTGTGGCTCGCCTTGAGTTTTATACAGTTGATGAACTGTCTTTGATTGTGAAACGTTCTGCCAATTTACTGAATGCCACACTAGATGATGGTGGGGCACTAGAGATTGCAAAACGGTCTAGAGGCACTCCTCGCATTGCAAACCGTTTATTAAGACGGGTCAGAGATTTTGCTGAAGTCAAAGGGAATGGCGAAATCACTCAATCTGTAGCAGATGCAGCTTTATCCATGTTGGATGTTGATGCTGTTGGATTTGATGTAATGGATAGAAAATTACTTGAAGCCATCGTTCACAAATTTGACGGCGGTCCCGTGGGGGTCGACAACTTGGCTTCTGCCATCAGCGAAGAACGCGAAACCATTGAAGATGTCATTGAACCTTATTTAATTCAACAAGGCTTTCTACAAAGAACTCCACGTGGTCGAGTGGCGACTGCCTTGGCCTACACTCACCTTGGACTTCCGTCCACCTCATCTAAAGACTTGCTGAGCTGAAGATCATTGAGGTGACTCACATCACCCCAATGAAGCAAAGAAAACTGGCCATCTTGATACCTCAAGGTACTTAAACTGGCATTGAGAATTTCAAAATCTCTGGCTTGCTCTAATGACTTTTGCGTGGCTGCTCGATGAAGACAATCTAACACCCCACCGTGCGCCACCAAAGCGATTTCTGCTTGTTTAAATTTTTCCGCCCAATCACGAGCCGCTTGAACAACCCGCTGATCAAACTGTAAAAGACTTTCTCCGTCTTTTGGTTGAAAACTCACATCACGACTTTTCCAAGCTCGATGATTTTCAGGGTGCAAATCTTCAATCTCTTGATGACTCAAGCCCTGCATCACACCATAATGTCTTTCACGCAACATAGGATCAAGTAACAAATCAAGCTGATGATGTTTTGCAATGGGTAAAGCTGTATCCATTGCCCTACTTAAATCACTAGAGATGATGGCGTCTAATTTTTTTTGCCTCATGTGCAAAGCCAATAAATCAGCTTGGCGTCGACCATTCTCATTCAAACCAATATCTAAATGGCCTTGCAATCGCTTCTCACGATTCCACATGGTTTCGCCATGACGAATCAAATAGATGATAGTCATTGATTAAGACAAGGTAATTTTTGCAAACTTTCGCTTACCCACTTGCACCACCATCGTGCCGGTATCGACTTTCAAGGCTTTATCTGTGATGGTCACTCCATCAATTTTGACGCCACCTTGCTCAACGTTACGCATCGCTTCTGATGTACTTGGAACCAAGTTGGCTTGCTTGAGCAATTGTCCAATCCCCAAAGGGGCGCCGGTCAGGGTCAGTTCAGGAATATCATCAGGTACGCCACCTTTGGCGCGGTGATTAAAATCTTCCAACGCTTTCTCAGCAGCCTGTTGATTGTGAAAACGAGCCACAATCTCTTGACCTAGAGCCACTTTAAAGTCTCTTGGGTTGCGTCCAGCCAAAACCTCTTCTTTCATCTTGGCAATTTCTAGAAGCGGCTTAAACGATAAAAGTGTGAAATAGCTCCACATTAATTCATCTGAAATGCTCATTAACTTGCCAAACATCTCATTCGGAGCTTCACTGATGCCAATGTAATTATTTTTAGACTTGCTCATCTTATCGACACCGTCGGTGCCAACCAGCAATGGCATGGTCAAAATACATTGAGCTTCTTGGCCATATTCTTTTTGTAGCTCACGACCAACGAGCAAATTAAATTTTTGATCAGTACCGCCTAACTCCAAATCACTCTTAAGCGCAACCGAGTCATACCCCTGCATCAATGGGTATAAGAATTCATGGACAGAAATTGGAATGCCGCCTTTATAACGCTTGGTAAAGTCATCGCGCTCTAACATGCGTGCCACAGTGTATTTCGCGGCCAATTGAATCATGCCCCGAGCACCCAAAGGGTCACACCACTCACTGTTGTAACGCACCTCAGTCTTACTTGGATCTAATACCAAACTGGCTTGCTGATAATAAGTTTGAGCATTAACGGCAATTTCTTCTTTCGTTAAAGGTGGACGCGTGGCATTTCTTCCAGATGGGTCACCAATCATGCTGGTGAAATCTCCAATCAAAAAAATCACGGTGTGGCCCAAATCTTGTAATTGGCGCATCTTATTTAAAACCACTGTATGGCCCAAATGAATGTCTGGAGCCGTTGGATCAAGGCCTAATTTAATCCTCAGAGGGGTTTTGGTAGCCTCGCTACGTGCCAGCTTTGCCAACCATTCAGATTCAACCAATAACTCATCACAACCCCGCTGGGTCACGGCCATGGACTCCAAAACACGATCTGTGATTGGATATTTACCTTGTTCTGTTTTATTCTCGTTAACTAAAGACATGATCTATCGGTTACATTAATTTCCTAGAACGTTATTGTCGCATCACTTAAGAGACAACCCTATGAAGAATTTCTATATCGGCATTATGTCCGGAACCAGCATGGATGGGATTGATGCTGTTCTGGCTGAGATTTCAAGCGATGGGAAAACTCAAGTTTTACTCCACGAAGAAGTGCCGATGGCTCAAAGTCTCAGAAATATGTACTTTCAACTTCAAGGGCCCAGTCAAAATGAACTTCATATTGAGGCTTTAGCAGCCAATCAATTGGCTCAACACTACCATTTAGCAGTTACCGGATTACTCAAGAAAGCTCAACTAAAAAACACGGATATTTGTGGCATTGGTGCCCATGGCCAAACCATACGGCACCAACCCAAATTACATGATGGCATTGGATATACCAAACAATCTCTCAATCCAGCATTATTGGCCGAATTAACTGACATTGATGTGATTGCTGATTTTCGTAGCCGAGACATTGCCGCAGGGGGACAAGGCGCTCCACTGGTACCTGCATTTCATGCAGCTCAATTTGCTGATCAAGAAGCGATGGCTATTTTGAACATTGGTGGCATTGCCAATTTAAGCCTCATTTCGGCCAAAGATTCTTCTCAAATAATTGGCTTTGATTGTGGTCCTGGCAATGCCTTAATGGATGACTGGATTTACTCTCAACAACAACAAAGTTATGACTCAGAAGGTCAATGGGCCAGCAGTGGAAAACCAATAGACAAGCTCCTCAACTCCATGAGGCAAGATTCATTTTTCAAACAAGCCCCTCCAAAAAGCACCGGCAGAGACCGATTCAACCTTCAATGGTTATCACATCATTTAGAAAGCACTCAAACAACTCAGGCAGCCCCAGAAAATATTCAAGCAACTTTATTGATGCTTACAGCACAATCGATTGCGGAATCTCTCAAAGCTTACGCTCCTGATACTCAACGTTTGATGATCTGTGGTGGAGGCATTAAAAATACAGCCCTGATCAATCAAATTAAAAGTTTGTGTGATTGGATTCCCTCTGAAAATATTCAAAGTACTGCATCTAAGGGCATTGATCCACAAACTGTGGAAGCTGCCGCATTTGCCTGGCTGGCTTGGGCTTTCAAGGAAAAACGGCCAGCAAATTTGCCGGCCGTTACGGGTGCTAAAGGTTCGCGCTTACTGGGTGCTTTATACCCAGCCTAAGCTTGATTAAGCTGAGAAAGAAGATCCGCAACCACAAGTTGTTGTGGCATTGGGATTCTTAATGACAAACTGTGAACCATTGATGTCTTCTTTGTAATCAATCTCAGCGCCCACCAAATACTGGAAGCTCATTGAATCAATTAACAAAGTCACATTACCTTTAGTGACTAAAGTGTCATCTTCGTTCACAGCCTCATCAAATGTGAAGCCGTATTGGAAACCTGAACAACCTCCGCCTTGCACGAATACGCGCAATTTCAAATCTGGGTTGCCCTCTTCAGCAATCAAATCAGCCACTTTAGCCACTGCACTGTCAGTAAAGACGAGTGGCATTGGAGGTTCTAAATTTTCAATACTTTGTGTTGTTTGTGTCGCTGTCATCTTGGACTCCTTTTGTTACATATCTCTATTGTAGGCTTCAATTCCTATATTTGCTGTAGGGACATTATGGCAGTAAAGCAATGTGTGTCAAACCTGTTTGCTCAGGCAAGCCAAACATCAGATTTAAGCATTGCACACCCTGCCCTGAGGCACCCTTTACTAGATTGTCCTCCACCACCAAAATCACCAACATATCACCGCCCTGTGGACGATGAACTGCGATTCTGAGGGCATTACTACCCCTAACTGAACGGGTTTCAGGTGTACTACCAGCTGGCATCACATCTACGAAAGGCTCACCCTGGTAGAAATTCTCATACAAAGCCTGGTAATCCACATTCTGACCTTCTGGAAGAATCTTGGCGTACAAGGTTGAATGAATCCCTCTGATCATGGGGGTTAAATGAGGCACAAAGGTCAATCCCACAGGTTTACCACCAGCTATGGCTGATAAGCCCTGAGAAATTTCAGGGTGATGCCTGTGCCCTTTCACACCATACGCCTTAAAGTTATCGCCAGCCTCTGCCAATAAAGTTCCCACTTCAGCTTTACGGCCCGCGCCTGACACCCCAGATTTGGAATCAGAAATCAAACTGCTCAAATCAATTAAATTTTTCCCACCGGTTGACCGAGGAGATAACAAAGGCGCATATCCCAATTGAACAGAAGTTGGATAACAACCGGCCAAACCAACCACTCGAGCCTTTTTGATGGCTTCACGATTAATTTCAGCAAGGCCATATACTGACTCAGCCAAAATATCTGGGCATGCATGAGGCATCCCATACCATTTCTCGAATTCCGCAGTGTCTTTTAGACGGAAATCAGCCGCCAAATCCAACACTTTGACACCAGCGGCCAATAATTCTTTTGCCTGAGCCATTGCAACCCCATGAGGTGTGGCAAAAAAGACAGCATCACACTCGGTTAATTTGGCTTCCTCAGGGGTTGTGAAGCACAAATCAACTCGTCCACGCAGAGATGGGAACATCTCAGCCACAGGCATCCCAGCCTCCTTGCGAGACGTAATAGCCGTTAACTGAACCTCAGGATGCTGCGACAACAAACGCAATAACTCAACGCCTGTATAGCCTGTTCCACCAACTATGCCAACTTTGATCATTTAAATCCTCCAATATCGCTATTGTAGAAAAGAAAAAGCCGCGCAGTGCGCGGCTTTTCGAAGAACAGCAAAAAAAATTAACGTTTGCTGAACTGTTTGCGACGACGCGCGCCATGCAAACCAACTTTTTTACGTTCAACTTCACGAGCATCACGTGTTACGAAACCAGCTTTGGATAGCGTTGGTTTCAATGCTGCATCGTAGTCAATCAAAGCACGTGTCACACCGTGACGCACTGCACCCGCTTGACCTGTCTCACCACCACCTGACACGTTGACTTTAATGTCAAATGTTGTACCGTGGTTTGTCAACTCTAATGGCTGACGAACGATCATGCGTGATGTTTCACGAGCAAAATATTCAGCAATTGGCTTGCCGTTTACAAGAATTTCACCTTTACCAGCCTTGATGAATACGCGGGCTACTGAGCTCTTACGACGGCCAGTACCATAGTTCCATTTTCCAATCATATCGGCTCCTTAGATCTCAAGAACGCTTGGCTGTTGAGCCGCGTGTGGGTGGTCAGCTTCTGCATAAACTTTCAATTTCTTGATCATTGCATAGC
>JACCEB010015842.1_pt1 | contig 14577 bp, 8 predicted proteins | sample 7454761 | NCBI WGS metagenome assembly JACCEB01 (sample SAMN15323454, study PRJNA562643) | freshwater metagenome | isolation source: river surface water | place: USA:Blue River Watershed | collected 2017-08-18 | reverse complement strand
TTATTAGACTAATTAGGCTCTAAGGGACTTCCCGCATCAAGGTGTTTTGCAAATAAATTAATTATATTCTTGATGCAAATCAAGTTTATATTAAATTATCTACTAGGGGGTAGCACTTTTTTATAGCCCCCTGTTGCCGACACAAAGTCTATCGGCTACGTTCATTCTAAAAGTATCACCGCGCTTCATAATACGCGCAATGTGACACATCATACTCATTCTATGCAAAGTGGGTTGACGATTAAATAGAATAGCATCTCCGTCCATCATATGACGATGAACAATGTCTCCTTCTTCGAGAACAATAGATTTTCTATCTAAATAATATCGCAACGTGATCACTTCACCATTTTGCTTTTCCAACATCTTAGCACCGGGCCACACATCTGGGCCATTTTGTACTAATTTTGTCAAGAAAGCTTTATTAATTTTATTCACGATAACAGGTTTGGTAATATTTTTAGCAATTTTCATAGGAATACCGAGTTCGCGAATTGAAATATTCGGATCTGCAGTAATAACAGACCGAGCACTAAAATCCACACGTTTCGCCATCAAATTACCTCTCATACGACCACCTTTTCCATTCAAACGATCTTTAATTGATTTCAGAGGACGGCCAGATCGCTGCGCAACAGAAGCAACACCAGGAATCTTATTATCCACTTGAGTCGCCACATAATATTGCAACACAGTCGTCCAATCATCAATGACGTTTGCAGGAGCATTGTTTTGAATTTTATCTTGTAAAGTTTTATTTGTTTTTATAATATTTACTAAAATATGACTCAAATCATCCTCAGATCGTTGTTGCGCATCGTGCTTTACAGAAGGACGCACCGCTGGTGGAGGAACCGACATCACTTGACAAATCATCCAATCCGGTCTCGAATACACTGGACTGAACCCCATAAAATTCACATCATCATCAGAAATTCGCTTAAAATTTTTTAAAACCATTTCAGGAGTAACTTTTATAACAATTGGCTCTGCATCAGCACTATCGTTTTTCCATTCGGCAAATATCGTTGCTAGACCTTCTTTACGAATTTTATTTGGCTGCAAGGTACCGCAACCATCTTCGCTGTCGTCGCCACAACGTCGTACTTTGCTGCATAATGAAAACACGTATTTCCATCGCGCATCGCCTTGTAGTTTCAGCGCTTGTTTATATTTATCCTTACTGATAAGTAATTTACTACATTTAAAACAAACACACCTCATACATTTTTGAATTGTGCTTAAGTATTGGATATAAAACACTGGACGTGCCAATTCAATGTGACCCGAATACCCCGGGGTTTGCATATAATCTAAACCATCAGTTGGACAAATGAGTCCAGGCTCTAAAACGCCCATACGCGGATCAAATAGACCACCAATCACAGGCTTATTATTTATATACGTATCTCTGCTGGTAATTTCTGCAACAGACCCCTTACGAATTTCATCGGGGGACAGAATACTAAATTGAATTCCAATTACTTTTGAACAATTGATCGACATATTATTGGAAGTTGCTAACTTAGACATCTCTTATATTATAATACAATAGATTTATATTGTTTTAATAAAATCAATTTTATTTTAAATTGACGCGTTCTAGAATTACTATTGTATAAATAAAATCTAAATATACATTATAATGGAATTACCAAAGGGTAAAATGTGGACTGTTTGCAATTTAGCGATTTTAACAATTGTAATATTTGTTTTATTACATATACTGGGCTATGTAGATATCCATTTTAAAAACCGTGAGGGTATGAGTAATGGAACCAAAAAAATTAGAGCAGTTATAATGTGGATTGGTATAGTTTTAGGTATAATTTATATTGCAGGAACTTCTTTCAACTCAAATAAAATGTAAAATTTATATAATTGTGAATTCTTATACTGATCATTTTATATGTAATAAATATTTCATATAAAAATAAAATTGATAATAATTTAAAATCAAAGAATTAATATACATTATAATAAACAATGGCGCGCGACAGTCAAACAAAATCAGCTAAAAAAGATACATCTAAACGCTCTAAGAAAATGGAAGAGCTTAATAGACAAAAGAAACGTGCTTCTGCCGATTCGGATAGTGATAGTAATGATGAAAGTGAATCTGAAGAAGAAATGGATGTTCACGAATATCGTAAATTTATTTCAAAAATATTTCCATCAAAACATATCAATAAAAAAATTAAAGCTGGCGAAAAATTAAAAAAAGTTCTTGAAGAAGATGATGAATCTGAAGATGAAAAGCCCATTAAAAAAAGTGGCAAATCTAAAAAAATTAAGAAGGTTGAAGATGAAGATGATGAATCTGAAGATGATGCGGAAAACGAAATTATTCATAAAAAATCTAAAAAAAATGATAAATCTAAAAAGACAAAAAAACCAAATAAATCTAAAAAAATTGAAGTATCTGATGACGATGATGAAGAAATTTCATTAGGAGAGGAAGATACTGAAGATGATGAAGACGGAGATTATGAAGATGATGAAGAAGAGTCTGAATGGGAAGATGTAGAAGACGAAGAAGATGAAGAAGAGGACGAAGTGGAGTATAAGAAATCTGGTAAAGGTAAAGTGAATATTATATTTACTATTGGCGGAGTTGGAGAAGATGAAGATGAGTGGGAAGATGAAGACGAGTTTGATTCAGATTATGACGAGGACGAGTACGATGATGATACAGAAGACGAAGATGTAGAGGTGTCTACAGATGAAGATACAGAAGACGAAGAAGACGGTGATGATGATACAGAAGATTCAGAAGAAGAAAGGACGGCTAAGAAAAAGAGTAAAAAATCGGTGGCAAAAAAAGATAAAAAGGATACAAAAGATGTAAAAGATAAGAAGGGTAAAAAAGAGGAAACTACTGCTTTAATTAGTAAAGAAAAATCTACTGAAACTCTAGATCAATTGAAGAAATTATTAGAAGCAAATCCAAACGATAAATCTATTCAAAAATGTATTGATGTATATGAACAAGAAATGAAAACTCAAAAGGTCAAAACAGAAAAAAAAGAAAAAAAGCAAAAAGCAAAAAATCTAAGAATTTTCAGAAAAATAATCAAAGATAAAAATACTATGAACGACTTCTCATTTTATGAGAAGCTAGAAATGGATAATCAAAAGAAAATTATAAAAGAACTAAGAGAAATTAATAAAATAACTCGTATTGAAAAACCGTACAGAATAACTCTTTTAGAATCAACAATTCCAGTGATATTTAAATCTGCTGCAATGAAGAAGATCAATTCACTCCGCTATATGGAACCAGGTAGTGGTGAATTTTATAAAAGTAAAAATTGGGTGGATACATTTATGCGCATACCATTTAATAAATACGAAGGTCTACCTATTAGTATTGATAATGGTGTTGAAAAATGCCACGAATTTATGGAAAATGCACAGAAAACATTGGATGAAGCTGTTTACGGATTAAATGATGCCAAGATGCAGATAATGCAAATGTTGGGTCAGTTGCTAACAAATCCAAAGGCAATTGGTACTGCTATAGCGATTCACGGACCACCCGGAACAGGTAAAACTTCCTTAGTAAAAGAAGGTATCAGTAAAATTCTGAACCGACCATTCGCATTTATTGCACTCGGTGGTGCAACAGATAGTAGTTTCTTAGAAGGTCACGGTTACACATACGAGGGCAGTACTTGGGGCAAAATAGTTCAGATCTTGATTGACAGCAAATGTATGAATCCAGTGATTTATTTCGATGAACTTGATAAAATAAGTGATACGCCTAGAGGTGAAGAAATTGCGGGTATCTTGACTCATTTAACGGATACAACACAAAATTCCCAATTTCACGATAAATACTTTGCTGAAATCGACTTTGATCTAAGCAAATGTTTATTCATATTCAGTTACAATGATGAGAATAAAGTGAATCCAATTTTAAAAGACAGAATGTACCGAATTAAAACAAAAGGTTATATTTCAAAAGAAAAGACCATTATTGCAAATAATTATTTACTTCCTAGAATTCGCGAACAAGTGAGATTTAATGAGGACGATATTGTCATTCCAAATGAAGTTATTACACATATCATTGATACTCATTGTAATAAGGAAGACGGTGTTAGAAATCTAAAACGATGTTTGGAAATAATATATACAAAATTGAATTTATACAGATTAATGAAACCAGGATCTAATTTGTTTGAAGGCGAAATGTCATTAACAGTAGAATTCCCATTCAATGTTACAAAGGTTATTGTAGATAAATTAATAAAACGGGAAGATGATAGTCTAGCGACTTGGCGTAATTTATATAATTAAAAATTTTAAAATAAATTTTTTGAAAATAATTTTTTTTAAAACATATCAAAAATACTACATAATGTAGAGAAAATTAGGTTTTTATAATTTAAAACAGGTCCTTCACGTGTAGTATCGATTTTTGAGTGTGTTTGGCAAGACTTTTTTGGAAAAGTGAAATTTGGACATTTATTTTTGTCCAATTTTCAAAAGTTAAAATACTTTACCCCAAATTCTCAAAATGTGACCATAAATGAATTTTATGCTCTGGTCGCAGAAAAAATATTTTTCATTTTGTGACGATAATTTTTTTTTATTTTTTATAAAAATAATTTGCAGAAAATAATATTGCTAAAATATAGCAATGTTTAGCAATCAAAATCTGCAAAAAATCTGCAACAATTTTTATTGTGAAAAATGTGACTATACTACGTCACGTAAAAGTAGTTATAACGATCATATATTGTCAGCAAAACATCAAAAATCAATGGTTAGCAATGAAATTCTGCAAAAAATCTGCAACGAATATGTATGCCCTAATTGCTCTAAAAAATATAAGGACAATTCTGGATTATGGAGACATAAAAAAAAATGTATTAATGTAAATACAAATAATGATACAAATAATGATACAAATAATGATACAAATAATGATACAAATAATGATACAAATAATGAAAAGCCTAATTTAGATGAAAAAATGGACGTATATGATTTGGTAAAATACCTAATGAAAGAAAATAGTGAATTAAAAAATATGATGATTGAACAAAATAATACTGTTTTAGAAATCGCTAAGAATGGTGCACAACATAATAGTAACAACACTATAAATTCTCACAATAAAGCCTTTAATTTGAATTTCTTTTTAAACGAAACGTGTAAAGATGCTATGAATATTATGGATTTTGTTGAATCTATTCAATTGCAATTATCAGATCTGGAAAAGGTTGGTGAAATAGGTTATGTAGAAGGTATTTCAAATATCATTGTGAAAAATTTAAATGCCTTAGATGTTACTCAACGACCTGTACATTGTACAGATAAAAAGAGAGAAACAATTTATATAAAAGACGAAGATAAATGGGAAAAAGATGAGGAAAAAAATAAAATACGCAAAGTAATTAAAAAGGTTGCTACGAAAAATGCACGACTTATTCAGAAATTTAAAGAAAAACACCCAGATTATAATGAGTACCATTCGAAATACTCGACGCAATATCATAAATTAATTATAGAATCCCTCGGCGGATCCGGAGATAATGATTTGGAAAAAGAGGATAAGATTATTCGAAATATTGCAAAAAATATTGTAGTTGATAAGTAACATAGTTACTAATACTGTAAGAGTATAATTATATATTTTAATTAAATATTTAATTATAATATTTTGCTCTAACTTTCTTAACAGGCGAAACACTATATACCATTGGTCTTACCATATAGTATCGGTATTGTGCCACCACATACCATCACCCTTTTTCACGTTGTATAATGCTCTGAAAATTTGGGAACGTGATAATGGAACATTGCATCTATATTTATCAAGAGGATGAGGATTTGTTTTTAATTGAGCAGCCAATGCTTTTTTGTTTACTACTTGTCTTTGTTGGAAAGCAAAAAAAGTATAAAACGCTTCATACGAAAGATATTTAATTGGTGTAATATCATTATTTTTCTCCTGAAAGTCTCCCAAATATTCATCGCAAATCGCCATACCAGATATATCTGCTAGATCTTCACCAACACCAATAGAAGCATCAAATTTGATACCATCTCTAGCAGCAAATTCCTCATATTGTTTAATTACATCTTCCTGTATTTTTTTGTATTTTCGCTTATCAGCATCTGTCCACCAATCATTTAAATTACCGTCCCATCCATATTTACTTCCCCAATCGTCAAATGCGTGCGATAATTCGTGTGAAATGGTGAAACCTAAATGTGCGAGGTTATATTCAATACCTCTCTCATCCAAATCCACAAAAGGTTTTTGAATATATCCAAGATTAATATAAATAGAGTTTTTAGATGGTGTGTAAGATGCATTCACTATATATGCTTGAGTACCAACCATTTTAACTGGATATTGTGTCCAATCCATCATAGGAATATCTATAACGGGTTTCCCTACTAACTGGATAAAGCGGTCGTGTCTCCAATTAATAATTTTTTTCATATTATCGTATAGTAACGTTCCATAGCTTAAATCAGGATCTTCGCGTAGATCATTTGGTTTACCATATATAAAATTAAAGTGATCCAACTTTTTAAGTGCATATTTTTTGGTAGATGGTTGTAACCAAGTATTTCGCTCTAATATTCTTTTAAAAACCATTTTAAGATCTGTACATAATATTTTTACATATTCCACTGCTGCAGGGTTTTCATATTTTTTAACATATTCGTTCGTTAAAAATGTATTAAACGGAATCGACATATAAAGAGATGCGCTTACAGCATCAGACGTATTTAATTTTTCTTGTCCTCTCTCAAATTCACCGTGAAACTGGTAATTCAAGTTTTCCCAGCCTTTTGTAAATCTGATCAATTGACGGAACAAAATCCACAACCAATAAGTTTTCCATTTTGGTGTATTCCAATTCTTTAAAAACAATTCGGTGCCACATTTTAAGTAATTTAAACTAGAGGTAATGAAGAACTCTGGTGGTTCCTTAAATCCAAGTTGTTTTGAATATTCATTCCAATCAAAACCGTATTTTTCCAAAGAATCCTTTACTGTAACTCTATTGTATATTTTTTCTGTATTAGTTACATCATTACATCCCATTGCATTGAAAATATCAACTTCAACATCAAAAATATCGTGAGCGTTATAATTATTTTTTCCTAAAAGAACATTGAATATTTCTTGATTAGATTTATAGTAAGCGTTTCGGTATTTTTTCTTATATTCTACGTCTGTTCCATCATCATAATACACATTGATATCTATAATTACGAATGGATGTGGCTCTACATAACAACTAAATACTTTAGAATTTTTATTATCTGGATTTATCGTCCAAGCAAAAGGGGCGCGAGGAGAAGTCATTTCATCACTACTAAAATATGCCAAAAGTTTCCAAGGATTATTTTCTATAAAAAACTCTTCAATCATTTTTTCAGCCTTTTTGGCTAATTGTCTAGTGTATGATTTCGGATTCATATTAATAACCGAAGTGTAAAAGTTATGCAGGTTTTTCGAAAGTTTATTGTTGTGTGTTTTTATATAGTCCAAAATAATTTCATTTAATTGTTCATAAACTTTGTGTTGTACTAAACGAAAATCATCAATCTGTGTTAAATATTTTTGTTGGTTTTCTAAAGTTACATTTTTCAACCATTGATAATTAATATAATCATAAAAGTTGTTTTCAGGTTTAATACTGTGTGGTGAAAATTTAGTAAACAATTCTTTTACAAATATTTTTTTCCTATGTGCGCTAGAAAGTTTTTTTTTATTTTTTTTTATATCTTTGCTAAACTTTTCTTCGAACGGTTTTAATCCTATTGGGCATTTCAAAGTATTTTTTTTTGTTGTGTTTTTATTATATTTTTTATTTTTTATAGTTCTTGTCATATATATATATATTATTGTATAAAATTATATTTAAATATAATATATATGATTCAAACACATAATTATAAAAATTTAACAAGAAATTTCGTAGGGGGTGTAAAACAAAAGGATACAAATTTAACCAGCTGGCAAGCTGTCTACAAAATGATTTGTGTTCCAGGAGCATCCATATCAGTAATTTCATATAGTTCTATTGCAGGATTTATATTTAAACTTGATGTACCTGAAGATCCAACCAACAGTGAATTTTTAGGATTAAATGATGATGGAACCGCTTTTAATAAACCTATATATAGTTTGGTATTTAAATTTGCTATACTTTCTAAAAGTGACAAGGATATTCTGAGAGTCCCTTTAGAAATTTATGAATCTGGTAAAAAAAGATTATTTGAAAAAGAGATACCTACATTGAGAGAATTTATGTATGAAGCACATATTCAACAGGAAATTTATAAAACAACGTTATATCCGGTGGGTAGACCCATTACTATTGGAATTATAGATTTCGCATATTTTGATAGAATATTTGCAGTAAAATTAATTCAAAAATTAAAGACTCTACAAAACAAAGACACTATTATGAATACTATTTTAAATTATTTGGCGAATAATATAACTGGGGATAGAATGCTAGGTTTAATTACAATGGATTTAGTAAATAGTGATTTTATCCAGCTTTATAAGGTTGTTGAAGAGATTAAAAATAATGCAATTATTGCCAGTGATTTTAATTATTCCATAGCTCAATTATTACTTCTATTTACAAAAGCACGGATAATAAATTATGATTGTCATTCTGGTAATATCTTGGCTAGTGCAAAATTACCTTCGCCACCGATAAATGAAGTACCAGAAGCTAGATCAGTTTTAATAGATTTTGGAAGGGTGTTGAGATTAAACGGCGCAAAATATGAAAAACTAGAGCCACAAATACGTAGCAAATATGATGCAATTAGAGGACCCGGAAGTTATGGACGAGACATAACTGAAATGAATGAAACGGAGTTTACTGATTTATATGTCACTGCATATGTATCTATAGATATAGTGATAGAAAGAATGCATAAAATAGTGATATTCATTTCTTGTATAGATTATATTATGAACGATATTTATTATGGTATTTCTAAAAAAAGTGATATACGAGGACCGCAAATGCTACGAATTTTAAAATACTTATATAGTGACGATATTTCTAGCTCTAATTGGTCAAGAATTAGATTATCACCCTATTCTAGAGAAAAATACGCTGCAATTATACCTTTATTTTATGATCTCACAAGAGATAGACTAAGTCAACGTAATTTACTTAGTAAGAAATCTATAGAAGAAAATGTTAAAAATGAATCTATATTTACTATTAACCAAACGGGTATTTATAATCAAAGTAGTGATAATTGGATACCGTCGTTAAATGATGATGGAACCTCGCCCGTTTTATTGCGACAAAGAAGAACACAGAAACCACCCTTAGAAAAAAATTGTAGTGAGAAATGTGATCCGGATAAGAAAGAATCGTGTTGTGAAAGAGTGACTAAAAATATATATAAGGCATTTGGTTATAAAACCGATGGTGGTAAAACCAGAAACAAAAATAAAAATAATAACAAAAATAATAACAAAAACAGAAACAAAAATAAAAACAAAAAAAGCTCTAGAAGAAGAGCTAGAACTATAAAACATAAAACAAATTCAAAAAGTAAAAAAAATTGATAAATATTTATATTGTTTGTAATAATTAACACAAACAATATACACAAAATAATTTGATTCTTAAAATATGATAACATTTATTAAAAATATATTAAATAATTTTAGAACCACAAACAAACCTAAAATAATACCTAAATTTGTGCCTAGAAAAATACATAAAAATTTAGAAAATCAGGATGATACGGCCGAAGAAATATTCAACGATCGTCTTGCGCTGATTAAAAGAAAGTCTCAAATAGGTAACTTAATTAATTATAGAACAAGAGCAACATCGATGATTGTATATCCTGAAACAGAACAAGAACCAGAAGAAGTAAAGGAAGAGCCACTTGACGTAAATAATTTACAAAAAAAATATACGATAAAAGTGAGAGTAGATGTTATAGAAGAAAATAAAAACCAAGAAATAGTCAAAATATATAATGAAGTAAAGCCTCCGAATTGGCCCCCATTACAAATTTTAGATAGAGCAGAAGGTGGGTTTCAAATAGAAATACCTGAGAAAAAAGATATAAAATGTGCAAATCAAAATGATAAAATAAAACAATTACGTTGGAGGAATAAATCATTAGTTGGTTACAGTCGTTATCCCACATTTAATCAAGTGGAATTACAATTGTTGTTAAGAGCAATGAATAGTGTGTTGGGAGATAATGTGTACACAGAATAAATTTGATAAAATTTAATGGCGGTTATATTACCTTATTTTTCTTTTGTGTTTTTTAGTTTGTTTTCGTTTTATTGCGCGTTTCATTGATCGCTTTGTTTTGCGTACTTTTGAACCACCCATACCATATTTATATTTATATTTTGATGCCACTGTTTTGTATTTTTCACTATCGTCTGTGCCGATTCGAAACACAGCATCTGTAGATGGTTGATTTGTAAAATCTTGTAATATATAATAATCTTTGAACGCGTGATATACTTGCCATATGACGTTTTCGAAAAATAGTTTGAACTGTGGTTTAATATTCTTATCTATCCATTTGTCTAATGTTATATTTTTATCATCTAACGCGTATATGTCGAAGCCTAGTCTATCCATAGTTGTCATCAATGATTTGTCCGGATAATTTGGTATTATATTCAAGCCAATTATTTTTAAAAATTCTATCATTTGTGTAACAGGCTCACCTAATCTCAAATAATTTAATTGTCTTTCGCTAATAAGTATCAATAAAAACAACTTTAATATTTTTTTGCACCGTTCGTCATCACTCGTAATACCATATAAATATTCTTGCATAAACAATTGTTCTCCGTTACCTACATACTTGGAACTAGAACCCAAATTTGTATAAAGATAACTGGTCAGCGCTTCTACCGATGGTTTTTTTGTTTTCTTATCAAAAATAATATTTTCGTATGTAACGTATTCGGTATTATTTTGTGTAATCGTCATCTTATAAGTGATTCCAAAATCGATCATTTCGGATTTATGCAAATTTTTATTTATCATTATGTTTCCAGAATGTAAATCTAAGTGGACTATACTAGAAGAAATAAATAATCTGATAATATCTACAATAACATCTGACATACATTTACAATCTGTTTCGCACGTTTTCAATTTATACATATCATTTGCATCCGTTATACTACCATCAGCGTAAGCCATTTCTGTATCGTTTATGTAACTATTTAATGTTTGATAACCTTCTGCAAATTCCATTCCAATAATGCCTAATGTTGGAATATTTTTTGGTGCATTATATATATCAAACAGGTCCTCTATTATTTCAGAGGTGATAGTGTATTTTTTACATTTGCCTTTTATTTTTAATAAAAAATTTAATATCTTCGGTTTCATTATAATGACGTTGTTATAAATAATCGATGGGCATATTGGTATATTATTAAAATTTAACGTATTTTTATACACATCAAATTGTGTTGTTATTTCTTTGTTAAATGATTCTATTGTTGCGGCTCTTTTTCTAGTCTTTTTATCATCTGCAATCTCAAATTCAAAATTATTTATAGTGGAACCGTCTCGTTTAATTAATACCAATTTTAACAATATTGTAGTGACTGGTTTTTCGAATTCTGATTTTTCGTTGAGCCCGTTAAATACCGCATCGGCTTCATTCACTTTTATAGTAAATACAAACCCCTCTAAAGAAGTGTATGATATGCATTCGATATTGGTTGCTTTATCTATCATATCATATAATGCTTTTTCGTATCTTTGTTTATCATCAGTAATATCATTGTATTTTTCTGGGTTGCGTAAAGCTAAACCGCCATATTGTTTCATATATAATATAATTATTATTATTTCATTTAACGAACAGTTATATGAACATTATCGTAATAGTCACTTGTATATGATACGTCTGAACTATCTGTCAAACCATCTGATATGTTTGTATGATCGTCTTCTTGATTATTCAAGGATTTTTCTTCAAGTTCTTCAAGTTCTTCAAATTCTTCAACTTGTTCAAATTCTTCAAATTCTTCAACTTGTTCAAATTCTTCAAATTCTTCAACTTCTTCAAATTCTTCAAATTCTTCAAATTCTTCAACTTCTTCAAATTCTTCTGAACTATCAAAATTTGTAATATTAGTATTATCATCATTATCAATGTTATACATACTACTACCACTATTGATACTATATTCAGTTATACTATCTGTATCGTGCAACTCATAGAAGCTATCTAGACTATCTAGACTATCAGAATCATATAAATCTTCAAAATCATAAATACTTTCGGAACTATTAGAATCACTCGAACTATCTGAATTGAAATATTCTATTTTTTTAAAATTAAAATTACAGTGTATATCTGTAGGATAAAGTATTTTTGTGTTTTCTAAATTTGTTTGTATTATATTTAAAGCTGTATTTTTTCTTTTTTTGATCGCTTTTGTATTTTTACTGTACCCAAAATAAATAATTGAAACAGACAATAATACTAATAAGGTTATTGCGAACGATGTTATATTGTACCAACAAATTATAAATACTATAATTAATATTGATGAAAACAGTAATGAAAATACACGATGAACATCAAATGACATTGATCCGCATATGTCTAATAACAATGAATATTTATTATCTAAATAATCAGTCTTATTGTATTCGATTACTTCATCTGATTTGCTGACATATTTGAATATATTTTTCACAATTAAACTTTCAAGCAATTTTGGTTTTAAACTCAAAATCATTTTTGTTTGCAGTTGTCTTTTATTTAACCAATTTATTAAGCTTGTATATTTAGGATGAATACAATATCCATTATTTTGATTTTGCAATAATATCAACACTGAAAACAATATATTAGTTATAAGTGATACTTTGTTTTGCATTAAGCCTGCAATCATCAAATCGATCCAAACGATTTCTATTATTTTTACACAGAATATATCAGAAACCCAATTCAATATGCATGCGTTTACATATATGGTTTGCCATTTCGAACCTCTTATCACGCCTTTTAATGCAATATATATTAATGAACCTATATTTATACATAATAATAAACCGCCTGACAACCATCGTAATTTTTTATTGGTATTTATGTTTTTAACAAACGTTCTATTGACAAACATTGAAAATAATTTATTAACAGAAGTATTTTTACCTAATAATTCTGAATACAAAAAATGAATTATTCCTACACCATATATGTTCTCATTATTATTATAAAATTTTAATATATTCTTTTCGATTTGAATATAATAACTAGGTATCTTATTTGATTTATATTTACTGGTACTATACTTTATTTTATTATATGAATTAAACAATTGATTTCTTATGATATTGATTTCTTCTGGCACTTTATACATTTTAAATAATTCTATACCACTTATTTTTGATGTCTTCAAGGTTTTTAATCTGTCATTTGTATACAAAATTTTTTTATTTGATTTTCGTATTTTATGTATCCGTTTCTTTTCTTTTGTTATTCTCTCTGCTTGACTATATATTTGTGTCTCCGTCTTCTCCGAACGCAAAATATTTATTAATAATGCCGATAACATATCAAACGGTAATGCTATAAATATGGTGATAATTGTTGTTATAATAGTTGTTTGAATAGAACTTTCATTGTCATTGTAAAAACATTGTTGGATAGAACCTTGTGAAATCATATCTTTTATTTCTATAGTTTCGATCAAATTATTGTTCTTTATTATATTTAAATATCCAATAGATCCTATTGGTTTCCAGATACAATATGTTTGGCTGGTATCAAGTAATAATTTTTTATGTAAACAATTATCAGGAGTGTAATTAATTGCACAACTGCCATCATCTGACGGATATTGAAAATCATAAAGTAATGCTAATATGAAGCAAGAAATGGTTATTGTTGTAATTATTTGTATCATATCATATATTAAGTTGTTATTCTCTTTTTTACGATAATTTTGTATTTTGTCTTTATCATAATTGTTGTCATACATTAGTTGTATAATATTTGTTTGCTTACCAATGATATTAAAACTCAAGTGTTTTAATACTTTAAAGAATGTATGGTTTTCCCATAAACTATACCATAATTTATCAAAAAAATATATATTTTCAAATTCTTTGGGCAGTACACTACGTATATATTTTTCGAATAACATACAAAATTCCTTATAATTTTCCGACAATGTAAAATTAGCAGTTTCAGGGGCTATTTTATTGCATATTTGCCCATAATATCCTGTTACACCATTTTGAGGGACAATATGTTTCCTTTTTGTTTTATACTGATCTACATTGTGAAATGTAGTAAATATAACAAATATACTTGCTCCCCATAAAATCCCAAACAATAAAAAAATAGTCGAAGATTTAGTTATTAAATTGTTGGTATTTACGGATCCGGCTACTGACATTCCAAAGTAACCGCCCGAATAGGTGGTAGTTATTGCTACATCAATGGAAGTTAAATGAGTAGTGTTCATTGTATTTTCAGCATATCCACAATTACATACTATATTTGAACCGGTTGTATTTGACGCTCTACAATAATCATTTGATCGCACAGTTT
>JACCEB010502995.1_pt1 | contig 14580 bp, 12 predicted proteins | sample 7454761 | NCBI WGS metagenome assembly JACCEB01 (sample SAMN15323454, study PRJNA562643) | freshwater metagenome | isolation source: river surface water | place: USA:Blue River Watershed | collected 2017-08-18 | reverse complement strand
GACGGTCGGCGCCATGCGGTGACGGTGCGCCAGCTCCTGTCGCACACGTCCGGGATCCCCGCGTCGGTTCCCCTGCGGGAGCCCATGTTCTTCAATCCGATCTGGCTGGAGCGTGGCTTGCCGGAGGTGGTCGAGGCGATTGCGGCGCGACCGCTCGACTTCGTGCCAGGCAGCCGGGTCCATTATTCAAACGCGGCGCCCTACGTCGTGGGTCGGATCGTCGAGGTGTGCTCCGGCCGGTCATTCGGCGAGTTTGTGGAAAGCGAGATCCTGCGCCCCTTGGGAATGCACGATAGCGGTTTCGCGGTGGCCGAGACCAAGATCGAGCGTGCGGCCGTGGTCTATCGGCGCGAGAAGGGCGTCGTCACGGAGTTCTGCCGCTACAATCCCGCCTGGCGGGTGCGCATGACCATGCCGGACGGCGGCCTGTTTTCGACGCCGCGCGACATCGCCCTCTTCGCCCATTCGTTTCTGCCCGCGCGATCGCCGGTGTTGAGCGGGGCATCCGTGGACGCCATGCTGGAGCGGAAAAGCGAGGGCTATGGCTTGGGCTGGATTCTGGATCGCGAGAAGCAGTTCAGCCATTGGGGCTCGAGCGGCACGCTGGTGTGGGCGGACCGCAAGACGGGCGTCGTCGGCGTGTTCTTCGCCCAGATGCAGGACTACGCGATGCTCGAAAAGCTTCGCAACGCGGTGCGCGACGCCGTGGATCGCGCCTTCGCAGTGCGGTGACGCCGGCCAGGTGCGGCGGTCACCCTCGAGGCGGTTCCGCCTGGGCTTAAAACGCACGCCGCACGTTTCCGTTTACCCTGCACTGAAAAATAATTTCCGGGCAGCCCGACCGCCCGAATTCCACTCGACGGAAACGGCGGCATCGTAGATGCCACCGGGCGCCGGGTGCCCGCCCGTGCAAACCCCATGCCCCCCGATCAGGCAGTCTGGTTCGCCGAGTCCGTGCGCCCGCACGAGCCGGCGCTGCGCGCCTTCCTTTCGCGGCGTTTCGGCGGCTGGGCGCGCAAGCAGGGTCAGGGCTGGGCGCGCAAGCAGGGTCAGGTTTCGGAAAGGGACGTCAGTGTGTGCCACCACGGATTGCGCGCCGGGGCGTGACGCAGGAGTGCGGCGACGTTGCGGCTCGCGGCCTTGGGGGCGCCAAGGTGAAGGGCGGCGGCGAGCCACGGGTTGCTGGCATCGGTGCGGCGCTTCAGCCAGGCGGCGACGGCGATCTTCCACGCTTCCGATTTCTTTGCGCCGCGGGCCTCGGCGCGGGTCTTGCCTAGCGTGCGCAAAGCTGCCTCCAGCGCGGCGGTCCATCGGAGTTCCCTCACCTCGCGGGCGCCGCAGGCCTCGAGCGCGCGGGCCTCGGGAGCGAGGTTGTGCTCCCGCACCAGGGCCGCCTTGAAATCGGCGCCGCCGAGGGCCCAGCCGCGGCTGAGGTTGATGCCGGCTTTCGATTTTCCGGCGGGACCTTCCGCCGCCTGCCATGCGAGGTAGCTTTGGTAGTTGGCCCGGCCCGCGGGCGAGTCGGTCAGACCGCCGGCGGCGGCAAGCGCGGTTTCTGGATGGAGAAACGCCGGGCGCCGATTCGGGTGCCGCAAATACCAGTAGCTGCTCGCGCGATAGCGGCTGAGACCTCGAGGCGTTACGATGCCCGCACGCACAGGGTTGAGGTGGATATAGTGGCACAGTTGCCCGAGCGGCGCGCCTGGCTCGACGAGCAAGCTCTTGTAGCGGCCGGAAAACAGGTGTCCGTGCTCGCTGCGGTATCGGTTGAAGCGACAGGCGAACGTGGCTTGGAGCCACTGCATGCCGGCGATCAGATTTCCCTTCGGAGTTTCCAGCGCCAGGTGGAAATGATTGCTCATGATGACAAACGCGTGGAGTCGCCAGGAACTGCGTTCGCACGCCTCGAAAAGGGTCGTTTGAAATGCCTTCCGGGTCGGGACATCACGGAAAATCCAGGAGCGATAGTTGCCCCGGTTGATCACGTGGTAGATCGCACCGGGAAACTCCAGTCTCAGTTTGCGGGCCATGCCGGAGACTTGGATTGCGTGCGTCTGCGCGGGCGACTGGCTGATGCCCCCGAATTCGGGGCGACGCCGCGCTTGAAGATCACTTTCCGAAACCTGACCCGTTCATGCTCTCCTAGTCCCCTTGCCCCGTGTCGGCTTACTCCCTTCGCTCGCTTCCCTCGCTCGCCCGTGATCACGCCCTCTCCTCCCTCGTCCATGCACCGCCGCACCTTTCTCGCCTCCGCGTCCGCCGCCGCCCTCGTCGCCGCGCTCCGCGCCGCCACTCCCGCCGGTCGCGCCCCGCGTATTCTCCTCCGGTCTTCCTGGCAGGTCGTGAATGTCGGCGACATCGCCCACACTCCCGGCGTCCTCGCCCTCCTCGAGCGCTACTTGCCAAAAGCCGAGGTCCGCCTCTGGGCCTCCGGCGATCTCTCCGAGGAAGTGATCGCCATGGAACACCGTCGTTTCCCAAACCTCATCATCGTCAAGGGCACCATCGGCGCCAACGGCCGGGCCTCCAACCCCGCCTTGGCCGACGCGCTCGCGTGGACCGATTTTCTCCTGCACGGCTCCGGTCCTTCGCTCGTTGCCGCGAAAGATGTCGCCGCCTTCGTCCGCCACGTCGGCAAGCCCTACGGCGTCTACGGTATCACCCACGCCTCCAATCCGCCCACCGCCGACGAACGGACCGTCTTCGACGGCGCGCGCTTCGTTTTCTTCCGCGACGAGTTGTCATTGAAACTCGCCCGCACGCAGAACCTCAAGAGCCCGATCGTCGACTTCGCCCCCGATGGCGCGTTCGCCTGCGACCTGCGCAACGATGCCGCGGCCGATGCCTTTCTCGCGGCTCACGATCTCACGCCTGGCCAGTTTCTCTGCTGCATTCCGAAGCTTCGCTATACGCCCTACTGGTTGATCCGAAACTCACCCAAGGACGAGGCCCGCCACGCGCGCAACGAGGCCATGAAGGCCGCCGACCACGCGCCGCTCCTCGAGGCCATCAACACTGTCGTCCGCGAGACGAATCTGAAGATCCTCCTGTGTCCCGAGGACAAAACCCAGATGACCGTCAGCAAGGAGCAGCTCTACGACCACCTCCCGGCCGATGTGAAGCCGCGCGTGGTTTGGCGGGAGAAATTCTGGCTCACCGACGAAGCTCTCAGCACCTATCGCCGCAGCGCCGGCCTCTTTGGCCACGAGCAGCACAGCCCCATCATGTGCATCGGCGCCGGCGTCCCCGCCATCGTCTGCCGTTGGGCCGAGCAGACGACCAAGGGCGACATGTGGCGCACCATCGGCCTCGGCGACTGGCTCTTCAATATGGACGTGGAAGCCGACCGAAAAAAAGTCGCTCCCGCCGTCCTCGCGATGGCGAAGGACCCCGCCGCCGCCCGCGCCAAAGCCGCAAAGGCCCGGACGTTGGTCGAGGACTACCAGCAGAAAACCATGGCCGTCCTCGCTCGCCAGTTCGCCTGAATCGCCGTGCGTCCTCATCCCCTGCTTGTTTCCGCGCTGCTGCCGGTGATCGGGGGTTTGTCCGCTTTCGCCACGCCTGCCGACCGCGTCGCGTGCGTCTGCGCGGGCGAATGCCCGATGTCGTCAAAGTCGGGGCGAGACCGGGCTTGAAGATCACTTTCCGAAACCTGACCCGCTCATGCTCGCGTGGCTATGACTTCGGGGAGCACGACGGTGGCGCTGGCCTGCTTGCGGTTTGACGCATCTGTCAGTCATGATTGACTGCCACGCATGAAAACCAACATCCGGACCTTTCAGCGCGACTTCCCCCGCATGCGCCGGCTCGCGGCCGCCGGCACCGTGATCGTAGTGGAGTCCGAGGGGCAGTCGTTCGAATTTCGCCGCCGCCGGGCGGGCACCGGCGTGCTCGGTTGCATGGCCGGCCGCGCCAAGCTCGGCAAACTCCGCGACGGTCCGGCCATTCCCTTGGCCGAGTGGGGCGCGCTCGCCCAATGAAGTTCCTGCTCGATACCCACGCGGTGCTGTGGATCGCCGAATCATCCTCACGCCTCTCGCCCAAGGTCCGCACGCTCGCGGGCAAGTGCGACGCCGAGGATTTTTCCATCGCCGCGATCAGTCTGCTGGAAATAGCCCGCAAGGCGCGCACGGGAGAAATCGACCTCGCTCCCGATCCGGCGTCGTGGCTCGAAGACCTGGGTCACCGGTTTCGGATTTTGCCGCTCACGCCGCGCATCGCTTGGCGTTCGGTTGAGTTGGACTGGCCCCATAAAGATCCCGCCGACCGGCTCATCTGCGCGACCGCGCTTGAGCACAAGCTCCCGCTGGTCACCCACGATCACGAAATCACCCGCTGGGGCGGTGTGCCCGTCGTGTGGTGAAGACTGCCCGGGTGCCGAGTCAGCATTCTTTCCACCTATGATCCACTTCCCACGGACCCGCGCCGCGCTGTCCCTGCTCTCCGCGAGCCTCGCCGCCGCAGTCACCTCCGCCGCCGAGACCACGCGCGACTACTCCACCCGCGTCGCGACGGTCACCAACACGCCCGGCTGCGTCGCTTTTTGGGACTTCGTGCAACGCGAACCCGCGGGCGCGCGCCGCTTCACTGCGCACGTGCCGGCCGGTGCGACGAACAATTTTCCCCTCGATGCCGGCAACTACGTCCACGACTACTGGGGCGAGGGCCGCACCGCCACCTACGCGGATTTCCCGCTCCTCGGCCGCGGTCCCTTCGGCGAAGCGATCCGCATCCGGCAGGAGTCCGACGCCACGTTCCGCCCGTTCCTCTTCGTGCCGCGCGCCCGCCTGCACGATTCGCCCATCGACCTCAAGGGGCCCAACCAATCGGTCACGGTCGTCGTCTGGGCCATCCGCGAAAGCGGCAACCACGCCCTCGCCGGCATCTGGCACGAGGGGACCGACCTGAAACAGAACGAGACGGCCGGCATCAAGAAGGTCGAGCGCGGCCAGCGCCAATACGCCCTCTTCGCCGGCCTCAATCGAGCCGGTGCCGCCTGCGGCCACGTCTCCGAAAACGGCGCCAGCTCCTTCCTCAACCGCTACGCGCTCCACAAGAGCAACTCCGCCGACGTCTCGCCCGCGGTCCCGGCCGATTCGCCCGCCGCGGTGCTCGACGCGTCGTGGCAGTGCTTCGCGATGACCTACAATCATGCGACGCACGAACTCACCGGCTGGCTGAACGGCGTCGCCGGCGATCGCTGGCTCGAAAATCCGAAAACCGACACGCTCATCAAATCCGCCTACAACGCGTGGCTCCAGGGCCGCCTGCACCGCGAGCCCGGCCTCCAACCCGGCGAGGATCCCGCGTTTCCGCCCGACCAATTCTACAACCCGCCCGAGGATCGGCTCGTCGCCACCAAAATCCTCAGCGAGACCGGTGACGAACGCGTGGAGCTCCGGGAGTTTCGCTACACGCGCATCAAGGTCACGCTGCGCCGTGGGGCCGACGGCACGTTTACCGAAACCGCGCGCGATCTCGCCGCGCTCAGGCTGAATCCGTGGTGGTTCTCGCACGACAAACTCTACACGCCCGCCAACGACGGCACCGGCGGACCTTTTACCATCGGTCGCGTGATCCACAGTTCACGCGGGGTCGGCTTCACCGGCTGGATCGGCGGCGTGGCAGTCTTCAACCGGGCCTTGGGTGCCGAGGAGTTGGCGAGGCCCGCGCAGCTGCGCTCCTCTTCGACGATGACGGTGCCCGGTCGCTGACGGGATTTGGGTGCAGGCCCGAGGCGCGAAGCCTCGCGGCTGAGGCACGCGGGTGGTGCGTCCGCGGCGTCGTTTGACGCGTAGGACGAGGGATGGCGGGGAAGAACAGAATCGTCGTGCCGCGGTCGGGGAGCAATCGCTCCGCCGCCGTCGCGGGCGCGTGGGCAGCTCGGGAGGCGCGGCGGTGGTCGCGTTGACCGAGCAAACGGGCGTTGCAGTCGGGCGCGTCCCGACGCCGGCGGACCGGCTCGCCGTGCGGGAGCGGCCGACGCAGCGGCGGGTCGGGGCGCAGCGCTGGAGCGGGCTGGTGTTTGCCCACTGGGAGGTCGATGCGGCGGCGGTGCAGGCGACGCTGCCGCGCGGGCTGCACGTGGATACGTTTGGCGGCCGGGCGTTCGTCGGCGTGGTGCCGTTCTTCATGGAGCGCGTGCGGCCGGTGGGCCTGCCGCCGGTGCCGTGGCTGTCGTGGTTTCTCGAGCTCAACGTGCGGACGTATGTGCACGACGAGCGCGGGCTGCCGGGCGTGTGGTTCTACTCGCTGGACTGCAACCAGCCGGTCGCGGTCGAGATCGCGCAGCGTTTTTTCCATCTGCCTTACCGGCACGCGCGGATGGCGGCGGAATCGACCGGAGCGGAAATCGCCTACCGCTGCCGGCGGCAGGGCGCCGCGGATGCCTGGGAATTTCGGTGGCGGACGGCGGAGGCCGGGGCCGAAGCGCAGCCGGGGACGTTGGAGTTCTTCCTCGTGGAGCGCTATGTGTTGTTCGCGGCGGACGCGCGGGGCGGACTGCATGCGGGGCGCGTGCATCACGCGCCGTATCGGGTGTCCGCGCCCGGGCTGGCGCAATGGACGGCGGGCCCGGTGCAGGCGGCGGGCCTCCGGGTCGACGGTCCGCCGGTATCGGTGCTGGGGGCGGCGCCGGTCGACGTATCCATCTTTCCCTTGCAACGGTTATGACGACTCCGACTCAGGATTCCGCGGTATGGTTCATCACGGGTGCGGCGCGTGGTCTCGGGCGCGCGCTGGCCGAAGGCGTGTTGGCGCAGGGCGGCCGGGTGGTCGCGACGGCGCGGACGCCGGCGGCGCTCGATGCGCTCGCCGCGGGCACAGGCGGGCGGCTGGCCGTCTTGCCGCTCGATCTGGCGGATGCCGCGGAGATTCCCGCAGTGGTGCAGCAGGCGGCGGCGGTGTTTGGCCGGCTGGACGTGGTGGTGAACAACGCGGGGTGCGGCCTGATCGGAGCGCTGGAGGAGATCGACGAGGCGCAGCTGGCGCGGAGCTTCGAGGTCAACTGCTTCGGGGCGCTGCGGGTGTGGCGGGCAGCGCTGCCGATCCTGCGGGCGCAGCGGCGCGGTCACCTCGTGGCGATCAGTGCGGCGGCCGCGATCGCGAACTATCCCGGTTTCTCGGTTTACGGTGCGGCCAAGGCGGCGCTGGAGTCCGCGGCGGAGGCGTTGGCGGCGGAAGTGCGGGGGATGGGCATCCGCGTGACGCTGGTGGAGCCGGGGCCGTTTCGGACCGAGTTCGTGGGACGTTCGCTGGAGCGGGCGGCGGTGACGCTGGCCGACTACGATGCGACCAGCGGGAAGTTTCGCCGGTTGATCGAGAGCACGGCGGGGAAGCAGCCCGGAGATCCGGCGCGGGCGGCGGAGGCGATCCTCGCGGCCGTGCGGGCCGAGAATCCCCCGTTGCGTCTCGTGCTCGGGAAGTATGCGACGGAGAAGGCACGGCGGACGCTGGCGGCGCGGCTGCGCGAGCTGGAGGCGTGGGAGGCGGTGGGCGCGGCGACGGATTTCGGTCCCGGGCAGCCGGCGGCGCGATGAAGCGCGGCGGGCGGAGCGGCGTGCGGCAGTTGGTGCTCGTGCTGGGCGACCAGCTCGATGCGCAGGCCGCGGTGTGGGATGATTTCGACGTGGCGCGCGATGCGGTCTGGATGGCCGAGGTCGCGGAAGAGTCGACGCACGTGTGGAGCAGCAAGCCGCGGATCGCGGTCTTTCTCGCGGCGATGCGGCACTTCCGCGACGCGCAGCGGCGGCTCGGCCGGACGGTGCACTACGTGGAGCTGGAGTCGCCGGGCAACCGGTCGTCGCTGGGGGCCGAGCTGCGGCAGGCGTTGGCGGAGCTGAAGCCGGAGCGTCTGGTGATGACGGAAGCGGGGGAGTGGCGGGTGGCGGAGGCGCTGCGCGCCGTGGCGGCCGAGAGCGGAGTGCCGTTGGAGGTGAAGCCGGACCGGCATTTCTACTGCACGCGCGGGGAGTTCGCGGCGCACGCGGCGGGGCGGAAGCAGCTGCGGATGGAATTTTTCTACCGCGAGATGCGGCGGAAGCACGGCGTGCTGCTCGATGCGGCGGGCGAGCCGGAGGGCGGGCAGTGGAACTTCGATGCCGACAACCGCGGCAGCTTCGGGCGCGAAGGTCCGCAGGCGGCGGGGCTGCTGCCGCCGCGACGGTTTGCGCCGGATGCGACGACCCGCGCGGTGCTGGCGCTGGTGGCGCGGCGGTTTGCGCAGCATCCCGGCGAGTTGGCGGAGTTCGACTGGCCGGTGACGCCGGAGCAGGCGACGGAGGCGCTGGAGGATTTCATCGCGCGGCGGCTGGCGCAGTTTGGGCCGTATCAGGATGCGATGTGGCGCGGCGAGCCCTGGCTGTTTCACGCGCGGCTGGCGGCGGCGATGAACCTGAAGCTGATTGCACCGCGCACGATCGTCGCAGCGGCGGAGCGCGCGTATCGCGAAGGGCGGGCGCCGCTCGCAAGCGTCGAGGGCTTCGTCCGGCAGATCCTCGGTTGGCGCGAGTATGTGCGCGGGATCTACTGGCACCACATGCCGGACTACGTGGAGCGCAATGCGCTCGGGGCGCAGGAGCCGCTGCCGGCGTTTTATTGGGATGCGGGCTGCGAGATGGCGTGCCTGCGCGAGAGCATCGGGCAGACGCTGCGGCACGGTTACGCACACCACATCCAGCGGCTGATGGTGACGGGCCTGTATACGCTGCTGCTCGGAGTGAAGCCCCGGGCGGTGCACGAGTGGTATCTCGCCGTGTATGTCGACGCGGTCGAGTGGGTGGAGCTGCCGAATACGCTCGGAATGTCGCAGTATGCGGACGGTGGCGTGATGGCTTCGAAGCCCTACGTGGCGACGGGCAACTACATCAAACGCATGAGCAACTACTGCGCGGGCTGCCGTTTCGATCCGGCGCGCGCGACGGGCCGGAACGCGTGTCCGTTCACCACGCTCTACTGGGATTTCCTGCTGCGGCACGAGGCGCGGCTCGCGCCGAATCCGCGGATGAGTCTGCAGGTGAAGAATCTTGTCCGGCTCAAACCGGCGGAGCGGTCGGAGATCCGGAAACAGGCCGCGGCGATCCGCGCCGGCGGCGGGGCTCCGCCGCGCGAGGAGGGCACGCTCGCGCTCTGACGGCGCGGCGGATGGCCATGGCGCGGATGCGGAAAAAATCCGAGCTGCCGACGAAAGACTGCCTCGTGTGCGGGCGGCCCTTCGTGTGGCGGCGGAAGTGGAAGCGGGATTGGGCCGAGGTGAAATATTGCTCGGATGCGTGCCGGGCGCGGCGGGGGATGGGGCGCGGGCGCGATGGCACGGAGTGACGGTGGGGTTGCGTTTCAGGCCGGCGCGGCGCATCCAACGGGGCGCGCGCAAGGCGCGTTTTCCCCATGAGACGAATCGTGCGAATTGGTTTTGTTCTGCTCGTTGCCCTCGGGGCGGCGCGGCTGTGCGCGGCGGAGACGCCGGCGTGGCGGGCGGGTGTGGCCACGGTCGACATCACGCCGGAAGGCCCGATGTGGCTCGGCGGCTACGCGGCGCGGACGCGGCCCTCGAGCGGGGTGGCGACGCCGTTGCGGGCGAAGGCGCTGGCGGTGGCGGATGCGCAGGGCGGGCGGTTTGTGTTCGTGACGTTCGACGCGATCGGGATTCCGCGCGATCTGCGGCTCGAGGTGGCGCGGCGGCTGCAGGCGCAGGGCGGGGTGAAGCCGGAGGAGTTTGTGCTCGGGGCGTCGCACACGCATTCGGCGCCGGAGTTCCGGCGTGGGCGCGTGCCGGCGAGCGATCCGCGCGGGGTGGAGGCGGCGCGGGCGTATCTCGGAATGCTGGAGGAGAAACTCACGGCGGTGGCGCTGCAGGCGCTCGCCGGGCTCGCGCCGGCGCGCGTGACCTATGTGCGCGCGCGGGCGGGCTTCGCGATGAACCGGCGGCTGCCGCGCGGGGACAACTTCACGAATGCGCCGAATCCCGAAGGGCCGGTGGATCATGATGTGCCGGTGCTGAAGGTGGAGGGCGCGGACGGGAAGCTGCGGGCGGTGATGTTTGGCTACGCGTGCCACAACACGACGCTCACGCAGGTGAACTACGAGATCTGCGCGGACTACGCCGGTTTTGCGCAGCGGGATTTCGAGCAGGATCACCCGGGGACGACGGCGCTGTTTCTCACGGGCTGTGCGGGCGACCAGAATCCCTATCCGCGCGGCACACTGGCGCTCGCGCAGGCGCACGGGCGGACGTTGGCGACGGCAATCGATGCGGCGCTCGGCACGACGGGCGTGCGGCTGGCTGGGCGCGTGCGCGCCGCCTACGGGGAGATTCCGCTGCGCTACGCGGAGGTGCCGTCGCGGGCGGAGTATCAGGCGCGGATCGGCGGCCGCGACCGGCTGACGTCGGAGCACGCGCAGCGGATGATGGCGCGGATCGACGCGGAGCAGACGCTGCCCGCGACGTATCCTTATCCGGTGCAGGTGGTGCGGCTCGGTGACGGACTCACGGTCGTGGCGCTCGGTGGCGAGGTGGTGGTGGATTACTCGCTGCGGCTGAAGCGCGAACTCGGCGGCTCGGCAAAGACGTGGGTGGCGGCGTATGCCAACGACGTGCTCGGCTACATCCCCAACGAGCGTGTGCTGCGCGAGCGCGGCTACGAGGGTGAGGAGGCATCGCGGCTGGGCAGCCTGCACCCGAGCCCCTGGGCTCCCGGGCTGGAGGAGCAGATCGTGGGCGAAGTCCACGCGCTGCTCGGCGGTCTCCGTTAGGCGCCCGGCGCGAGGACGGAACGCGAGACCCCAATTTCACGTAGTTTCGTCGCTCCCGTCGGGGGCGGCATGAATCTGACGTAGGGGCGTGAACCAACCGATCCATCCTCGTATCGAAACAGTCGCTCTGGCGGCACACGGTCTCATGTCGCTCAGCCACCGGCTGGCGCGGGCTGCGGCACGTCGGACCTGCGAGCCAGCCCCGCCACGCTTCGCCACCCTGCGTCCCGGGCCAGCCACCCCGCTCTGGAATGCGCTCGTGCTCACCGTGCGGGCGCACCTGCGCCGACGCGGTGCGAAGGCAAGCCTTGCCCGTGAACTCGCGGTGCCCCGGCAGCGGATCCACGAGTATTTCACGGCCCGCACCAAGGCGCCCGATGCGGAGCGGACGCTGCTGCTGTTGCATTGGCTCGCCACCCGCCCGTCCGACGCACTCCCGCAGCGGCGAATGTCACGCAATACGTGACAAATCGTTTCCCGCCACGGGGACGGCCGAAGGCGGTTTGTCACGTAATACGTGACAAAGGCGTGGGATCGGGTGGAGGGACGGGGCGTGCGGCGGGGACGGGCACGCCGCGGCACGGTTCATCCGCCGGGGCGGCCGAGCGGAGGACGGCAAGGCGGCGGTGGATGCGGGGGCGGCGGACGGTGGCGGGGGAGGCCGGTGTAGAAGTGCCGCCGGAGGAGAGAGGGGCGGGCGGGAGGCTACTTCTGTTTGCGGTTCTTCTTCGCTTTGCCGGCGGGGGCGGCGGGCTCGGCGGGGCCGGAGTAGTCGCCGGGGCCGGAGATGGCCCACGCGAGGTCGGCTTGGACGCGGGGCGACTGGAGGTGGGGCTCGGCGGTGCGCTCGGCGTAGGCCTGCAGGGCGCGGGCGAGTTCGCGGACGGTTTCGCGGTAGGCGAGGTCGCGGAAGACGTTGGTGAGTTCGTCGGGATCCTGCTCGAGATCGAAGAGGCTCGGGGCGGCGCCGGGGGCGACGATCAGTTTGTGGCGGCGACTGAAGACGCCGAGCCAGCCGGGGCCGTCGGCGCTTTCGCCGGGTTCGCTCGCGGCGGCGCGACGTGACCCGCCGCCGATGCGGATGAAGGTGTGATCCGGCCAGTCGGCGGGGATGCGGCCGGTGCGGAAGAGCGCGGAGGCGTCGCGGCCCTCGTCGGTCGTGGGATTGGGAATGCCCATGAGGGCGAGAAGCGTGGGCTTGAAGTCGACGTTGCCGAGGGCGGCGCGGACGACGGTGCCGGCGGGCACGACGCCGGGAGCGTGGAGGAGAAACGGGATGCGCGAGGAGGCCTCCATCGGGACGCCTTTGTTGTCGCGGCCGTGTTCGCCGCAGAGGTCGCCGTGATCGGAGGTGAACACGATGAAGGTGCGTTCGAGGATGCCGGCGGTGCGGAGCGTCTCGAGGATGCGGCCGACGTTGTCGTCGATGCATTTCACCATGCCGAAATACTGCGCCATCTGGGCCTTGTTGAATGCGCCCTGCAGGGTCGCGGCGTAGCCGGGGAGATCCTTGCCGGGGGATTGCGCGCTGCGCGGGCGCTGGAAATCGAGGCCGAGGAACATCGTGTCGTAGGGCGCGCGGACGGTGTTGGGTCCGTGCGGATCGGGGAAGCTGACCTGCCAGCAGAACGGGCGGTCGCGGTGGCGACGGATGAAGTCGAGGGTGCGGTCGGTGAGAAAATCGGTGGTGAAGGATTTCGCGTCGGCGCCGGCGAGGGCGTAGCTCGGCTCGCCGCGGGCATCGGTCGCGCCGACGCGCGGGCCGCGGGCGTCCTCGACGAGGTTCTTGTAGTGGCCGCGGTTGAACATGTAGCGGTTCTCGTCCCAGCCGAATTTGCGCGCGGGGCCGAACTGCGGTTTGCCGTCGCCGTCAAGGTGCCACTTGCCGGCGTAGCCGGTCGCGTAGCCGTGGCGGCGGAGGACTTCGGCGAACGTGACCATGTCGTCGCGCAGCGGGAGATCGTTGGCGATGGCGCCGGTGTTCTGCGGATAACGGCCGGTCATGAGGGCGGCGCGCGAGGGCGTGCAGACGGGCGAGGTGGCGTAGAAGCGATCGGCGATGGCGCCGTGTTGCGCGATCCAGTCGAGGTTGGGGGTGTCGACCTTGATGCCCGGGCCCCAGATGTAGGCCTGGTCGGCGGGGAGGAGCGCGCGGTAGGCGCCGAGGGTGCGGAAATTGTGCTCGTCGGTCTGGATGATGAGCAGGTTGGGCTTGGCGGCGGTCGAGGTTGCGGCCGCAGGAGCGGCGCGGAGGGCGGAGCTGATGAGCGCGACGAGCGCAGCGACAACGAAGACGAGGGCGGCCGCGAACGTGCGGGCGCCGCGAAGGGCGGAGGACATGGCGGGGTGGGCCGGCGAAAAGCGCGGCGGAGCGGGCGGGAAAATCAGACGAGGATTTCCTTCACGACGCGGGATTCCTCGACGCCGGTGAGGCGGACGTTGAGGCCGCGGAACGGATGGCTGAAACGCGCGTGGTCGATGCCGAGGCAGTGCAGGATGGTCGCGTGGAGGTCGCGGAGGTGCACGGGGTTCTCGGTGATGTTGTAGCAGAAGTCGTCGGTGGCGCCGTATTCGATGCCGGGTTTGATGCCGCCGCCGGCGAGCCAGATGGTGAAGCAGCGGCCGTGGTGGTCGCGGCCCATGCCGGGATCGCCGAGCTTGCCCTGGCTGAAGACGGTGCGGCCGAACTCGGTCGCGAAGACGACGAGCGTGTCCTCGAGGAGGCCGCGTTGCTTCAGGTCCTTGACGAGTGCGGCGGTGGGCTGGTCGACGTCGCGGCACTGGTTGGGCAGCTGGCGCGCGATGGCGATGTGTTGATCCCAGCCGCGGTGGAAGAGCTGGACAAAGCGGACGTCGCGCTCGAGGAGGCGGCGGGCGAGGAGGCAGTTGGCGGCGTAGCTGCCGGGTTTGCGGACATCGGGGCCGTAGGCTTCGAGGGTGGCGGCGGACTCCTTCGAGATGTCGGTGAGGTCGGGCACGCTGGTCTGCATGCGATACGCCATCTCGTAAGCCTCGATGCGGGCGAGGGTCTCGGGGTCGCCGAGCTCGGCGGCGCGGAGGTGGTTGAGTTGCGCCAGATCGTCGAGGAGCGCGCGGCGCTGGGCGCGGTCGACGCCGTCGGGGTTTTGCAGATACAGGACCGGATTGGCGCCGGGGCGGAGGCCGACGCCCTGATGGGAGGCGGGGAGAAAACCGCTGCCCCATAGGCGCGAGAAAATGGGCTGGCCGGGATTCTTCCCGGTGCCCTGGGAGACCATCGCGATGAAGGCGGGGAGATCCTTGTTCTCGCTGCCGAGGCCGTAGCTGACCCACGCGCCCATGCTGGCGTAACCGGGCAGCTGGTTCCCGGTGTTCATGTAGGTGATCGCGGGGTCGTGGTTGATCGCCTCGGTGTGCATGCTCTTCACGATGCAGATGTCGTCGGCGATGGTCTGCGTGTGCGGGAGGAGATTGCTGATCCACGTGCGGTGGCGGCCGCAGAGTTTGCCCTCCATGAGCGGGGGAACGACGGGGTAGGCGCTCTGGCCGGACGTCATGCCGGTGAGGCGCTGCGTGCCTTTGATGGAGGCGGGGATCTCCTGGCCGGCGTGCTGGCGGAGCATCGGCTTCTGGTCGAAGAGGTCGACGTGGGAGAGGCCGCCGGACTGGAAGAGGCAGAGGACGCGTTTGGCGGTGGGCTTGAAGTGGGGGAGTTTCTGCGGGGCGGTGCCGGGGAGGGCGCCGGTGGCGCGGGCGAGGCTGGAGGAGAGCAGGGAGCCGAGCGCGATGCTGCCGATGCCGCGGGAGACGTCGCCGAGGAAGGTGCGGCGGGTGAGGTGTTGGAGGCGGTGG
>JACCEB010205805.1_pt1 | contig 14587 bp, 13 predicted proteins | sample 7454761 | NCBI WGS metagenome assembly JACCEB01 (sample SAMN15323454, study PRJNA562643) | freshwater metagenome | isolation source: river surface water | place: USA:Blue River Watershed | collected 2017-08-18 | reverse complement strand
CAATTAGAAGCAAAAAATTATAACAAGAAAGTTCTTAATGCGTCCGTTAAAAATGGAGTATTGAATCTTTCTCCTCTCTCACTAGGTCTAAGCGAAAAAATTAGAATAACTGGTCAACTGAACTCAACCGCAAAATCTTTTTTAAATCTAATCTCTCCCAAGAATCCAAATGGGTTGAAAAAAGAGGTATTAGAAAATTATTGGTTAGTAAAGGACGGACAATAATGGATACTTACAAACCTATCATTTGGAACAACCATAAGCTATTACTTTTGGATCAAAGACTTCTTCCCCATGAAGAAAAGTTTGTGGAAATTTCGAGTTTACAAGATACATCCAGAGCGATTACGGATATGGTGGTTAGAGGTGCTCCATGTATTGGTTTTACCGCGATTTTTGGAATTGCTCTTTGGGTGAAAGATCAAAAGTATCTAGATGAGTCGCTTTGTCGAAAAGCTTGCGACGAAATGATTGCGGCCCGTCCGACTGCTGTTAATCTTTCATTTGAAGTTAATCGTTGTTTTGAAATTATGAAGAATCATCTTTTGGAAGATGGGCAAATCTCTGAACTTTACAATAAACTTATCTCCTTTGGAGAAAGACAGGTTTTGGAGAGCCATCAGAAAAATACGACAATGGCCGAAATAGGTTTTAATCAGTTAGTAAAAACAGTCGGTGACAGGAAATGGAAACTCATGACTCATTGTAATACTGGCTTCCTCGCCTGCGGAAGCTTGGGAACTGCTCTCGGAGTCATTTCATATGCTCATAAAAAAGGAAAGGTTGAGCACGTTATTGCAGATGAAACGAGACCTTATATGCAGGGAACGAGGCTCACGGCATTTGAATTATCAAAGGAAAATATCCCTTATTCGATTGCAGTCGAGGGGGCCGCTTCCTATTTGCTTTCTCACAAAAAAGTGGATGCTATTTTCGTGGGAGCAGATAGAATTGCACGCAATGGTGACACTGCTAATAAGGTTGGGACTTCAACTCTTGCCATTGTGGCAAAACACTACAACATACCATTCTATGTTGTCGCTCCAGTAAGTTCTTTCGATACTTCAATTCCCGATGGATCTCATATCGAAATAGAGATGAGATCCATATCAGAGATCACTGAACTTAAAGGAATTAAACTTGCACCTGATCAGGCACATGCCATTAATCCAAGTTTCGATGTCACAGATCACAAATTAATTACGGGCATTATTTGTGAGAAAGGCTTCATTAATCCTGCAAATAAAGATGAATTATTCAAAGTGGTGAACTCATGAAAAAAGATATGAGAGCTTCAATAGATATAGGCTCAAACAGTGTATTATTACTGATTGCCGACTTTACGCATGGTAAACTTCAAGAGGTTTTAAAAAGAAGTGAAATTACCGCCCTTGGTAAGGACTTAGATAAAAACAAGGCTTTTCATCCTGATTCCATGGAGGCCACTTATAATGCGATAAAATCCTACGCTGAAGCGTGCGATCAGCATGGAGTTTCAAGACAAGATATTATTGCTACGGCAACCGAAGCGGCTAGAGTCGCACAAAATGCTTCTGATTTTTTTCAAAAAATTCACACTGAACTAGGGGTTACAGTTAATATTATTTCTTCTGAGGCTGAAGCCTTTTTCTCTACGAAGGGAATTCTTTTTGATTCCAGATTCGAAAGCGAATTGATCACAATCATGGATATTGGTGGTGCTTCGACTGAACTTATCAAAGTGAATACCAAAACGTTCCAAATTACAGAAACGATCAGTATGCCTATTGGCGCCGTTAGGTCCTCTCAATGGCTTGAAGATCAATTATTTGTTCAAAATCTACAAAAAGTTTTTCTCGATTTCAGAACGGAATTGGATAAATTTCAAGACAAACAACTTTACTGTATTGCTGGAACCGTGACCTCATTAGGGAATATGCATCTGCAGCACAAAGAATTTGTTGAAAATGAAGTTCACGGTCTCATTCTTAAATCTGAAGAAGTGGATACTTTATTTAAAAAATACTCAGATTTTACTCCTGAAAAATTTCAGGACCAGTTTCCTTTCTTGCAAAAAAGAGCGAATAGTATTCGTGGTGGATTGCATCTCGTTTATCACGTCATGCATCGCTTGTTAGTGAAAGAACTTGTTATTTCGACTTATGGTCTACGCTATGGAACAATTCTAGAAGGGAAAATCAAAAAGGAATTTCTTCATGGAAAACTTTAAAGGAACTTTCAAAACGGTTGTTTTTAAAGAAGGCGCTAAAGCGAATAAGCTCTATGTGGTTCGTACAGGAGAAGTCTTGTGTCTTAAATCCTCAAATGAGAGGCTTATCCCTATTTTTATGGCCAGGGAAGGTGACATCATTGGAGAGTCCGCAATACTTGATAATGTTATCCATACCTATTCTGCGATTTGCATGGGTCCAGTAGAGTTAATAGAAGTCTCATCGTTTAGTTTCAAACAAGTCATGAATAACGCTCCTTCATGGATCCACGATCTGATGACAACGATGATCTTAAGATTTCAAGATATAGGTAGTCTCATATCTGAAAACAGAATAGTTCACTCAAAAATAATCTCAGATGATTACTACAATGCTAAATTAGAAAATGAATTTAAGAAGCTTCTTAATTAATAAAACTGAATAATTCTATTTCTATGTAAGCTCATCGCTAGTTCTAAAATCTTTTGTTGCGCCCTTATACACTCATTTCTATTTGCAGTTAAATCCTTCTGCATAATATCGAAGGCTTTTAATGCCATATCTCTTGATATGAGAGAGAGGGCCCGACGTTGATTTTTAACATGAACAATACTCAATGCGAGTCCTAAAATGGCCGGTTGAATTTGTGAGACAACAGTTCTTAAAGATTCGTCATTCAAATCCCAAATACTCTCAAATGATATACATGACTCAGTAAGTTCTTTTGCTAGGGAAGGGTTACGAACTCTTAGGTTTTTAAGAAGACGGGCCTTGTCTTGGGCATCCATCGTTTTAAGAAGCTCAATGACTTGCTTCTTACCATTAATGAAAATACCATTTTCCGCGTTCTTCTGATTCATCTAGTCTCCTTCCTGGATTTGAGATGCTATTTGGCCTTAAATAAAGAGCAACCTTTGCCTTCTCTTAAAGCTAATGCTTTAGAAAGCATTATTAATTATCATACTTAGATAAGGCGATTTATCACAAGGCAGGCAAAAAATGATGGGTCAAAATGGCCGTAAGGTTTTTATAGTTCAAGGTAAACGAACACCCTTTGGTAAGTTTGGAGGAAGTCTTGGTGGTGTTGGCCCAGTCGATCTCGCTGTAATTGCAACCAAAGCAATGCTTGAAGATTGTAAAATCAATCCTGAGACTATTGATCAGGTTATTTTTGCCAATGTTATCCCGAGTACCCCTGACACTCTTTATGCCGGAAGGCATCTTGCCTTAAAATGCGGTTTAAAGGTGGAAACACCAGGGATTGTGATCAATCGGCTTTGTGGATCTGGCATTCAGGCCCTCATTGATGGAAAAAGATTGATTCAAACTTATGAAGCAGAATGCGTTCTTCTAGCAGGTGCGGAAAATATGTCTATGGTCCCGCATCTTACTTATGGAGCGCGATTCGGAACGAAGTATGGAGGTCTTAAAAGTCAGGATCTTCTCTTAGATACTCTTTTTGATAAACACGCGCAGTTACCGATGGGACTTACCGCAGAAAACTTGGCGCATGAATATATCATTTCAAAAGAAGAGTCAGATACTTTCGCTTATGAGTCTCACCAAAAAGCGAAAACGGCGTATGAGAAAGGCTTCATTCAATCCGAAATTGCCTCAGTTAAATTGGATAAGATTGATTGCTCAAAGGATGAACATCTCCGTGAGGATGTATCTTTGGAAGAGATGAAAAAACTAAAACCCACATTTAAAAAAGACGGAACAGTTACTGCTGGTTCTGCATCTGGTATCGTTGATGGAGCTTGTGCTATTTTGATTGCATCAGAAGATTATGTAAAAAAGCACAATCTGAAACCATTAGCTGAAATTATTGATGGTGAAGTGGTTGGAGTTGATCCTGCTAAAATGGGAATTGGTCCAGTCCCGGCCATAAGTAAATTACTAAAAAAACAGGCCAAATCAATTTCAGAAATAGATCTTTTTGAAATAAACGAAGCCTTTTCTCCTCAGGTCATTGCTTGTATGAAGGCACTTGAGATCCCAAAGGAAAAACTCAATGCCTGGGGAGGAGCAGTAGCACTTGGGCATCCGCTTGGGGCGACAGGATTAAAGATCACTTTGACTTTGGCCCGTCAGCTACAGCATTATGGTAAGAGTTTTGGTATTTCTTCGGCTTGTATTGGCGGTGGTCAAGGGATTGCCTTATTAATTAAAAAAGTATGATATTGAGTAAAAACGATTTTGAACATTTTAAGAATTGGCTGGACCTAGATATTAATTCTATCGCATGGGAAGGCCGTTATGCAGAATCTTTTAGTGGTTTTTGGGATTCATTTTTTAAAGATCAGATTGCACCCATTGAACTTGGAGAGAGGTTTGAATATGCTAAGAAATTGGCAAAATCCGGTCCACTTATATCATGGTTAAATTGGTTATTTGAAAAATATATTTCATTTTCATTCATCAACCAAGGCCTCTCTGTTCGAGAGATTGCATTCACTTTTGATCTTGAAGTCAAATATGTTTCTACTATACTTCGGGATCACTTAATCAAAGTTTATCCTGCCTTTGAAGATCTCATTAATGAGAATTTTCAAATAAGTAACGTCAGCTCTAAAAATCTTTTTCTAAAATTTGAGGACCTCGTAAACATTCTTGGTGCTGATGCAAAAGTTAAAGGAACTTTTGAGGACGATATCCTTGCTCATATGGAAGTGACTCTTTACCCTGACTGGCCCAATCTTGTGAAAGAACTTAGAAAAGATATTCTTTCTTTGAAGGTAGATTTTGAAAACTTAAGAAAAAAAACGGCATTCCGAAAACAATTAAGATTTTTCCAAGAAGTGATTATTCTTCTTTTATTATTAAGTATCATCGTGTTTGCTCTAAAAAATACAAATAAGTGGTATGAAGACTACCTGATTAATAAAATTACGTTATTTGAACCAAACTTTTTCTGGCTTGATAAATCTCTCTCTTATCAAGAACAGGACCTTCTCGCGAAACAACAAATTGATCTGTCTAACAAAGAACTCGAAGAGCTTGAAAGGTTGGAAGCTCAAACTGTATTCAGTGATGATAAGCTAGATTCTCGATACGATCCTGAGTCTGATGTTGTCGTATTGGAATCTGTTGAAGATGTTCCTAAAAGTTTTGGAGAAGCCGAAACTGAGCAATCTGAGTATGAAGAAAATACGAAGGGCGGTTACAGAGATAGTTCCTATGCGGCCTCAAAGAAGAAGGCCTACCGTATCATGATGGCGTCAGTTGAACCTTCAAAAATTCGAGATAATATTCTTCCTCTGATGAAGAGATACGGGGTTTCTCAGGTTGATAACGTAAAACCTGGGACTCGAATTCCAGGGGGCCTTTATTTTAATCTTCAGGTTCCAAGTAAATCATTAAAAGATTTCATGACAAGAGTCTCTTCGTTCGGTGAGGCAAGCATATTCGAAAGTCCCTCTCAGGGCGGAGATCATCCAGGAAAGAATCGTGTTTTTATTTGGGTTAAATCAATTTGATCTATTTATCCGGTTTCCCTAGGAGGGTATCAATAATTTGAAACCCTGAAATTTTATCCTCGCGACTAAGTCCTTTCGCCCCTTCATTTGAGCTCTTGATATTTTGAAAAAGACTTGAGTTGACTTGTGATGATTCTAACGACTGCTCTTCTTTTTTCCATACATTCACGTTTCTTCCAACGACTGAGCCATCTCCTTTTTTTAGTTCAAGATGACTGGTGATAATATTATTAAAAAGGACCATTTGAGCGAGTCTTGCTCTTTCCTCTTTGGTTTCTTGAATAACTTCCTTAACATTATTTGCATTTAGTTTAGTTTGAGGATTTTTTGGATCTGATTGAACTTGTCTCTTTCCAAGTTTTTGATTCATTTGTTGAAGGAGTGCAATTTTTTTTGCCTCAAAAGCCAGTCCTACTTTTTCTTCTATTGCAGCTTCATTAAGAGTTCCTTTCTCATATTGGGCGAGAATGTCAGCATATCCATTTTCCTCTAAATATTTTTTCAGATTTTCTTTATTCTTTTTAAGTTCTCTAATCCTTGCCATCTCAACTTCACGCTTAAGGGTTAACTCCTGTTCGACATCATGCTTCGCCTTTTCAAATGACTCACCATCAGAAATAATACCTTCGCATTCTGAGAGTTCTGGTCTCGCCTCGCATTTCTCAGCAGCTTGTTTAAATAATTCGTCTTTCGTGAAGCCGCCTTCAACAAGATCTTTTGAGGCATAATTGGTAAGATCATCTACCGTTGGATCATCTTGACCGTTACCGTAGAGCTTAACCGGCTCTCCTTTGAGTGCGGACAGCATTAAAGTCGCTGACTCATTTGAATTCTTCATATTTTCTTCAAAGTACTTTGCCAAGGTTTCTGCATCCCCAATTGCCTTCCTATAACTCTGAAGTCGTGATTTCGCTAAGCAGGCTGATGCTCCTTTGCTCATGCTTGTATTGTTCGTTTGTGATTCAATGTCCCCTAGGTTTTTAACTTTTTGTTTTTTTTGAAATTCCTCACAAAGTGGCACAATGGTCCCACCACATTCAAGAAAAAAATCTTTCAATAAATCAACTGTGAGACCTTTACCATTTGCTCCTTGAATACTTTTAAATATGTCCTCATAAATTTTAGTTTTATCTTCCGTTTCTAATGTCGATCCAAATGTGGGGTTCCCATCATCAGTAACAGAAAGCGTAACTGACCCGTCTGGATTTTTTGTCATTAAGGATCCACTTTTATAACTCGACCAATATTCGGCAAAACTCGTTCCAGAATTGGGAGGATCAGATCTTAAATTCTCAAAACAAAAACGAGAGACTTCATAGAGTGCATTTTTACCAAGCTGAGTTTTGTACATTTCTATAAAGACTGCTTGATCAATATGTTTCTTCTTCCCAAATTTTAGATCTTCTTTAAGCTTTTGAAGATCTTTTTCATTTGGATCAACACCGGTCATCGATTTGTACATTTTATCATTAAGATATTTTTGAAGATCTTGGGAGGACTTACTTTTAACTAGTCCGTATTGCTGCAAATTTAATTGCTCAGAAAGGTTTTTAAAATCTGCTTCACTTCTATTTTTTTTTAACTTTTCTCTAAAACATTTTTCAGCCGCTTTAATTTTATCATTCCTAACATTGTCTGCATCACCTTTCTGAAACTTATTCATTTCTCTGCAATCTTTAAATTCACTTGTCTCATTCAGCATACTCTCAACTTCAACGTCTTTAATCATTGTTGAGAATTGCTTACCTGCATCCGGAGCTATTATTTCGTTAGCTAAAACAGGTAAGAGAAGTAATGGCCCGCAAATAAGAAGAGTGAATATTTTCATATATCTATCTTATCGGAAATTTGAATGTTTCTTCTTACATCATGAATTGAAGTGAGCTGACTTAGTAAAATCAACTACATAGCATCTCGAGAGATTCCGAAAAGGCCCTTCATTTCACCCAATAAAAGATGGCTTTTACCTAGATAAAGCCATTGGCGAACAAAACCAATACCCATCGCTACAATAAAACCGTAGGCCACTCCAGAATGAACGACTTTGGATACCATACCCGTATCGTGGGCACCGCCGAGTAGAAAAGCAATAGTTCCTAGTACCAGCATCAGCATCGTCCATGGGATCGTTTGTCTTTTTGAAAGCTGAGATTCATGCACATATCTAGAGACTTTCTTTTTGTAGGGTTCAAGATCATTTGGAATTTCATCAAATAATTCATTAAGGTTGCCCTGACTATTAAGAGCATTCCAAACGTTTTCAACTAAGCGAGAAACTCCGATAAAATAAAACATGATGAATGCTTGAATAAAAATAACGTACATGAAGCTTGGTATCGCCAGTTGGATATGTCCCATGCCTACATTAAGCCAACCCAATGCAACAGATGTTGTTAAGAGAATTGCTGTAACCATCACAAGTAATAAAAATCTTAGAAGATAGGCCATGGGACTTCCAATTTGAGGAGCATTTTGTTAGTTTTCACCGTACTTTTACCGCATTTTTTTATTATAAGGAATTTAAATGTCCGAACAAAATCCGTCCAAAAAAATATTGGAGAGTTCCCCGTTATCTGGAATTGCTGTCCCAATCGCGATTGTGTTGGTTGGGGGAATGATTATTTTTGGTGTAACCAAAATGCTATCGTCGGGAAAAGATCATCGAGACCTGGTTGAGGAGATGAATTCTAAAACTTTTGGAAATCGTTGGGTTGCAGCTTATGAGTTATCCAAATTTCTCGCTGCTCAAAAAATCCCCAAAGAAGATATGCCATGGGTCATAGAAAATTTGTCACGAGTCTATAAAGAATCTGTCGACGCGAGAACAAGGAATTTTGTTGTATTGGCACTAGGTAGTCTCAATAATCCTCAGTCACTCGATGTGCTCAACGCAGCACTTAGCGATCAAGATCCCCAAGTTAAATTTAACGCAATAGTTTCCGTAGGAAATATGTCTAAGGGTTTAGATATCAAATGGGAAAAAATTGAAGCAGAGCTAAATGACTCCCAAGATGTTGGCATTAAGCAAGTTGCATTATTAGCTCTTGCGGCGCACCAGCGCCCAAACATTGAAGAAAAGGCACTTTCTTTTTTAAATTCAAACGAAAGAACTCTAAAATATACGTCTGCGATTGTTCTGATTCAGTCAAAAAATGCTAATGCCATACCAGTTTTAGAGGAGATTTGCGCTCTCCGTTACGATGTTGCTGAGGCGGGTCAATTAAATGGTGCTCAAGTTGAAGCTCTTAAAATGAATGTTTTAGAAAATGTAGAAAAATCAAAATGGAACTCTGTTTATAATTTGGTTCAAAAATTAGACAAAGACGACTCAAACGTAAAGGTTAGTACAAAAGCAAAACAGGTTCTAAAGCTGTTGAAAAATTAGAAGTTTACGCCCATAATGTGGAGAAACCAAAAAGCCCCATTTCTAGCACCACCCGTGTGGACTAGATTAATTAATTTCCGGAGAAACTCTTATGAGTGAAGAGGCAAAAACCAGTTTGAACCGCCGCGAGTTCTTTAGTTTTCTCGCTGTCGGCTGGATCACATTCGGTGCCGCTGCCGCTGGCTTTGCCAGTTTAATTTTTAGATTTCTATATCCAAACGTCGTTTTCGAGCCGGCCATGGATTTTGTTGCTGGATCTCCCGATGAATATCCAGATGGTGTTGATGAGCGATGGAAGAATGGTTTCGGTGTTTGGATTTATAAAAAAGATGGTCGCCTCGTAGCGATGTCAAACATCTGTACTCATCTTGGATGTATTCCGACTTGGCTTCCGGCGGAATCAAAATTTAAATGTCCATGTCATGGTTCTGGTTATTACCCGAATGGAATAAACTTCGAAGGTCCAGCACCTCGTCCACTAGAGCGTTACAAAATCTCACTTAATTCTGAAGGCAAAATCATTGTCGATAAGACAAAGGTCTTCCGTTATGAAAAAGGTGAATGGAACAGTGATGGCGCTTTTATTGATGTTTAATTATTAGAGGAAAAGATATGTCTGAAGGTTTTGCTAAAAAAGTTGCTAATACCCAAGTTTGGAAAGCGATTTTCCGTCATGGGCCACCTAATAATGCTCGAAATCGTGCTGCCGTTGTTGCGGGTAACGTGTTTTTGCATCTGCATCCCATCAAATTAAAAAAGTCCGGCGTTCAGCTTGGTTATACTTGGTGTATGGGGGGATTAACGTTTTTCGTTTTCCTTGCTCTTACTGTAACTGGCGTTCTTCTGATGTTCTATTATCGTCCTACAGCTGAGTATGCCTTCACTGATATTATTGGATTAAGAGAGCACGTACCTTTGGGTATTATGCGTGAATTACATCGTTGGGGTGCCCACTTAATGGTGATCACTGTTTGGATTCACATGTTTCGTGTGTTCATGACTGGTTCTTATAAACCACCTCGTGAATTTAACTGGGGTGTCGGAGTTATTCTTCTTATTTTAACGATGCTTCTTTCCTTTACTGGATATCTACTCCCTTGGGATCAGCTCGCTATTTGGGCGATTACGGTGGGATCAAATATGGCAAAAGCTACACCATTTGCTGGACATGGTGGTCCTGGTGCTGCTTTAGCAAAAATCGGTGACTTCGTCATGGTTTCAGATAAAAACGACGTTCGTTTCCAACTTCTTGGTGGTCGATTTGTAGGTGAAGCAGCTCTGCTTCGTTTCTATATTCTCCACTGTGTATTCATTCCACTAGTTGTTGCAGTTCTTATTGCTGTTCACTTTTGGCGTGTTCGTAAAGATGGCGGAATTTCGGCTCCACTATAAAAGATTAGGAAGAATATGATTAAGGAAGCGATTAACTACGTATCCTCACCGCTGTACTCCTTCACAGCTTTTATCTTTCTTTTTTGGCTATCCCTTAAAAGAATTGATATCGTTGGGACTAAAAAGTTTGGTTTAGGTTTACTTATTTTCATCTTAGTAATTTTTGGATGGATGATTAGTGATCCTGTTTTTTTCTCGGTCATCTCACTACCAGATAACATTCCTATTATTATCCTCAATGCTCTTGTTTTCTGGTCAACTTGGTATGCTCTTTATAAAGGTCATCAAAATGATTTAAGAATAGAGAGAGGTGAGCAGCCAATAGAGGGGACACCTGAAAATAGAGAAAAAGTTTGGGCCTGGCCTAATCTTGTTTATACTGAGCTTTTTTGCGGAATCCTTTGTACAGTTTTCCTTATCGTTTGGGCGATCTTTTTTAAGGCGCCTCTTGAGGAACCTGCAAACCCAACTTGGGCACCGAACCCAGCAAAAGCCCCTTGGTACTTCCTAGGTCTTCAAGAAATGCTCGTTTATTTCGATCCATGGATGGCGGGAGTTGTTCTACCTGGACTTATTATTGTTGGCTTGATTGCCATTCCATTTATTGACATCAACCCAAAAGGAAATGGCTATTTTACTTTTAAAGAGAGAAAATTTGCGATTGCTGGATTTCTTTTTGGATGGCTTGCTCTTTGGATCTTCTTGATTCAAATCGGAACATTCTTGAGAGGTCCAAACTGGACGTTCTATGGACCGTTTGAATACTGGGATGCTCACAAAGTTGTAGCTGAAAACAACATTAACCTTTCAGAAATTTTTTGGATCAAATTATTTAATACCAGTCTCCCAAAAAATATTTTCTTGAGAGAAATTTTCGGAATCATTTTCGTATTTGTTTACTTCGTTGGGGCCATCCCTTTGATCACTAAAAAATGGGGCCAGAGTTACTTAGAGAGAATGGGATCAATCCGATATTACATTATGGTCTTTCTACTCTTGGGAATGGCATTACTCCCCTTGAAGATGTATTTACGTTGGTTCTTAACACTAAAATATATTCTGGCGATGCCAGAGTTTGAATTAAACCTCTAATTGTTTTTAGATAAGGTAGCTATAAATGAAACGTGAACCTGGAATGGCTTATGACACAAAAGTTCTTAATAAGATCTTTGCTGTCGTTTCTGTACTCTTCCTCTTTGTAACCATTTGGGTGGTCCTAGACGATTATATCCGTCCTTGGAAGGCCATTCAGGTTAAAGCTCTGGATATTGAAAAGCAAAAAATTCAAGAAAAAATCAAAGAGATCGATGGATCTACTGACGGTAAAAAGATTAAGGAAATAAAAGACAAGATATCCAGTGCGGAAAAAGCCCTAGAATCTCAAAAGTCTCAAATCGATAAAATTAACGAAAAGATTTCTGAAATTGATAGAAAAATTTACGTCCAGAACATGGTTAATGGGGTAAATGGCTCTCAGGCCGCTGAGTATCAGTTTAAATACGAGCATGCTCTCATGGAGAATCATCCCGAAGAGGCTAAAAAACTAAAAGTTACGTTTGATGATTATAAGAAGAAAGAAATCGACGGAAAGGATAACCTCAAGGGTTTGAATGCTGAGTTAAGTTCAGCTGAAGAGGAGCTTAAGACTTTAATGACTTCAAAAACTGAAGCAGAAAAAGAACTTAAGGCTTTGGTAGGCGATAAAGAAAGACTTCTTGGTGCAATTTCTGGTGTCGAAAAAAATCCAGTTTGGATTTTAAGAAACTCACCTTTCATTGATTATCTTGATCCAACGATTAAAATTAGACAGTACGTTATCCAAAACGCAACCAACGACTTTTACTTCCAACACGTTCCTAAAATTGATCGTTGTACAACTTGTCACGTCTTTATCGATAAGCCTGGTTACGAAGATCAAGCCAACCCTTACAAGACTCACCCTAAGGTCGATACACTAGCAGTCGGTATAAATTCTGCTCACCCAGTAAAAGATTTTGGATGTACTTCATGTCATGGTGGGGTTGGTGACCGAGTTAACGACTTTAATTCTCCCGCTCACATTCCTCAAAATGCTGAACAGGAAAAAGAATGGAAAGAAAAATACCACTGGCATGAACCACATAAAATTCCTCAGCCAATGATTCCGCTTCAGCATACTGAAGGTATGTGTATGAAGTGCCATAAAGATCAAGAGAGACTTCCTCTTGCTGATAAGCTCAATAAAGGCCGTGAAACTCTTGAGAGTTACGGATGTTATGCTTGTCACAAGATTGAAGGCTGGCAGCATTTAAATTCAAATAAACCAGGTCCATCTCTGTATAAAGTTACTTCAAAAGTAAAATCTACTGAATGGATTAAAAACTGGATTTGGTCTCCATTCTCATTCAATCCAAAATCGAGAATGCCTCATTATTTTGAGCAAGCGAATAACTCAAAACCAGAATTCAAGAAAAAGAATATTGCCGAAGTTAATGCAATGTCTGAATACATCATTAAAACATCTAAGGAGTACAAGGCATTCAGTAAGTACTCCGGTGGTGATACAGGTAATGGGAAACAGCTCATCGAAACTATTGGCTGTGTTGGTTGTCACCAGGTAGCGGGCATCGATGATAAGTGGAATGCTGTCGGACAACGTAGAGGACCTTACCTTGTTAACTTAGGTTCTAAACTTGATCCAGATTGGCTTGTGTCTTGGCTAAAACAACCAAATCATTACGACCCAACAACCATCATGCCTTCTTTCCGTTTAACGGATAAAGAGGCGAATGATATCGCCGCTTATTTACTTGCTTCTCGAAATGAGCAGTTTGAACAGTTAACATTTCCAGCTATAGATAAAAAACTTCGTGATGAAATTCTTGTTGAGGATTATTTCTCGGCCTTTGAAACAGTAAAAGCTGCTCAGGCAAAACTAGAAAAGATGTCTGATGAAGAAAGAACAACAGAACTTGCGAAAAGATCGATCAATAAGTATGGATGCTACTCTTGTCACGAAATTCATGGCTTTGAAGGGGATCTTCCTCAAATTGGCCCAGAATTATCGAAAGAGGGTTCTAAGCCTGTCGAACAGTTTGGATTTGGTCAGCAGAAACAAGTTCCTCATACTCGTGTGGGTTGGTTAACTCAACATTTGAAACAACCTAGTATTTGGGACGTTGGAGTACCGAAGCCATTTAAAGATCTTAATAAAATGCCAAACTTCTACTTAAAGGATCAGGAAGTGGAAGCAATTGTTGGAGTTATCCTTGGACTTGTCTCTGATAGGATTCCTCTTGTCGGTCAGAAGCGTTTAAGTGCGGGAGAGAAGCAGTACTACGAAGGTATGAAAGTTGCGAATAAATACAACTGCTATGGTTGCCATACAATTGATGGAGTTGGTGGTGCACTTTCAAAAGCATTTGAAGACCAAAACTATGGTCCACCTTATCTAGCAAAAGAAGGAATGAGAGTTCAGACTGATTGGTTATATGACTTTTTAAAGAACGTTCACCCAATTCGTCCTTACGTTAATGTAAGAATGCCTTCATTCCCATTCTCTCATGATGATCTTAATAAACTTGTGATGGGTTTCCAGGGTGGTTCAGATCAGCCTACATTTGAAGCTCCTGTCAAAGTAGAGTGGGAGCCAGGTGAGAGAGAAGCTGCTCAGAAAATTTGGAATGAACTTGCTTGTACTTCATGTCACTCACTCGGATTCACAAGTGATCCTGCTCAAGCTCCTAATCTTCACTATGCTAAGAAGAGACTTCGCACAGTTTGGATGGAGGAGTGGCTTAAGAATCCCCAAGGCTTCATTCCATACACAAGCATGCCTGCATTCTGGGATGATGGAAGTGGTAATTTAATCTCTGCTGTTGATGGTGTTTTAGATAACGATCCGAAACGTCAGATCAGAGCGATAAGAAAATGGGTTCAGGAGTTTAGTTATGATCGAAGCCCAGTACCATTTCCAAAAAATGACTAATCCTTGAAGGGCCCTTTTAGGGCCCTTTTTTTTCTCTCAATTTTAATTTTTTTACCGTTGACAGACTTTGTCTGAATCCCTTAAATTGGCAACTCGCGATTTATCAGTATGTGGGGGTGTAGCTCAGCTGGGAGAGCAGTAGCTTTGCAAGCTACGGGTCGCAGGTTCGATCCCT
>JACCEB011711948.1_pt1 | contig 14588 bp, 5 predicted proteins | sample 7454761 | NCBI WGS metagenome assembly JACCEB01 (sample SAMN15323454, study PRJNA562643) | freshwater metagenome | isolation source: river surface water | place: USA:Blue River Watershed | collected 2017-08-18 | reverse complement strand
ACTAATATTACTGTATAAGTAGATGCTTCGATATTTATACTATATACTGTGTGAGTTTTATTTATTAATGTTGATGATATATCTCCAATATCATCTGCATTAGATATTGTTATTTTATCACCAATTTTAACATAATTACCTTTTTGTCTTATTATTAATTTTAATACTTGACTTCCTAAAGATAAATCTTGTTCTAAACTTAATGAATATGGATTTAAAACTGTTTTATAAGAATAAAATTCAAAAATATTTGAATTTGAATTATATTTAATATCAAACTCAGTATAAACAATATTATCAGAAGTTGAAAATATTCTTTCTATAGAATTCATTTTAGTTTTTAAAATTTGTATTAATGAATCTAAATAATAAAATCCAGTATCTAATTCTATATTATAAACATAATCACCATCTTCTAAATATTTCCAATATAATTTATTATTTGTATTATTAATATTAGTATTAATATTATTATTAATAAATGGAAATTCAGTTGAAACTAATTCTATACTATAAACATCCGTAAAATTCTTTTTTAAATTTATTGTATAATTATTTATATTTGGATATCCTTCTATTAATGATATTACTTTTCCAAGTGTTACATTTTCACCACCATTTGTTTCTTCAAAATATCCAATAGCCGATGAATTGAATTCTATATAATTATTAGAAACTGATATTATTTCATGATAAGCTTGATATTGAGAATTATTAATTGGATAATTTGCATTTAAGTAATATAAATTAATACATCCAATATTATTAAATGTAAATGAAAATATTTTTTGAACATTATTAAATGCTGGGAAAATTGTATCTGTATTTAATTGATTTAGATTAACATAATTAAATGGTAATTTAATAAAAAAATAATTTTCAATTAATTGATTTGTTGAAATATTTAATTCTTCTAATATTATATTTCTTATAACATTAGGTAAAAATGTCTCATCATTATTATAAATTTCAATTGAGTGCAATCCTAAAATTGAATTAATTGGAATATTGCCAATTAATCTATCATCTATAGATAAAGTTTCGTAATTATTTACATTAACCTTATAATTATCAAGTTTACTATAAATATATTTTATATTATGATTTTTCATATAAACCATATAATAATTATAATTATTTATTAGATAAATAGCATTATTTAATATTATTGGTGTTTTTATAATATTTTGTAAAACAATTTTATCACCTATACTGAACAAATTTTCATTTTCATTTATATTTACTCTAACCCTAAATTCATCCTTAAATGTTGATATCGGATTTGATGGTAAATAATTTGGCAACATCTCTATCACATTCTGTGGATTAATATTTCTAAACCTGGAATCTATATTTATATAACTTTCTTTATAAATATAATTGTTTATATAATCTTGAATTTTATTATAATTTAATTCTTCATTGGCTATTCTTGTTTTCTTATCATAATCTTCATTTACATTTATTGATAATTTAGTTACATTTGTTTCATTAGTATTATTCATTATATTATGTTATATAAATAATATATACTTTATATTAAAAAAAACTGAAAATACTATTTAAAGGAAAGATACTCAAATTAAAAGTAATGAGTAAAGCAACAGACTATGACAAAATGACACCCATCGAGCATATTTTGGCTCGTCCTGATACCTATATCGGTAGTACTAAACCTACTACCCAGGTAATGGATGTATGGGATTTTGATGAGAAAATTATCAAGTCTAAAATTATTAAATATACTCCAGGATTTTTAAAGATATTTGATGAAGTATTAGTTAATGCTCGTGATGCATCAGAAAATGATAAAACTTGTAATGCTATTAATATTTGGTATAATAAAGAAGAAGGTTATATTCGTGTATTTAATAATGGTGATAAAGGTATCCCAGTTGAAGAACATCCAAAGCATAAAACTTTAGTTCCATCGATGATTTTTGGTGAGCTCTTAACTAGTTCTAATTATGATGATAGTCAGAAAAGAACAACAGGGGGTCGTAACGGTCTGGGCAGCAAATGCGCAAATATTTATAGTACCTCTTTCACTGTAGAAATTGGAGATGCTGACCGTAAAAAACATTTTATTCAAGAATGGACAGATAATATGTTAAAAACATCTAAACCAAAAGTAACTAAATATAGTAAGAAAACAAGTTATGTAGATGTTACTTTTTATCCTGATGTCAAGCGTTTTGGATTAGAAGCTTTAGATGATGATCATATGATGCTTTTTATGAGACGTGCAATTGATTTGGCAGGAACAAGTAGTGAAAAAATTAAAGTAAGTTTTAATGATGAAAAAATTAATGTTGCTAATTTTAAACAATATATTCAACTATACTCTTTGAGTGATAAAAATGAAATTTATTATGATGAAGATGAAAATGGTCGTTGGAAGGTAGGTGTTTTATATATTCAAGAAAGTAATAATAAAGTTGTAAGTTTTGTTAATAGTATTGCTACTTATAAAGGTGGTTCTCATGTTAATCATGTAGTTGATAAAGTAGTAAAACAATTAGTTGATAATCATATTAAAAAGAAGAATAAAGATGTTAAAATTTCTCCCTCTATTTTGAAGGAAAATTTAATATTTTTTGTAAATGCTATTATTGAGAATCCTTCTTTTGATAGTCAAACTAAAGAAACCCTAACAACTGAACCTAAAGAATTTGGTTCCAAATATGAACCAACCGAAAGTTTTATTAAGAAATTAGCCAAATGTGGAATTGTTGAACAAGTATTAGATTATGCTAAATTTAAAGAAAATAAAGATTTGAAGAAGAATGATGGGAAGAAACAAAAGACACTTCATGGTATTCCTAAGCTAGATGATGCTAATGAAGCTGGAGGTAAAAATAGTACTAAATGTGCTTTAATTCTGACTGAGGGTGATTCAGCAAAAGCAACAGCTGTTGCTGGTCTTAGTATTATTGGTCGCGATTATTTTGGTGTTTTCCCATTAAAAGGTAAAATGTTAAATGTCCGTGAGGCAGCGGTTAAACAGTTAGCTGAGAATGAAGAAATTTCTAATCTCAAGAAAATTATGGGATTACGTCAAGGATGCAAATATGATAATGATGAAGATTTTGCATCTTTACGCTATGGGAGAATTATTATTCTTACTGATCAAGATGTAGACGGTTCTCATATTAAAGGTTTAGTTATGAATATGTTTCATACTTTATGGCCTGAATTAGTTAAACGTGAAGGTTTTATTACTTCGTTGGCTACTCCTATTGTTAAAGCATTTAAAAATAAAGATACTAAAATCTTTTATAATTTAACAGAATATGAAGATTGGGTTGAAAGTCTTACAGAGAGTGCGAAAAATACATGGAAAATAAAGTATTATAAGGGGTTAGGTACTTCTACCTCAACTGAGGCTAAAGAATATTTTGTGGATATTAATGATAAATTAATTAAATATATTTGGGAGTCTGAAGAGAATGATGATAATTCATTAACTTTAGCATTTCAGAAGAATCGTGCGGATGATCGCAAAGAATGGCTAATGAATTATGATAGAAATGAAATTTTAACTTATGATGAACTTATGGTTAGTTATAATGATTTTATACATAAAGATTTGAAACATTTTTCAAATTATGATAATAGTCGTTCCATTCCTCATATTATGGATGGTCTCAAGCCATCTCAACGTAAAATTCTATATGGTGCTATTCTGAGAGGATTAGATAAAGATGAAATCAAAGTAGCACAATTAGCTGGTTTTGTTTCAGATAAAGCAGCTTATCATCATGGTGAAGCTTCACTTATGGGTGCTATTATTGGCTTAGCTCAAGATTATGTCGGTAGTAATAATATTAATATTTTGGAACCGCTAGGACAATTTGGCGGAAGAGCCATGGGAGGAAAGGATGCTGCTAGCCCTCGTTATATTTTCACCAAAATTCCTACTATTAGTAGTATGATTTTTAAGAAGGTTGATAATAATATTTTAAATAATCAACTTGAGGATGGAATGCAGATTGAACCGGAATATTATGCACCAATTATTCCGATGATTTTAGTTAATGGTGCAACTGGTATTGGCACTGGTTTTTCAACAGATATTCCCTGCTATAATCCAGTTGATATTATTGATAATCTGATTAGTATGATTGATAATACAGATGCAGAGCATCATTATAAAGACATTGAACCTTATTGGCGTGGTTTTACCGGTAAGGTTGAAAAAATAAATGATACAACTTATGAGATTTCTGGTGTCTACTCAATTAAAAAGAATAAATTATTAATCACTGAATTACCAATTGGCACATGGACCCAAAATTACAAAGAATTTTTAGAGAAAATGTATGAATTAGAACAAACTAAGAAGACTAAAGATGATAAAAATTTTATTGGTTATAAGGAATTTCATACTGATACAAATGTTAGCTTTGAATTAGAATTTGTTGACAAATATTTAGAAACTGTTAAGGATGTTAATAAACAATTTCATCTAACATCTCGTGTTAGTATCAATAATATGCACTTATATTCAACTGAAGGTAAATTAACTAAATATACAACAGTAAGAGATATCTTTGATGAATATTATACTCATCGGCATGAATTATATGCAAAGCGCCGTGAATATCAACTAGATGAATTAAAGAATGAATTAGATATTATTTCTAATAAAGTTAGATTTATTTTGATGGTAGTTAATGATGAATTAATTGTTAATAAGAAAAAGAAGGTTGATTTGGAGAAGGATTTAGTAGATAATAATTTTCCTAAATTAGGATCTAATAAATCTTATGATTATTTACTTGGAATGCCTATTTATCAGCTTACTTTTGAGAAGATTGAGGAATTAAAGAAACAAAAAGATATTAAGGAAACTGAATATAATAAACTTAATAAAATGAAGCCTCATGATATTTGGAAGATTGAATTAATTGAATTAAAAGAGGCTCTTTTAAAATATAATAATGTTGAGAAAAAGATGGATTTATCTACAAATGTTAATAAAAAATTAAAAAAATAAATTTTTTTTATTATATATAATTTTTAATCTAAATTTTTATATATATTAATGTCATTTGTGCCATATGTTATGACACCAAGAGGACCTAGAGTCATATTTCCTTTAGAACAAATAGTATCTAAACAACCTATTAAAGAAGCAAATGTTTCATCTACTAGTGAATTAAAAGATATATTATTAAAACATATAGATGAACGTTTTCAACAAATTGAACAAAAAATAAATTCATTTAAAACACCTGAAATGCAAATAAATATACCCGAATTAGAAAGTAAATTAAAAAGAGAAATTAAAGGAGAAATTAAAGATTATTTATGTAGTGATTGTATTAAAGAAGGCAAATATGAAACAGATAAAGCAACATTAGAAAGTTTAATTGAAAATAGATTTAAAAATTTAAGCGGAGCACTTAGAAAAGGTCTTTCTGATTTAGAACAAAAAACAGGTCAGCAATTAGAACAAATGAGATTATCTAATCAACAGAGAGAAAGAGAAGCAGCTGAAAAAGCAAGAGCTAGAGCAACTGCTTCTAATCAAGCTATGCAAGAAAGACAACAATCAGCAGCAGAAGAAGAAAGAAGACAAGCTGCTGCTGCAGAAGAAAGAAGAAAAGCTGTAGCAGCAGCAGAGGAAGAAAGAAGAAAAGCAGCTGTAGCAGAAGAAGAAAGAAGACAAGCCGCAGAAGAAGAAAGAAGAACCGCAGCAGCTGCTGCAGAAGAAGCAGCCAGAAAACAAGCAGCTGCAGAAGCAGAAAGAAAACAAGCAGCTGCTGCAGAAGAAGCAGCCAGAAAACAAGCAGCTGCAGAAGCAGAAAGAAAACAAGCTGCTGCTGCAGAAGCAGAAGCCAGAGAAAAAGCAGCAGCAGCAGAAAAAGAAAGAAAACAAGCAGAAGCGGCAGAAGAAGCAGCTAGAAAAGAAGCTTTAGTTGCAGAACAACAAAGACAACAAGCTGCTGCAGCAGAAGAAGAAGCAAGAAGACTAGCAGAAGTAGCGGCAGAAGCAGAAAGAAAAGAACAATTAGCTACGGAAGAAAATAAAAAAGCCGCTGCAGCAGAAGCAGCAGAAGCAGCCAGAAAACAAGAATTAGCGGCAGCTGCAGCAGAAGAAGAAAGAAAACAAGCTTTAGCTGCAGAAGAAGCAGCTAGAAAAAAAGCAGAAGCAGCGGAAGAACAAAGACAACAAGCAGCTGCAGCAGAAGAAGCAGAAAGAAAACAAGAAGCAGAAGCAGAAGAACAAAGAAGACAACAAGCAGCAGCAGAAGCAGCAGCAGAAGCAGCGGCAGAAGAAGAAAAGCAAGCTGAAATTAATTCACAAGTTGCTAGATTAAAAGAAAAATATGGAGCTCAAATGCAAGCCGCTGCAGATAAACATAAGCAACGTCAAGCAGAAGCAGATAGAATTAATAAAGCTGAAAAAGAAAGAATAACTAATGTTGAAAAAGAAGGTCCTAAAGGAGCTGATCCAGAAGTTTTTAGAAGAGAAATAAGTGATTTACGTCAAGCATCAACTGATTTACGTCAAAGAACAATTGATCAATCAAAACAAACTATGTCTACAGAAATTAATAGTTTAAAGGGTCAATTAAAAACAGAAAGTAATAAATTAAGCACAAGTAAGAAATATATGTTAACAGGCGGTGGTTATGGTATGTCTCAAACATCCGAAGAATTTAGAACGAATAAGGTATATAATTTAAGTCAAACATCAGAACAAGATATGGAATATGGAAATAGATATTTAGAAAAGAAACTTAATAAATTAAGCAAATATTTTAATCATAAAGCTAAAAAATATTTATCACGCTATTAATTAAAAAAGTCAAAAAATTGATTTATTATTAGTTTAAAACAATAATGTTGTAAACTAATAATGACATCTCATTTGGAACAACTTGAATTTCAATTATATGATTATATGGAAGACCATGAGTTAGATGATGAAGAAGATGATTTAGATTCATCTGAAAATAATTCAGATATTGGTTCTTATATTATTCATACTTTTGGTAGAACATTAGAAGGTAAATCAGTTTATATGAGAGTGCTTAATTATAATCCTCATTTTTATATTAAATTACCATTAAATTGGAGTAAAGATGAAGCTAAAGATAAAGTAAAAAAAATGTTAGAATTTTTAACAAGTAATGCTAATAAAAAAGTATGGACTAAATATAGGTCATCATTAATTAATATGGAAGTTGTTGAAAGAATGGCAGCTGAAGGTTTTACTAATGGTAAAAAATTCTTATTTGCTAAAATGATATTTAATAATTTAATAGCTATGAAAAAATATAAATTTATGTTAGAAGAAAATCCTATTTCTATTTTTGGTGTAACTAAAGGCGAAATTCAATTTAAAACTTATGAAGCCAATTTACCACCAATGTTAAGATGTTTTCATATTAAAAAAATAAGTGGATGTTCATGGGTATCAGTTAAAAAATATGTAAAAATAGATAAAACTAACGATGGAGACAGAAACGAAGTTTCTGAGAGTTATTGTGATATTGAGTTGAGAGTTGATTGGCGAGATATTACACCGATTGAAAAAGATACTAATGCTCCATTTCGTATATTAAGTTTTGATATTGAATGTTATTCATCTGATAAAGATAAATTTCCTCAAGCTAGAAACAAAGAAGATTGTATTTTTCAGATTGGTTCAACATATACTTATCTTAATGAATCTGTTCCTTATAGACAACATATTGTTTGTTTGAAAGAAACTGATAATGTTGAAGGAAGTATAGTTGAATGGTATAATGATGAAAGAGAAATGATTAAAGCATGGATTAATGAAATCATTTCTCAGGATTGTGATATTATTACTGGCTGGAATATATTTGGTTTTGATGAAGGTTATATTTATGATAGATGTAAAGAACATTTAAATTTAGAAGAGGAAATTTTAAGAATTAGTAAATTGAAGAAATATAAATGTGAATTTCGTGATTTCAAATTAGAATCAGCTGCATTTGGTCAAAATAAAATTCGTATGTTTGGAACTCCTGGTCGTATTCATATTGACTTGATGAAAGATGTTCAGAAGAATTTTAAGCTTAATAGTTATAAACTAGATATGGTTTCTTCTAATTTTATCCGTAATGAAATTTATAAAGTAGAGAAAATAGAAGGATTGTTGAAATTATATTGTGATGGAATTGATAGTATTTATAAAGAAGATTTCATTCATGTTGAGTATGCTTTAGATTTTATTTCTGAAATGATTGGTTATAAATATATTGTTGAGAATATAAATAAAGTCGATAAAACATTAATTATTAAACCATCAGATGCATTATTAGAATATATTAATAGTAAAGAATTTATTGAATGGAGTGAAATGAATAGAAAGGAAAGACAATTTAAAATATTTTGGTCTCAAGCAAAGGATGATGTTGGTCCAAAAGATATTTTTAGATTTTTTAATGGAACATCGGCTGAAAGAGCTCTTGTTGCTAAATATTGTATCAAGGATTGCACTCTAATTAATCTACTTATTGATAAATTATGCGTGGTTACAAATAATATTGAAATGGCTAATGTATGTTATGTCCCAATGTCATTCTTATTTACTCGAGGTCAGCTTATTAAATTATTTTCATTATGTTTAAAGAATTATATGGATACAGGTTATTTATTTCCAGTATTAAAGAAACCAGATGATAAATCACCTAGTTATGAAGGTGCAATTGTATTTGACCCTGAAGCAAATGTTGAATATGAGGCATTGGCGGTTAAAGATTATGCATCACTTTATCCATCATCTATTATTCATAAAAATATGAGTCATGAAACTATTATTAAATTGGATAAATATGACAACATCCCAGATATTACATATTTTAATGCCCAATTTAAAGATCATGATAATAGTATTCAACATCGGCGTTTTGCTAAAGTGGGTGATGAATTAGGCGTTGTTCCTAAAACTTTAAGAAATTTAATTGCTGAACGTAATGCAGTTAAAAAAGTAATGAAGGGATGTAAAGATCCGTTTAAATATAAAATTTTAGATGGTAAACAATTAGCTTTGAAAATTACTGCTAATTCACTTTATGGCGCACTTGGTGCAGATGTTAGCCCAATCTTTCAAAGAGATATTGCTGCTTGCACTACTAGTACTGGCCGTGAGATGCTTAAATTAGCTCGTAATTTTGATGAGAATATTATTCCAGGATTACTTAATGGTTATAGATATGCTTTATATAAAGGTGATGAAGAAAAAGCAAATAAGATTTTAGATATGGAAATGAAAGTAAAACCAGATGGTTCTGTTGATCATGAATTAAAAGAAAAGGTCAAAAAATATGTAATGAATGATATTAAGAATTTTACTTTTCAACCAATTATTCGATATGGTGATAGTGTTACATATGATACTCTTGTATATATTAGATATAAAAAAGAAATAGATATAATGGCTATATGTGAATTAGAAAATTATTATAAACATTGTTTAAAATATTGTAAAATTGGAGAAAAAGAATATTATAAAACATTAGATATAATTGAAACATATTCAGATATTGGCTGGACTCCTATTAAATATATTATGAAACATAAAACAGATAAAATGATATTAAAAATCACAACAACAAGTGGAGAAGTTAAAGTAACTGAAGACCATTCATGTATTTTAAAAAATGGTAAAATTATTAAACCAACTGATATACATATTGGAGATGAGCTATTAACAGCTACAATTGATGATGAAGAATTAAGAGAATTAATGGAAATTAATAATTTTAATTATCAAAATACATCTGGAATTGTTACAAAGATTGATATAGTTAATATTATAACAAATGATTTAATGGGAAAATATAATAATTATGTTTATGATTTAGAAACTGAAAATCATCATTTTATGGCAGGAGATGGTAATATTGTAGTTCATAATACGGATAGCATATTTAGTTGTTATCGGTTCAGAGAAGATGTTAAACAAGTTAAAGATAGTTCAGCTTTATCATTGTGGAAAGATATTATAAGTTTTTCGAAAAGATTATTTAAATATTTTATTCCTGATGAATATAAGGAATTATGGGAAGAATTACATAATAAATATTATAATGATGATTTGGTAGAATTAGATTTGGTAGAATTAGAAGGAAAAAAAGGTGAAGCATTATTGAGAATCCCACAAGGACCTACTTATAAAGAACCACCATCACATTTTAAAATTATTCCACCAATCGAGGAAAGAATGGAACAATTTTTATTACATTATATGGAAGAAAGTTTTATGCCATGGTTGTGGATTATTCAAGATATTTTTACTAAAAAATATGTTCAAAAGGAAACTAAAGAAAATGCAATTGAAATAAAATTATATAATAATGGTATTAGTATGGTAGAAAAAATGAATTTAGTATGTGATCTAACTGATGATATTAAAGAAATTATACTAGAAGATGTTGAATATTTTATTGAAAATAAATTAAAAACTTATATAATCCAACCATATTGGGATATAAATAATGAAGATAGTTCTAATAATAAAATTGTCCGTGTTAGATTTTATAAACATGGAACTAAAATTATTGATAAAAGAACACTTACATTAAGTATAGAAATGGGTGTAATTACTGGAGAATTAGTTAAGAAAAGATTACCATTTCCACATGATTTAGAATATGAGAAAACATTCTGGCCATTTTTAATCTTAACTAAAAAGAGATATGTTGGTAATAAATATGAATTTAATCCAGATAAATATAAACAAGATTATAATGGTATCGTGTTGAAAAGACGTGATAATGCACCAATTGTTAAAGAAATTTGTGGGGGTATTATTAATTGTCTGATTGATGATAAAGATCCAGATAAAGCCCGTAGATTTATTATTGATTGTATGAATAGTATGTTTAATAATGAATATAATATTAAATATTTTCTAACAAGTAAGACATTAAAAATGAAAGAAAGTTATGCAGATTGGACAAAAATAGCACATGTTGTATTGGCTAATAGAATTGCAATGAGAGATCCCGGTAATTGTCCTCAATCAGGTGATCGAATTGAATTTGCGGCAATTCAATTACCAAATGCAACTAAATTAACATTACAGGGTGAACGTATTGAAACTCCACAATATATCAAAGAAAAGAATTTGAAAATAGATTATGAGTTTTATATGACTAATCAGATTATGAATCCTGCATTACAATTCTTATCATTAGTAATTCCCGATGCAGCAGAAATATTTGAAAAATTTAAAATAAAAATAGATAATGAAAAAAAAGGAAGAAGTGATATTATGAGCTTTATCAAAAGAAAATAATATCCTTTCATTTGTGGATGGATAACTTAACTTTTCCTTTATTGGAACAAAATAACCTTAAATTACAAAACTAACCAAACAAAATCAATTTTATTTATTCAAGAGATAATATATTAACATCACTTGTATTAACTGAATCAGAAATATTATTATGATAACCTTTTTGTCTATGATTTCTTACAGATATAGTTGATGTATTATTATCACTAATAGAATTTGTGTTTGTTTCTGAACCATCAGTATGAGCTGATGATGATTCATATGACCCAGCAGACATTTCAGATACTTCATCTTCTACTTCTTCTTCTTCTAAATCTATTTCATCACTGTCTTTCTTAAACATTTTTTTAATACTTTTCTTTTTCTTATCTGATTCAGACTCTGAAGAGCTAGTAGTAGATGATTCATTTTCAAAATCATCATCTTTATCTTCATTTCTTGAACGCGAATGTTTTGATTTACCACCACCTGATTGTTTGTTTTTTAATTTCTTTAATAATTGATTATAAACATCAGAACTGATAAATGGTGATGTTTCAGAAAAATTATTATCATTATTATTAAGGGTAGTTGATTTTTCAAATAATTTATATAAATCATATTGTTCGCTTTCATTAAATAAAACTAATCCTTTTCTATTAGTTGCATTTGCAGCATATGTAGCATTAGGAGCAAGTTGATTAACAAGTATTTTAGCATCTGCATTTAATTTATTCATGTATGGAATTGTGCTACTCATATCTTCTGTGCGGACACCTTTAAAATCTAACAATAATTCATCTTTTTTAAATATTCCCATTATATATATATTATATTAGAAATTTTTATTTTAATAAAAAGTTTTTAAATTTATATATTTAAATCTAAATGTTATTAAATGAAAGAAACTTTAATATTAATAGTATTTATTATTGTTTTTTATACAGTATTTATTATGAATGATTCTTCAATTGTTAGATTTCAAATAGATGGAAATACTGTATTAGTTAGAGATACTCCAGATAAAGAAGAAAGTGCTAAATTATTAAATGAATTAATATATAGAATGTATGCTTTAAAAAAGTATGTAGTTGAAAATAAAAATAAATATCCAGAATATTCTGAATATATTGGGCAATTTGATGAAAATTTTAATAAAAGTAGAACTAAAATATATGAAACAAGTTTAAATTCAGAATATACTTCTTATTCTATTAATAAAGGAGAAGAACTCGTTTTTTGTATTAGAAGTAAAAATACTGGTAAATTACATAATATTAATTTATTAATGTATGTAGCAGTGCATGAATTAGCACATACTGCATGTCCTGAAACAGGGCATACACCATTATTTAATAAAATTTTTAAATTTTTATTAGAAAAAGCAATTGAAATTAAATTATATTATTATGAAGATTATGCAACTAATCCAATTGAATATTGTGGTATGAAATTATATACAAATATATTAAATTAAATTATAATAATAATAATAATAATTTCTATTATTATTATAATTAATAATGATAACAGAAACTCCAATTAAAATAATTCATAAATTTAAAAATAATAATAGACGAATTCAATATATCCAATATATATTTATTGGTTCAAATGTAGATGAAGATATTCTGAGTATATTAGAAAATATTAAAAATAAAACATTTTATGAATGTTATGAAACTTTAAGCAAACAAAAATTAGACCGTTTATCTAACTATTATGGTATTAAATGGTATACTTTTTTTTTTAATAGATATCATTTATCAGATCAATTTAATAATATTTTAAAAAATGCTAATAAAAAGAAAACTCTTGAAAATAAAATGGGTAAAGAATGGGTTGCTTTTCATTTATCATCTCCATTACTTAGAAGAATTACTTATTCATTTGCATCAACTTATTATGATTATTTAATTAGTAGAAATAAAATTAAAACAGCAGTGAGAAAAGTAGATATGGATTTTAGAACATATAAACCTGAAATGGTTGGTTCTGGTGAAATAGAAGATGATAATATAGAAACAAAAGAATATAATATGGATATAGAAAAAGAAATTGATAAAGAAAATGAAGAAGGTGATAATGAAGAGACGATGATGACCGTAGATGATTTTGATGAAGCTATTAATAATAATTTTAATTTAGAAGAATTAACTGATTTATATGGAAAAGAAAATGATGCGACTGATAAAGAGGTTAGAGACACTGCTATATTAATAGGTCAAGCAACGAATGATAAATCATTTGTTAAGAATATTGATAAAAGTGAATTAGAATTTAATGAAAAAATAGATGATATTAGTTACGATACTAAATTAGAAGATGTATATAATAAAATTTATATTAAAGAACAATTTATTTATATTGATGATAATATCAGAACAATTAGAAATAAAGTATGTGTTTCAATTCCACTAAGTAATAAATTTAATATGAATTCAAATGAAGGTAATACTAAATTATTACCTGAGTATACTTATTTTTGGTCAGAATATAATAATTATACTAATAATGCTAATATTATTGATAGAGTTATGTTAGGTCAAAAATGGATACGTAGAAATGAATTAGTTATGATTGATGTTAAACCAAATGAAAATATAGCAGTTTATGAAAATTTACGTAATAATTTATCATATTTGAAGGATAGTTTTGGTGTTAAAATTAAGAGAGAAGATGATGAATATTTAATTTTAAGAGATTATGAACAATTTATGGCAAATAATGAAATATTTATGATTGATATATTAAATGAATTGGGTTTAAATTATACAAGTGAATCTATTAAAAAAAAGAATGTTTATGAAGTTTATGTAAATATATATTTTCCATTAATTAGTTTTGAAAGATTTGAAAATATAGTAGATTTATTAAATAATAATAATGATAAAGAATTAGAAAAAAATATAAATAATTTTGGTTCAATTAAAAATGATACATCAATTGAATTTCATATCCATGATATTGTAGATAAAACTAAAATTATATTAAAAGAACATAAATTTAACAAATATTTTCAACCAAATTATATTATTCAATCTATTATTCACTTAAATTTAAATAATCCTAAAAATTTAACTGGAACAATCTCATCTGATAAATATAATTTATATAAAATATTTGATAGTTTTGTTGTTTCTGAAGAATATCCATTTATTCAATACCAAACGCCTGACTCTCAATTAACATATAAATTTTATACAAAAACAAAAAAAATAGATGATATGGATATATTATCAAAATGGTTTGAAAATGCACCATATGGAATTTCATTTAAAATTAAAATGACAGAAATTGAGAATAAGTATATTTCTATTAATTT
>JACCEB010242706.1_pt1 | contig 14596 bp, 15 predicted proteins | sample 7454761 | NCBI WGS metagenome assembly JACCEB01 (sample SAMN15323454, study PRJNA562643) | freshwater metagenome | isolation source: river surface water | place: USA:Blue River Watershed | collected 2017-08-18 | reverse complement strand
GAACTCATCGCCGGCACCGGCGAAAAAGGCGACGGACCCGACGGCAACCCGCTCCAGTGCAAAATGGCACGCCTCCACGGCATCTTCGTCGACAAAGACGGCAGCGTCTTCATCGGCGACAGCGAGACGCACCGCGTCCGCGTCCTCCGCCGCTAATCACCCACCCCCCCGGCAGGAACCCTCGCTTGGGTGGCGCGGCGCTGGCTAACAGAGAGCGCATGAAAATCTTCGTGTTCATGCGCGAACTCATCTTCGTCACGCTCGGAATGCTCACCCTTCCCATGCAAGGTGTAGAGTTCATCTCTCACCGCGGCGAATCCATCGAAGCCCCCGAAAATACCATGGCCGCATTCAAACTCGCGTGGGCCAAGAACTCCGACTCCATCGAACTCGACATCCACAGAACCGCCGACGGCAAAATCGTCGTCTGCCACGACACCACAACGAAACGGACCACCGGAACCGAAGGAAAACTCAGCGAAATGACCCTCGCCAACATCCAACGCCTCGACGCAGGTTCCTTCAAAGACCCGCGATTCATCGGAGAAAAAATGCCCGAACTTGCGCAAGTCCTCGAAGCCATGCCGCACGGCCGCTGCTTTATCGAAATCAAAAGCGGAGAGGACGTCGTCCCAGCCCTCGCCGAATACCTCAAAAATTCCTCCATTCCCAAAAACCGCCTCGCTCTCATCAGTTTTAACGAAAAGGCATTAAAACACGCACACGACCTCCTGCCTGACCTGAAGTCCTACCTCGTCGCCTCCATGCGAAAAGACAAGGAAACCGGCGTCATCAAACCCTCCCTCGACTCCCTCATCGCCTCAGCCCGCAAAAATGGGTTTCACGGCCTCGACCTCGGCTTCTCGCCTCTCATCGACGCGGAAACCGTCAAAAAGGTGAAGTCCGAAGGCCTCGAGTTTTACGTTTGGACAGTCAACAAAACCGCGGACGCACAGACAGCCATGTCCATCGGCGTTGACGGGATCACCTCAGACCGCGCGGCAGCCCTCAAAGTGGAACTCACCGGAGGCAGCACAACACCCAGCCCCGCACAAAACTAAAACCGTACCCCTGTGTTCTCACTAACTCCCACTTCCACCCTTTCGCCATGAACCTCTCAACGCCCTTTCGCTTCGCAACCTCGTTCCTCCTCGCGCTCGCCTGTCTCGCCATTAGACCGTCCGAAGCAGCGGAACGCCGTCCCAACATCGTTTACATCATGACGGACGATCACGCCTATCACGCGCTCTCCTGCTACGGATCAAAAGTAAACCACACACCAAACTTGGACAAACTCGCGGCATCCGGCACGCGCTTCAACAACGCCTTCGTCACAAACTCCATCTGCACGCCCAGTCGAGCCACCCTCCTCACCGGAAAATACTCCCACCGCAACGGCACTCCCGTTTTTAACCGCTTTGATGGTGAGCAACAGAACGTCGCAAAGCTCTTACAAAACGGTGGTTATCACACTCTTATGGTGGGCAAGTGGCATCTCGGTAGCGATCCAACAGGCTTTGACGACTGGAACATTCTTCCCGGACAAGGCCGCTATCTCGACCCCATCCTCTACGACGCCAAAGGCGCCAAGGTTTACGAAGGCTATGCAACAGACGTCATCACCGACATTGGCGTCGGCATGCTCAAGGCCAGACCCAAGGACAAACCATTCTTCCTGATGCTCCACCACAAAGCCCCACATCGGGAATGGGAACCCAACGATCACTATCGCAAAGTGTTTGCAGACAAGGTGATCCCCGAGCCATCCACCTTGCGTGATGACTACACCTCGCGCCCCGCAGCCCTGCCCACCAATCAGCAAACCGTTTTTAAAGACCTTACACGCAGAGATTTGAAACTCGTTCCCCCGAGCGAACTACAGGGCCCCAAGCGCAACCAATGGCTCTCTGTAAAACCGGATTCCGTCGAAATCACGGTCAACGGAGTGCAACGAACACTCACCGGCGCAGACCTCGATTCTTGGAAATATCAGCGCTACATGCAGGACTATCTCGCCTGCGTTCAAAGCGTGGATGACAACGTCGGTCGCTTCATGGAATGGCTGAAAACTGAGGGCCTCGCCGACAATACCATCGTCATCTACACGGCGGACAATGGCTTCTTCCTCGGCGACAATGGGATGTACGACAAACGGTTCATGTATGAGCCCTCCCTGCACATTCCCCTCCTCGTCACCGGTCCCGGAGTCAAAGCCGGCGCAGTCACTGACGCATTCGCTATCAATCCGGATTTCGCACCCACCTTTCTCGATCTCGCCGGCCTACCCACTCCAGTTGACATGCAAGGCCGTTCCTTGAAACCAGTTCTCGCCGGAACAACTCCGAGTGACTGGCGCAACTCAATGTACTACAGATACTACCACGACCCCGGACACCACAACACGCGAGCGCATTACGGCGTGCGAACCGCCACTCACAAACTCATTCACTACTGGAAGGTGGACGGTTGGGAACTCTTCGATCTGAAGGCGGATCCGGGCGAGCAAAAGAATCTGTACGGACAACCCGCAATGGCAGCAATCACCGAGGAACTCAAAGCGGAACTCCGCCGCCTCAAAAAGGACTTGAAGGACGAAGACCAGTTCGCAGATGAACTCCCAAAAGACGGCGTCGATGGCGGACCCATGCGCTGGGCTGAAGGCCACGGCCCCCAAGGCCCCAAGGTCCCCCGACCCCACTAAGGCCCGTCAGCGGCAAAGGTTCCCCTGCCCTCACCCTTGGCGTCCGACGCCACACAATCGGCTAACGTCCGATTGGCCAAGTCGGACTCACGCAGACCTTGATGCTCAACCCATGATGTGACACAGTTCCAGACCGCATCGGTGATGCGGTTTCTCGCGCGCCCGTAGCTCAACTGGATAGAGCGTTGGTCTCCGAAGCCGAAGGTTGTGGGTTCAAGTCCCGCCGGGCGCACCACTTCGGCCGATGACATCGAGGATGTATTGGGAAAGTGGGAAAGCGTCGCGAAGGTAAACAACACCAATCCGTCCTCTGCCACTCAACCAACCCGTGGCCTAACCAAACCTCCCCGTCACGTAATCGTTCGTTCGCTGGTGCGCCGGGTTCGTGAAAATCTTGGTCGTCGCGTCGTACTCCACCAATTCGCCCAAGTAGAAAAAAGCGGTCTTTCCCGACACACGCCCAGCCTGCTGCATGCTGTGCGTCACAATCACAATCGTGAAGTCCTCTTTCAGCTCAAAAATCAAATCTTCAATCCGCGAGGTTGCAACCGGATCCAGCGCCGAGCACGGCTCATCCATCAACAAAATCTCAGGCTCATTCACAATCGCCCGCGCAATGCACAGCCGCTGCTGCTGACCACCCGAAAGCCCCAACGCAGAATCGTCCAACCGATCTTTCACTTCGTCCCACAACGCCGCCCGACGCAAACTCGTCTCCACCGCCTCATCCAATCGCACCCGATCCCGAACTCCCCCCACACGCAGCGGATACACCACATTCTCGTAAATCGATTTGGCGAACGGATTCGACTTTTGAAATACCATCCCAATCCGTTTCCTCAACTCAATCACCTCCTGCGCCGGATCAAAAATGCTGTGCCCACGAATCTCAATGTCCCCACGATGACGAACTCCATCAATCAAGTCGTTCATCCGATTTAAGCTTCTCAGCAACGTGCTTTTACCACAGCCAGACGGACCAATAAATGCCGTCACCTCTCGCTCCGCGAGGTCCATGGAAATCCCATGCAACGCTTGCTTGGATCCATAGAAAAAGTCGTACCCCCGGATCCGAATCAACGCGGAATCCTTCGCTAATCCTGCAGACACACCCGACTGGGAATCAACGGTATCCATGGATCTAGAACGCTCCCGTGGCGTACCGCTTCCGCAAACGTTCACGAATGAAAATCGCGCTGAGATTCAACGCCACAATCAATCCAATCAAAAAGAGGGTCGTAGCAAACACCATCGGCTTCGCCGCTTCCGAATCAGGGGACTGAAAACCCAAATCATAAATGTGGAATCCCAAATGCATAAACTTCTGGTCCAAATGGATAAACGGAAAATTCAAATCAAGCGGCATCTCCGGCGCGAGCTTCACCACGCCAACAAGCATCAACGGAGCCACCTCCCCCGCGCCACGCGCCATCGCAAGAATCAGCCCCGTTAAAACCCCAGGCGCCGCTGCCGGCAAAACAACCCGCTGAATCGTTTGCCACTTCGACGCCCCACACGCCAATGAACCCTCCCGCACACTCCGAGGCACCGCCGCCAATGCCTCCTCCGTCGACACAATCACCACCGGAACGGTCATCAACGCCAGCGTCAAAGCGGACCACATAATGCCGCCCGTCCCCACTGTCGGAGTAGGCAACCGATCACTAAAAAACAACGAATCAACCGTGCCTCCAACAAGGTAAACAAAAAACCCCAACCCAAAGACCCCAAACACAATCGAAGGCACCCCAGCGAGGTTATTCACCGCAATCCGAACCGCCCGCACCACCGCCCCCTGCGCCGCGTACTCCCTCAAATAAATCGCCGCTACCACACCAAACGGCATTACCGCCATGCTCATCAACAGCGTCATCACAAACGTGCCGAAAATCGCCGGGAAAATTCCGCCTTCCGTATTCGCCTCGCGAGGCTCCTCAGTCAGAAAAAGCCGAATGTTTCGAAACATCTCTCCCGCGCGCCCCATCCATCCAGCCGCATTCGGATACGTAAAATGCAGGACGTTTCCCAGACGCACCCTCTGCTCGCCCCCCGACGGCAAACGATACACCAACTCGCCACGCGCCTGCGTGTCCCGCAACTCGCGCCGACGAACATCCAGTGCCTGATACGGCCCCTCCAGCGCTGCGATGCGCTTCGCCAAACCCTGTTGCGCAGCCTCCGTCCCACCTCGCGCAACCAAAACTCTCTGCCGCCGCTGCAAATCCTCCATCTCGCGGTTAATCGCACCAATCCGCGCCTTCTCAATCGTCTGGATCTCGCGGCGTCGCACCGAAACCTCGCGAACTAAACCCCTCAGCACCTCGTCAAACCCCTTCACCGTCGCATCAACATCTCGATCACCCAGCCCTTCAATGCGAACCGGAACCCCAAATGCCGGCCCATACTCCACCCGCTCAATCCGCATCAAATCAGCAGGTTGTCGACTCTTTTCAATCGATGCAACATCCACAAACTTGAACCCAACCCCGTACGCATCCTTGTTCGCAATGAAAAGCTGAACCTCCTGTGGCCCCGACAGGCCAGTTCCCGCCTTCGGACCACGGCGCACCTCCTCCCCAGCAAAAGTCCGCGCCCCCTGCAACGCGTCCGGTGACCCCTCCGCCACCGTCACCTCCAACACCCGCTTCGGCCAAAACGCACCTAACCCATTCCAAAACACGGTCCCCAGTAACCCCAGGATCATCGCAAGCCCCACCGTCACTCCCGAGGTGGTAAACCACACCAAGACCTCGCCCGGACGCCGCAACGTCCCGCCCAACACCTGGTTTTTATGCGAGTTCCCCATAGAAATAAACCGTTCAACTCAGCTTGAACTTCTCGCGCAACCGCTGACGAAATACCTCTGCAACCGTATTGACTGCAAACGTTAGCGCAAACAACACCATCGCCCCAAGAAACAGCGCGCGGTAAAGCGTTCCATGATGAGGCGCCTCCGGTAACTCGACCGCAATATTCGCCGAAAGGGTTCGCATCCCAGAAAAGAGATTCAAATCCATGATGGGCGTATTCCCCGTCGCCATCACCACAATCATCGTTTCGCCCACCGCACGTCCCAACGCAATCATCAGCGCCGAAAAGATACCTGCGGACGCCGTAGGAAGAATCACTCGCAACGCAGTTTGCCACCGACTCGCCCCCAGAGCCAACGAACCGGTTCGCAACGAAGGCGGTACCGCCGACAACGAATCTTCCGTAATCGTGAAAACAATCGGAATCACCGCAAACCCCATCACAAAACCCACCACCAGCGAGTTTCGTTGCTGAAAGTCAGCCCCCATAACCTGCGGCCACCAGCGACGAAAATCGCCCGTCACCCCGCCAGAGCCATCACTCACCGAAAACGCCCACTGCTCAAAAACCGGGCCCATCCTCCACGCAGCCCACGTCACCAGCAGCATCAGCGGAAAAAATGCGAGAAACTCAAACCCCGGACGAACTTTCACGCGCACCTCCGCCGGCATGCGCTCCCACACCCACCCCATGCCCATCGCCGCAAAGGGAATCGCCACCGCAATCAATATCAACGAGGGAACCCGCGTCTCCGCCAACGGCGCCAGCCACAATGCCGCCAAAAAACCCAGCACGACCGAGGGAAGCGAAGCCATTATCTCCATCAACGGCTTCACCACCGCCCGCACGCGAGGCAACGCAAACTGCGAAATGTAGAGGGCCGCAAGCAATGCCACCGGAACGCCAAACAACATCCCAAACAACGTTCCCTTCAACGTCCCAACAACCAGCGGCACCATCGAAAACTTCGGCTCAAAATCATCAGATCCACCCGTCGACTGCCACTCGTACTTGGGCCGATCCGCACCCTCATACCAAACCTTTCCAAACATCGCGCGAAAGCTCGCCTCGGGATGCGGATCATCCAACGCAAACAACGTCAACCGTCCCGTAGCATCTAACAGCGCCAAGCGATCGTACTTGCTCCCAATCGCACCCAGCACAACGTCCCGCGGCGGAACAAACTCCCACCGCACTTTCTCCGTCGTCGCGTAACATAACTGCACACGCCTCGCACTCCCGGTCAGATACGCCTTATTCCGCATGCTCGGCGCGTAGAACGCCGCAGCCGTGCCCAATGTCGGCATGCGATGAATCTCCCCAAAAAGCCGGTCAGCCCCGCCCGCAGGAACATACAAACTAAACAAACGCGCCTCCCCGCCAGCTCCTGAAAACACCAGCGTCACGTCCCCCAACAAAAAATCCATTCGCGCCACCGCCGCATTGGGCAAATCGCCAAAGGGCCGGAACGTCTGCCTCAACACAAACTCCCCGCCAGCCAACACAAAATACTGCACCTCACCCGATTCCATCGCGACCACCACCGCATCCGCCGTTCGATTCACCTGCAAATGAATCGGCTTCCCAGAAAGCAACGCCGACAAATCACGCGACGCCTCCACCTTGATGTCCCCCGCCCCCAAAAGCGTCCGCTCCTGACTCAACAACGCCACGTGGAGCTCTGACCGCCCTTCGACCTCCTGCACCGCAGCCAAAAGTTTGGTTTCTCCCGCGTCGCCATAACGGATCAGTCGAACGGCATAGCCCGGCTTACCAATCGGAACAAACGGCGCCGCCTTTGCCTCCCCCGTCACCACGCGCCGACCCTCAACCTCACTCGACTCAAAACTCAACGAAACCAATGAAAAATACCCGTCAGCCGTACCCACCACCACATCCTGTCGCCCTGAATGGTAAGCCGCCGCCGTCAACCGACGCTCTGCGTCAAACCCAGGATCCGCACGGACATACCCTCGGTCTCCCTGCAAATCAAAAAAGCCAATCCGCCCCTCCGAATCCACCACGACGGGAAGCGCCGAATACTCGTCCAACCCCAACCCAAGATAGGTCCCCTCCGGCAACTGCACGGTCTTCAGCGGATGAACCCGCGCAGTGCGGAATAGCGGAAGAATCTGAAACCCAATAAACACAAAAATCGCCATCACCGCCACCACCACAGCCACTCCTCCCACCTTGATGAACCGGTTCATGAACGCATCGATCAAAATGGTCGATCGCGCCGTCTTAAAACGGTCCGGCGAGGGCGCCCGCCTCGGTTGGGGTTGAGACTCTTTCACAAGAAACGTTTAACGGGGTGACGTCCGCGATTCACGGCCCAACTGACAAAGGACCCAGCAAAAGCGCCCCTCAAAATCGTGCAGGAAGAAACAACGCAAGTTTGGGCTCATGGGTTCAAAGAAAACTCGGCCGAGCTTTCGCGGTCGAGCGCCACGGGTGAAGCGCGCAGATGTAACAGTTCCGTGACAAACGCCGCGCGCGCTCAGTCCCACAGGGTCAACGGACACCAAGCGGCCTACGCGCAAACGGCTCACATCGCTTTCTCACTTTTGGGGGGAAACAGGTTCCTTCGACGAGGCATCTCCTTCCTCAGAAACATCAAGCGCAATTCGAAATCCCACAGAGTCATCCAAAAGCGTTTCTGGCACAGGGCGATGTGCAGCGGATCGAATCATCTCGCGCATCGTCGTTCCCCACGAAGCTCCGCTGGTGAGCCGTTCGCCCAACTTGGCCGCTGAATCGGTCAGGAACTCCCAGACGTTCCCCCCCAAATCATAAAAACCGAGACTGTTAGGTTTAAAGCTCCCAACCGGAGCTGTTCCTGTAAACCCATCTGCTCCAGTACGTTTTGGCACATCAGGCTTTCCTTGGGGATCTAACGCATAGTTGCCGCGATCCCAAGCCGGCGGCCAAGGCCCCTCCCATGGGAACTCCGACTTCTGCTTCCCCGCAGCCATCCCCCACTCCTCGGCGGTAGGAAGGCGCCAATGGCGGCCCGTCACCTGACTAAACCAAGCGCAAAACGCAGTAACATCCGCCCAAGACACGCTCGCCACCGGATGAAAACCGCTGGGACCGTCGCCCTCCGGATACGGCAAACCCTCCGCACGCATGTAAAGCTGCCACTCCGCGCGGGTAAACTCCGTTTTGGATAGGAGAATTTTGGTTCCCGGAACCGGCAGCATCTTCTGGTCTAAAAGTTCCGCAAGGATTTTGACCGCCCTCGGGTCCCTCTTTCGCTCAGCAGCTTTCGCCTTCCAGTAATCACCGAGGTGCGGCGCCAATGTCACCGTTTCGCGAACCCTCCCATGTTTCACTAACCACTCAAACAAGTGCACGACCGCAGCCTGTTTCTGGCCTTCCTCACGCATCTTCAAGATTTCCGCTGTCACCTCGATGTTTCGTTTGCACTCCCCCGCTCCTCCCAATCGCTGAGCCTCCTGAAAGGCTTCTAGAGCACCCTCCCAATCGAGGAGCAACTGAAGCGCATAGCCCCGTAACATCTTTGTCTCCGCGTTTTTGTGATCGAGCTGCTCGGCAAATGTTGCCGTTCGAAGAGCCTCAACCGCGTCCCCTCGCTTTAAGGCCGCCCGCGCGCTGGCCGCAAGAATCGGAGCCGCCACCGAGAGGTTCTCAAGCGCCGCATTTGCCCTCCGTCCTTCCGTCACAATTTTAGTCCCAGCCGTCCCGCCAACAAACGCCAATACCGCGATTGCTATCGTCAAAACAGGGTTCCGGCGAACCCAAAGCTGGCCCCGCCGAGCCAAGCCAGCCCGCTCAGCCGAAGTCATAAATCCGTTGCGGTACGCGTCCACGTCCGATGCAAGCTCCTGCACCGAGTCATACCGGTCCGAAGGACTCAAGGCCATGGCCTTGCGGCAAATCGCTTGCAGCGAAGCAGGAACCTCAATCAACAAGGGTTCCGGCCTTCCACCAATCCCTTTGCCCATTCGCGTTAGCTTCGCACCCTCCATTGGTGCCAGACGACCCTGACGAACCCGCTCGAGCACTTCTTTCACTCCCACTCCCTCGACAGGCGACCGCAACGTCAACATCGCACGAAGCACGGCGCCAAGTGAATAAATGTCGCTGCGCGCATCGACGCCCTCCCGCTCCCCGCGCGCCTGCTCCGGCGACATGTAACGAGGCGTTCCAACCACCTCACCCTCCATGGTCATTCCCGGATCCGCCTCGTTCGCACCCAGTCCCATGCGGTCCTCTTCCGACTCACCCACCGCACCGCCAACAACTTTTGCCAGCCCCCAATCCATCAAGAGAACCTCCCCGTAACCGCCCACCATGATGTTCTCCGGCTTCAAATCGCGGTGAATCACTCCGCGACTGTGGGCAAAGGCAACGGCGTCGCAAACACGCCGGTAAATCGAAATCAACCGCGGTAAGGAAAACTCGTCGCCCGCCTTCCCCTGTCCCTCCCTCACCTCATTCAAAATCGCCTGCAACGAACGGCCTCCCACCAGTTTCATCGTGTAAAATGGCCTCCCCGCATCGTCAAAGCCCAGCCCATGCACCGGAACACTGTTGGGATGCTCCAGCAATCCCAGCACCTCCGCCTCTCGACGGAGCCGATCCCCGCGCGAGGATCCAACGCCAGACGACATTTTAACTGCCACAAACCGCTTCAACACGGAGTCGCGCGCCGAATAAATGCGCGCCATGCCGCCGCGCGCAATCTCCTGCTTTAACGCGTACTCCATCCGAACAACCGGGTGACTCCTCATCACCCCCTGCTCATAGGCAGCGTCTTTCCCCGCATCCGCCTCTGCATTCCATGCAACCGTCGCCTCATCAGATTTTTGCGATGGCTGAATGCACTCCACGGACAACTCCACAGAGCCCACACCAAAACGAAACGGAGCCGACGAACGTAATGAAGAACAATCTCCCCCACCCTCAACAAAAATAACTCCCTCGCACCCCGTGACGACAACCTCCCCTCCATCCTGACGGACCAAACAATGCCGAGCAAACACGCCATTCCCGATTAACCGAACATCAACCCCTTCGCTACTCCCAATCGAAACCTCTCGCTCATCCAAACGTATCACCCCATCGCCCGACTCAGCAGCAGCGTACCTCAACTGAAAAAGCGGACCGCTCTCCACAGATTCTCCGAGGATGGAAGCTGTCTGATTTTCATTCATTTCGAAAAATCTTGCCTTATGCAATTTTCGCCAAGCAACCCTCATTCCGTCCTCGAAATGGCAGACTTCTTTCTCCGCACCGAGGCGCGTCCGCTCAGTTCATAAAACTTGTATGTCCTCGAACCACAACACCCCCCAAGAGATTCGTCTCAAACAGTCGCGCTTCGACTTGGCAAATGCCCAACCAAGCGAAGAAGAAGTCATTCTGCTTGCGGACAAAATCGAGGAGTACGCTCTCCGCCTCGGCTTCTCCAACGCCTACACCGCAGGCATCCTCAGCCAGTTGCTTTCAAGTGGCAAAGTGCGCGTCGACTTTCGCGACCACGCAGAACGACTCGAACTCATGCGAAAAGAGGACTCCATGCACAAAACGGATGCCGTCGCGATGATTGAAAGTTTCATCGACCATCTGAAAAAGGCCCGCGGCCACGCCACCGTAGACGATTCCGACGACACCCAACGGATTCTCGTCCAACCCCCAAAACCCTCGCGCCCAGGACAAAGCTGACCCCCTTCAGCGTACAGGCTGACGAGACAACTCCCCATCGCTTGCCCCCTGTCGGCCCCAACCCAAAAAACTGACTCAGCGTGCGATGTTTTCCTACAGGCCAGTCGGGTGATCCAAAAACTCCCACGGCAAACCAAACCGCTCACCCAAGCGTTCTGCAAGCGCTTTGACCCCAAAGGTCTCTGTTGCATAGTGCCCACCATAAAAGAGGTTCACACCCAGCTCTTCCGCTAACGTGTAACTCCAGTGCGGCCCCTCTCCGGTCACAAACGTGTCCACCCCCGCCGCCGCCACACGCGCCACCTCGCTCCCAGCTCCTCCCGTCACCACCGCCACCCGCCGCACCCGCTCCGGCCCGCCAGCACACACGTGCGTCCGCGCCCCCGTCGCCGTCGTCAACGCATCCGCCAAAACGTCGCGCGACACATCCGCGCGCCCAACCAATCCCACCGGCATCCCCTTAAAATCAAGCACCGGCTCCAAATCCGTTAGACCCAACCGCCCGGCCAGCAACACGTTGTTCCCAAACTCCGGGTGCACATCTAGCGGCAAATGCGCGCTGTACACCGCCAAATCCCCCTCCAACGCCGCGCGCAACTTCCGGTAGGTCGCCCCCGTCCAAACCGACGGGTTCCAAAAAAGCCCGTGGTGCACCAACAACAGCGTCCCCCGCTCCGCCGCAGCCCGTAAAAGCACCGCCTCACAGGCGTCCACCGCCGCAACCAACTTCCGCACACCTCCCGAGTTCTCCAGCTGCAGCCCGTTGTGCGCCTGCGAATAATCGGGCAACTCGCGGATCCGTAACCACTCGTCCGCAACCTTCACAACTTCCTTCAAGCTCACGTCGCTCATCCCAAAACCTTGCCTCCAATCTCACGCCTCAGCAAACCGCAATGGCCCAAGATACCTCAACAAGAGGACGCCCTTTTTGGTGGCGTTGACCGCTCGTTTCCATTCCAATTCCGAATCTGCCGAACGCCCTTGGCGTCCGATTTAATCTGTCTCTCGATCCATCAAAAATCCCATGAAAGCATCCAGCCTTCTCCCCGTTTTCTCCATGCTCCTCGCCAGCGCCGCTCAAGCTCACCCCGGCCACGGCTCGCACAGCAATCCTGTTGAGGCGATCACCCATCAATGGTCCACCCTCGAGTTCGCTATCGTCGGCCTCGCACTCTACTTCCTCGGCGGCAGCCTCATGCGCCTCGCAAAAGGCGCACTCACGGTCCGCCGCCCCGTCGACGAGTAAACTTTGCGCAACGCCCGCATCCCCCTCATAGCCCCCGACCGCACTCCTTCCTATGCCTCCTGAAAGCCAATCCCAACCCAGTATCGCCTGGCTCGCATTCGCACTCCTGACCGTCGCAACCTGGGGCGTGTACGGCGTGTTCCTCCACAACGGCCAGATGAACATGGGGGATCCCGTCAACGGTCGCTACAAAGCCTTCCTCTTCGTCGGAATCGCCTACTTCCTCGTCGCAGTCCTCGCCCCTCTCGCCATGCTCGTCGCCTCCGGCGCATCGTGGTCCATGCCGAAGGCCGGCATGATTTGGTCCCTCGTCGCCGGCATCATGGGGGCCATCGGCGCATTCGGCGTGTTGCTCGCCTTCGGAGCGAAAGGTTCGCCCGCCGTCGTCATGGCCATCGTCTTCGCCGGTGCACCCGTGGTGAATGCCATCGTGTCCATCATGACCCACCCACCCGCCGGTGGCTGGGGTTCCATCAAGCCCGGCTTCTGGATCGGTATGATTCTCGCCGCCGCCGGCGGATGCATGGTCACCTTCTTTAAACCTGGCCCCGCGCCGAAAAAACCCGCGGCAGCCGTCGAGGCACCTGCCGCCCCCGCTCAAAAGTAACCCTGAGTCGCGTATGCAAACACCGCAACCGCACCTCCCTGCGGCTCTGCTGGAAAACGCGCTCCGCTCTCCCTTCCATCAGCGCCGGATACCCGCCGGCGCTGATTTTTTTTCGCTCCCGCTCCTCACTAAGTCAGACCTAGCGGCCGACCAACGACTCCACCCCCAGCTCGGCTCCAACCTCGTCCGCCCCACGCGCGACTACACCCGGATTTCCCAAACCAGCGGAACCACCGCCGCCCCCCTTCTCGTTCCCGATTCACCCTCCAACTGGGAATGGATGCTCGAAAACTGGATGCTCGGCTTTCACTCGCTCGGAGTCACCGCAGCCGACCGCATCTTCTTCGCCTTTTCCTTCGGTCCATTCCTCGGTTTCTGGACCGCCTTTGAAGCCGCAAATCGACTCGGCGCAACCACCTATCCCGCCGGCGGACAGTCCACAGCCGCTCGCCTACAGAATCTCGCGCGGTTCGAGGCCTCAGTCCTTTGCTGCACCCCAACCTACGCGCTTCATCTCGCAGAAACGTCTCGTGCGCTCGCGTTGCCACCGCCCCCCACGCTCCAACGCATCATCGTTGCAGGCGAGCCAGGCGGCCTCTCAGAAAGCGTGCACAACCGTCTCGCCAACCTTTGGCCCAACACCCGCCTGCTCGATCACTACGGCATGACCGAAGTTGGGCCCACCGCCTTCCTCTCCCCCACCATCCCCAACGCGCTCCACATTCTTCCCGATCGTTACCTCTCCGAAATCGTTCATCCCGACTCTCTCATCCCCGTCGCACCGGGCGAAACCGGCGAACTCATCCTCACGCCGCTCGGCCGCTTCGACTGGCCAATCCTCCGCTACCGCACGGGCGATCTCGTCCGCGCGCCGGCACCTGCGGAGCACGGCCTCCTGCATGGAGGTATCCTCGGACGAACCGACGACATGGTCGTCGTACGCGGCGTGAACGTCTACCCTTCCGCGATCCAAGACGTGCTCGCAGCGTTCCCAGAAATCGTGGAGCACCGCATGAACGTGCTTCATCACGGCACCCTCACCGAACTGCACCTCGAAATCGAACCCTCCCCCGCCTGTGCAAACCGTCCCGCACTCCAACGTGCGGCGCAGTCCGCCCTTTATCAAAGTCTCTCCCTCCGCATCGAAGTCACCACCACCGAACCCAACTCCCTCCCACGGTTCGAAATGAAGGCGAAGCGTTGGACGCATCACCGGAAATGAACGGCACGCCTCACTCTGCCCCGCTCTCCCACGCGGAGGTTCGGAATGCCCTCGGCACCGCCACGGCCACGCTCCTTGAGCAGTTCAACGAGGGAGGCTTTTGGGAGGGCGAACTTTCCACCAGCGCACTCTCAACGGCTACCGCCATCATCGCGCTCGCAGAACTCCGCAAGACCGGACTCGACCAACCCGGCGACGATGCACTCATCGAAAGCGGCGTTCAGTGGCTCGCAGCTCATCGGAACGAGGACGGCGGCTGGGGCGACACCACCAAAAGCCTCAGCAACATCAGCACAACGGCCCTTGCATGGGCTGCCTTCG
>JACCEB010195546.1_pt1 | contig 14597 bp, 10 predicted proteins | sample 7454761 | NCBI WGS metagenome assembly JACCEB01 (sample SAMN15323454, study PRJNA562643) | freshwater metagenome | isolation source: river surface water | place: USA:Blue River Watershed | collected 2017-08-18 | reverse complement strand
ATTGCTTCTTCCATGGGTTGCATGCCAGGAAGATACGGAGATTCGCTACCTGTAGTAACACCTGCAAGCGTTCCCGGCCGCGACTGAATAACAGCACCAGCACTCCACAGTGCATCGCGGCGTTGGTAACCAAAACTTTCGGTGAAGACTCCTGCAGTAGCAAGTGCTTCAAGTTGTGCAACATGCAACTGTGGCACTTTACGCACTAAATCTTCCATGCTGATGTACGGCTGATTATCGGCAATGACTTGCGCAACATCGTTACTTAGCCCGCGAACCGAGTTAATGCCTAGCCGCAAAGCCAGACCACCCGCCGACTGCGAATGGTGTTCAAGAGTTGCGCCAGCACGTGATGCATTGATGTCAGGAGCATTCACCACCACGCCATGACGCTTGGCATCTTGCACCAGTGAATGCGGCGACCAAAACCCCATTGGCTGTGCATTGAGAAGAGCTGCATAGAACGCCGCGGGTTCATGCAACTTGATCCAAGCAGATGAATACACCAAGTACGCAAAGCTCACTGAATGACTTTCTGGAAATCCATAACTTGCAAAAGCAGCCATCTTCGTAAATATCTGATCAGCGACATCGCCACGAATCCCACGCTCTGCCATCCCTGCATAGAAACGCTCACTCAACTGTTGCATTCGCAACTGCGAACGTTTTGAACCCATGGCTTGGCGCAATTGATCTGCTTCGCCAGGAGTAAACCCTGCAATATCTATTGCCATTTGCATCAACTGCTCTTGAAACAATGGAACACCAAGGGTTTTACCCAAACTGTTTTCAAGCAACGGATGCAAATACGTGATTGGCTCTTGACCATTGCGGCGTCGAATGTATGGATGGACAGAACCACCCTGAATAGGGCCTGGCCGGATGAGGGCCACTTCAACCACAAGATCGTAAAACCTGCGTGGCTTTAATCGCGGCAGCGTTGCCATTTGCGCGCGTGACTCAATTTGAAATACGCCTACCGTGTCGGCGCGACACAACATGGCGTACACCTCATCTTCTTGCGGAATGGTGGCGAGATCGATGTGCACACCACGAAACTGCGCAATGAGATCAACTGCATTGTGCAATGCCGACAACATGCCAAGGCCGAGCAAATCAAACTTGACTAACCCAGCAGCAGCACAGTCATCTTTGTCCCACTGCAACACACTGCGCCCTTCCATACGCCCCCACTCCACGGGACACACTTCGGTGACTGGGCGGTCGCACATCACCATGCCGCCTGAATGAATACCCAAGTGTCGTGGTGCATCTTGCACCTGTTCTGCTAGTTGCAACACCGCAGCGGGAATGGTGTGATCGCCACTATTTACCGTTACGCCGATTGCACCCCACGAATCAACTTGCTTACTCCATGCATCTTGTTGGCCTGGCGCGAACCCGAGAGCACGAGCCATGTCACGCACTGCAGACTTCGCTCGATACGTAATGACATTGGCAACTTGTGCAGCATGATGGCGACCATGACGTTGGTACACATACTGAATAACTTCTTCGCGTCGTCCGCTTTCAATATCGATATCAATATCTGGTGGGCCATCGCGTTCAGGAGACAAAAAACGCTCAAACAACAGGCCGAGCGACACCGCATCGGCTTTAGTGATGTCAAGCGAATAACACACTGCGCTGTTTGCAGCGCTTCCGCGACCTTGGCAGTAAATATTTGATCGAGCGCAAAATTGTACAATGTCCCACACCACAAGGAAATAACCAGCGAATCCGAGTGTTTCAATCATTTCCAATTCGTGATCAATAACTCTCCACGCCCGCGCTCGCAACGACAAGTCTTCGTGTGAGTTGCTTGGACGAATGCCATATCTACGAGTAGCACCAACCTCAACAATCTTGCGTAAATACGAAATTTCATCCAGCCCATCGGGGCAAGGAAACGGCGGTAATCGTGGGGCTACTAGACGGAGGTCAAATGCTGCATTTGCACCGATTTCAGCAGCTTGTTGAACCACACCGGGGTACCGCGCAAAACGTCGAACTTGTTCAATCCCACTTCGCAAATATGCAGTGGCTGCAGGTGGTAAACGAGGGTCAATGTCATCCAAACTGCTTCGTTCGCGCACTGCTGCAACTGCTGTTGCAAGCTTGTGTTGCGCAGGTGTTGCATACAGCACATCGTTTGTAGCAATACACACAATGTTGTTGCGGTGCGCAATTCGCGCAAACTCATCATTGCGTACTGAATCGAGTGGGTCACCGTGATCCCACATCTCCATCACCACGTTGTCTCGCCCAAACGCAGATATCAGCTGCTGCACGCGACGCTCCGCCATAGCCGGCCCATGTGCATACAAAGCGCGCGACACCACGCCGGTATGCCCTCCAGTAAGCACCCACCAATCACCTACTGAAAAATCGGCAAGTTGTTCAATGCCAAAAACAGGCTGTTCTTTACTGCCAGCAAGTTGTCCGGCACTAATTGCGCTAGACAAGTGCGCATAGCCGCGCGTGTTGCGCGCAATCACCACAATGTCGCCCACTGCTTCACCAACACTGCATTGCAACTCAGCACCGAACACTGTTGGTAGCGCTAAAGCGCGAGCAGTTTGCGCGAAGCGAACAATGCCATACAGACCGTTGCGATCGGTGAGTGCAAGTGCATCTAACTCAAGTGCAACTGCTTGCTCTACTAACTGCTCTGGGTGTGATGCACCCTGCAAAAACGAAAAGTTAGAGCGACAGTGCAACTCGGCATATCGAACACTCCCCATGCCCTCAGGGTAGCGAACATATGTTCGCTTTTAGGGTGTTGTTACAGCAGTCGGCGTACAGCGCGCAGGCAACCTGCAAGGCCTGCATCAGACATATCAATGGCCGTATCCCACGCAAACCAGCGCACATCCTGGCTTTCGTCAGCACCTGGGGCTGGGTCTGCATCCGGGGCGTACATCAAATAGCGCAAGTCAAGGTGGGTGTGACCGCGTGGCCCGGGGTGCACGTCGAGGTGCACCAGCCACGGACCAGTGGTTGGGTGAATGACGTCGAGACCAGTTTCTTCGCGCGCTTCACGTAGTGCGCCTTCTGCAGGAGTTTCACCTGCATCAATATGTCCACCTGGTTGCAGCCACATATTGAGTCGCTTGTGCAAGTGCAACACCACACCGCGTTCGCCAACGACAATTCCCGAGCCAGTGATGTGCGTTGGATCAGAAAATTCGTCAAACGGTTTAACCAATGTTGGTGCGATGTCAAGAAATTTTGTAATTGATTCGCGCTCGCGTTCGTCACAAGGAATGGCAGCACTGAACTGCGCACACAGCTCTTGCACCAGTTGTGCATCAGACTTTGCGTTTGCCTTCACATTCATGACGCAGAAAATCTATCGGGGCTGAGTGAAAAATATTCATCCATAGCGAGCAACTACCCACCATTTCCCGTGTTCCCTTACCACTACAAGGGCTCGCGTGGTTGTTGCAACATCGTTACGACCAACAACAATCTGCATTCGCACCATTCGTCGTTGACGTGCAGGGTCCCACCACCGTTCTTCCACTGGCCATGGTCCGGCCCACGAAATCACGGAGTATTGATGCTGTTGCAAAATAACAACAGATGGTTCTGCGCTTAACTCGTGTCGACCACTTACTGTTACTTCAACGCCGTCCTCGCTACATACCATGATTGGTAGCGGATCGTCGTACACCACCGATGGCGATGGAGTTGGCAATGCACCTTGCCATTGCGTTTCGCTTTCTACGCAAGAAAGCGCACGACGCTCTATGTCAACAACCGATGCAGATGTCAGCGCAAACATTTCTGCTGGGTCGCGGCCGCCACGCCACTCAGGCACAAGAACCGACTGTGCGCCCAGCATGGCTGTCAGCCGCTCAATTGCCCGCTCGGCCCACTCATCCGCCTGGGTGCTACCGCCCCACAGGCCCAGTTGCCGACCCTCTCTAGCCCTTAGCCCTATTGGAGAAAGCCGAAATAAGACCACCCCACTTGTGACGGCTCGACTGGCCACCCACGCCTCCATCTGCCAGCGCACGCGCTCTGCCATCGCAGCAGCCGTCAACCCTTCCGGTTGATACCAGACACGATCACTTTGTTCTCCGTGATCGGTGTGCAACGAAATATGTACACGAACACAACTTGCACCATGAGCAGCCAAGTGCGCAACAAGCTGTTCTGTAACTTCACGTGCAGTGAGCACCACGATGTTGATGTCTTCTACTGGGCCATCAAATCGATGCGTACTCGCACGCTCTGGTGGTGGCGCAACAACAATTGGTGGGTGCCTGTCAAGACCGCGCGCCAGTCGATGCATTTCATTTCCGACAGGACCAAAACGTCCAATCAAAATAGATGGCTGAATTTCAGCAATGTTGCCAAGGTGCGCAAGACCAAGTCGTTGCAATAGCGACACCACGTTGCGATCCACTTCGGCAAAGTCGGCAAGCACCGATACAGGCAATACCGCTAGACACTGTGCGCTCTCATTACGAGCAACAACACGTGGTTGACCAACCGATACAGCACTGCGGGCTGCGATCATTGCGCTAAGTCGACCATCGGCAATGCCTACGCCAAACGGAATCTGCTGACCTTGCCCTAACTCGCGCAATGCAACTTCTGCAATGTGTGTAAGTCGTTGAGCCAACGCATCGTCACCACCTACGTAACGCGATGGGCCACGTGTTGCCAACACCACGATTCCTGGCATGCTCACTTCAACAAGTGGGGCCAGCTCGGCAATAGCGCGTACTACCGGTTCAAACATGAGCCGATCGCGTTCAGGGCTATGCGTAGCAATATGCATGTGCGGGCATGCTCCTTGCGCCTCGCGTTTACGCATACCCACCTGCACACCGTGTGCTGCCGCCGCCGCTGTACGAGCGATAACTCGTTGCGCATGCAACACCGCAACAGCTTCAAATACCTGCCCGCGCGCTCGCAATTCACACTGAGCAGCAACGGCTTGCCAGTCGGGGCACGCAACAACCGCTACACGCGTGGACTCAACATTCATATGCGCAATTAGCCAACAAAACGCAGCGAGTACTGCTGTGCTTTTGGCACTCGTCTACCGCTTACCGCCACACAAACTTCTCGGCTTTGTACGTGCCCTGCTCCACGTTCGATTCCATTCCATTGCGTTGTAGTGGTATCTATCACCACATCGGGTTGAAATACTGATTGCAATGCCAACTTTTGCGTGGCACCAATAAGCACCAAGGCATTACGCCTGGATTGAATTCGTGTTTGCACACGCCGCGCATCGGCGACCGTAATGCCGTGCGGAACTTCGAGCATCAGCACATCGAAGCCGTCTGCTGCCGCTGCAACAGTGCTCACCCATTCAGCGCGACTAGTTGCTGGTTGCACAAAAACCACACGCTGCAAAGCAACGCCTTGCTCGCTTGCTGCTTGCACACCAATGTTGTGCACACCAACAACACCGAGCCACGAACCTGCCTGAGTGGGTTGCGAAACAATGCGCAACGCAAGAGCAACAGCGGCATCCCCACCACACAACACCGTGCGTCCACGCACTAATCCACCCTCAGGAAACATGGCGCGCAAGTCTGGCGACACAGGCAATGTGGGCAAAGACTCGTGTCGAAAAACTGATGACGTGGTTGCCTGAAGTAGTGCTGGGTCTAGGGCTGCTCGCATGCCCTCACTGTAGCGAACATATGTTCGTAGTTATCTTGGCCAGAAAATCAGCGTAAAAGCCACGTATTTACAGGCTATTTACGGCGAGCGTGCTGATTGAGCGACTCAATGAGCGAGTCAATGTTTCCCGCCCAGTGATCTGCGCCCAACACCTGCACATGCTCATCACTGCGAATTGCTGCACCACCCACATACACAGGAATATCTGGACACGAACTCTTCACTGCCGCAATCGTGTCACGGGCAGCAGGAATTGATGCTTCAACCGTGACCCCAACACACACTGCAACAACGTCGTTGCTCTGTTGCACCGCGTGCGCAAAACTTTCTGCAGGCATATTGGCGCCCAAGTCGTGCACGTCCCACCCTTCGCTGCGTACCAAATCGGCAAGCATTGCAATGGCAAGTGCGTGTTCTTCCCCGGCCGGCGCCCCCATGATGATGGTTCCTTTAGATACTCCGCGTCGAGCAAAGCGTGAGCCAACCTGCGACATCAAACGCATCGCAATATTGCTTGCACGATGTTCAACAAAAATGCCGAGTTCGCCTTGTTCCCATCGGTAGCCAATCGCTACCAGCGCTGGAGAAAGCACTTTCAGGTACAAAAACTTCAAATCGTTTCCTGCACGCAACACAGCTTCGAACACTTCTAACGCTCCGCGTTCATCACCTTCAATTAAGCGTGCTTCTAAACGTTCGGCCCACGGAGCCTGTGTTCGCTTCCCTGTCTCAACTGTTGCGCCGAGTCCTTCGCCTAGTTGAAATTTGTCTAAATCACTCTTACGCACGCACCAGCTGCGACCAACTTTGCGGCCTGGCAATATCCCTTCGCGCACATAGCGGTACGCAGTCATGTAGTGAACATGCAGCGCTTCTGCCACGTCATGGAGCGAAATTTCGAGATCAACCATTGCCGTGAATCTTCACACGGCAGGCTCAAACTTGCGTAACTCAGCCTTGTTTTGCGCGGGCTTTTGCAAGTGCAGCTTGGCTTCTTGCCAACAATGCTGCAGGAATTTTGCTAGCAGCAGCACTGACAGCAGGACTTCCATCGGCAGAAGGGGCAGTGGCCGAGGCCTCGCTCTTTGGGGCTTGAGCCATGAGTTCTTCTTCTGTTGGAGGCACTTTTCCTGGTGTCCAGAATTGATACAGATCTTCAACAACCTTTACCAGTGAGTCACCAAGCGATCCTGGTTTCACGTCGACTGTGATCATGTTGCCGTACACATGTACTGCGTTCACATTGCCCGTGGCAAACAACCGGTTTGCTAATACATCGGCAGGCTTGCCCGTGCGTGAAGCAACGGCGGTGGTGTAACGCTCGTGCCCCTGGCCCGTTAGCGAACGGTTGAGTTCAAAACGAACCCGGCCGGGAGTGGTTGAAGGCTTCTGTGTAACGGAAACTGGCTGACCCATGCCCCACAGACTAGTTGGCTGGCCTTCACCTCAGCCGACCCTGCCAAGTACCGTTGGGGCCATGACCGAACAGATCTCTGTTGAAGAGTACGCCGCCAAAGCCCGTGTCTTTCTTGATGCGAACGCCGAGAAAAAGGAAGCTCGCAAGAAATTTGTGTGGGGCGAAGGCTCTGACAATGTCTCAATGTTCGAAGAACGAACCAAAGAAGCCGAAGAAGAAATGCTGCGCCGAGCAAAAGCGTGGCAAGCCAAGCGTTTCGATAATGGCTTTGCATGGATCACTGGACCAACTGAATACGGCGGTGCTGGCCTCACCGTTGCACACGAACGCGCTTACAACCAGATTGAACGCGAGTACAAGACTGCGCCACTCGGAGCATTCCAAATTGGTTTAGGAATGGTTGCGCCAACGATCTTGGCTCATGCTTCACAAAAAGCTCGCGATTTGTATTTGCGCAAAATGTGGCGCGCCGACATCGTTGGTTGTCAATTGTTCTCTGAACCTGGTGCAGGTAGCGACCTTGCTTCAGTGCAGGCAAAAGCGGAAAAAGATGGAGACGAGTGGGTCATCACCGGACAGAAAGTATGGACCTCTGGCGCACAGTTCAGCGATATTGGCGAAATCATTTGCCGCACTGATCCAGGTTTGCCAAAGCACAAGGGTCTCACTGGATTCATTGTTGACATGCGAGCACCCGGAGTTGAAATTCGCCCTCTGCGCCAAATGACTGGTGGAGCAAGTTTCAATGAAGTGTTTTTTAACGAGGTGCGTGTTGCAGACGACCATCGTTTGGGTGAAGTAAATAATGGATGGAATGTTGCGCTCACCACATTGATGAACGAACGCGCATCAATCGGTTCTGCCGATAGCGGCGAAAACACGATGTATACACGTTTGCTTGAAATGATTCGCCACTATGAATTGGACACAGATCCAATTGTGCGTGAAATGCTCGCTGACCTCTACATCAACACCAAGGTTGCTGGTTACACAAGTCAGCGTGCCACAGACAAGATGCGTGCAGGCCAAATGCCTGGACCAGAAATGTCAATCGGCAAAATGGCTCTTGTTAACAATCAGAAAAAAATGAATGACCTTGTTGCTCACGTACTTGGAGCAAAGCTTGTTGTCGATACCGGCGAATGGGGAACCTACGCGTGGAGTCAATTGTTGCTTGGTGCACCGGGAATGCGCATTGCCGGTGGTTCAGACGAAGTGATGCGCAACATCGTTGGTGAGCGCGTACTTGGACTTCCTAAAGACGTCGGAATCGACTCAAAGTCGGCATTCCGCGATATCAAAGTAGGAACGCAAAAGGACTAATACCGAGCGGAATCCACCGCTCGGCTCTGGCTAGGCGCGTCCTGGCTTGCGGAAGTTGATTGCTGCGTCAATAAGCAAACGAGTTCCGTAACCTGTCATACCTTTTTGCAACCATCCGTTATCAGCATCAGTCCACATTGGTCCTGCGATGTCAATGTGAGCCCATGTGGTTTCACCAACGAATTCATCAAGGAACAGTGCTGCAGTAATTGCTCCTGCTTCACCACCAACATTTTTCATGTCTGCAACATATGAATCGAGAGCCGGGCGATATTCGCGCTCTAGCGGCAATTGCCACAATTTGTCGGCAGTTCGTTCAGCAGCAGCAGTGAGTTGATCAATCCACTTTTGATTGTTACCCATCACACCTGCCATACCGTTGCCAAGCGCTCGCTGGCATGCACCAGTCAATGTTGCGATGTCAACAATGGCATCTGGTTTGAGCTCAGCCGCCAATGACAATCCGTCAGCCAAAATCAAACGTCCTTCGGCATCGGTGTTGTGAATTTCTACTGTTTTGCCATTGCGCATCGTGAGAACTTCTCCCATGGCCATTGCGCTACCTGACGGCAAGTTGTCGGTGCACATGAGGAAACCCGTTACTTGGTTGGTGCAACCCAATGCCTTCAGAGTGCTCATGGTGGCAAGAACAGCAGCTGCGCCACTCATGTCGCCCTTCATCATTGCGTGAGAAGGATCGGATGGCTTCAATGAAATTCCGCCCGAGTCGTACATCACGCCCTTACCAACAAGCACGAGGTGTGGTTTACCCTTTGCACCAGCTGGCTTGTATGTGAGGCGAACCATGCGCGGCGGCTCAACGCTTCCGCGGTTTACACCAACGATTCCACCGCAACCCATTGCGATCAATTGGTCTTTGTTAAATACCTCAACCTTCAATCCACTCTGGCTAGCGATTTCAACAGCCTTGTTCGCAAAAATTGTTGCGGTCAAATATGCAGGTGGCATGTTGGCAAAATCACGTGCCATGTTTGTTGCATTTGCAATCACTTGACCACGCTTCACACCACTTGTCGTTGCGGCACCCGTACCAACCAATGCAACGTTTGTGAGTTTTGGGGTTTTCTTGTCAACAGTTTTCAGATCGGTGTAACGATGAGTTGCAAGCGACATTCCTTCGACAACAACTTGGGCAGCCACTTTGCGATCTAAACGACCGATGCTGGCAAGCGTGGTGCTCACTGATGCAAAGTTTGATGCCGCCCGTGCAAAAGCTGCTGCGGCTTTACGCAACGCCGCAGCGTCCAACTTCGCCACTTCGCCAACACCGATCAAGATATTGGCGACACCCTTTTCGGCTGGCACTACATAGGTCTGTCCAACCTTTCCTGTGAACCCCAAAGTTTCAAGAGTTGCACGCGAAAACGAAAGGTCTTTCGGCAGTGCACCCTCGCTAGCAATTGGTGTACCAACTGCCTGCACGTCTGCTGGTGCTTTTGCTACTACTTGGAAATTGAGTGCCATAACAGGTCTCCTTGTAACGGGTTACTAAATAAAGCGTAACTAGATGACGTCTTTAACCGACAAAGACTCACCCTCTTGCCAGCGGGCAAGGGTCCACAACAGGTCTGAAAGACGGTTGAGGTAAGGGCATGCTTGCGATGGTGGCGGAGCCGCGGCCAAAGAATGGCGTTCGGCGCGACGAGCAACCGTGCGACCGACATCAAGTAATGCGGAAACCCGATTCTGACCTGGAACCACAAAGTCGGTTGGTGGTTCAAAACGCTCATCGAGTGAATCAATCATGTGCTCAAGTTTTTCTACCATCAGCGCCGTGACTCGAGTTTTTTCGTCAACAAGCTTGTGACGATTTTCTGGAAGCGTTGCCAACTCTGCCATCAATACCCAAAGGTCGCGACAGATATGCACGAGCATGTCGTCGAGTTCAGTCCCCTTGCCAGCTTCTGCACGGGCTAACCCAAGAATTGCTTGCGCCTCATCTACGGCACCATATGCACGTGGGAGTGCCGAATCTTTGCCAACCCGGCCACCATAGAACAGGCCGGTTGTGCCATCGTCGCCTGCTCGTGTGTAGACCTTTTCGCGTGCCATGTGCGCTACACGCTACTTGTAGGCAGCCCTTCGCCTACGACCAAGCATCAAGAAACAGGACCAGCATGAATTAACCATGCTGGTCCTGACTACTTGAAGTTTCCCCAGGTCGTGAATTCTGGGTGAGAAGTATCGCGAGCACCTCTTCTTTCGTTTTATCGGAGCCATGAGCGGGGATCGAACCCGCGCCTCGAAACCCACGAGATTCGCGCGCTACCACTACACCATCAAGGCACCGCTGTGAATGTGTGCATGTATAAATAAAGGGGGAAATAAAAAGTGGCGACACAGAAAACCGTGTCGCCACTTTGTTTCGAAGCTAGACACATTGTGCCTGCGAATCTCGTGTATTTAAAAGTGTACCCAATTTTCAAATGAGGAAGATTTCACTCCCTACTTGTGGTCGCCTACTGTTGGGCCATGACCGAGGACGCGGCGCCAATAATCGACCTTGCCGCATTTGAAAACGGCAACAGTGAACGCAAAGCGCAAATCGCAGCTCAAGTTGATTCGGCTTGTGTCAACACGGGTTTTCTCGCAATGAGAAATCACGGCGTCAGCCAACAAGTCATTGACGACATGTGGCAAACGATGCAGCAGTTTTTTGATCTTCCACTTGAAGTAAAAAATCGATATCGCGTGCCTTCGCCTGGATATCCATATGGATACATGGGCAATGAAGCCGAGACGCTCGCTGCATCACGCGGCGATACAACTCCACCCGATCTCAAAGAGACTTTTAATGGCGGTCCAACTCGCATTCCTCAACACATTGATGACCCGCAGGCACTCGCCTTCTGTTACGCGCCAACTCCGTGGCCAACACAACCAGAACATTTCACCCAAGCGTGGAACGCGTACTACAACGCAATGGAAAATCTCTCGGCGCGAATTATGAAGTTGTTTGCTTCAGCCCTGCACGTTGATGAACAGTTTTTTGACGAATTCATTTCATCACCGATCAGTGCACTTCGCGCATTGAATTATCCACCTCAAGCACGGGCTCCACAGCCCGGTCAACTTCGCGCTGGAGCCCATAGCGATTACGGGTCTCTCACTATTTTGCTTCCTCAACACGATTCACGCGGTCTTGAAATTCAACGACTTGACGGCTCGTGGCATGAAGTGCTGCCCGTCGACGGAGCATTCATTATTAATCTTGGCGACCTCATGGCACGGTGGACAAACAATCGCTGGCGTTCCACCATGCATCGAGTGGTGAACCCAGAACAGCAACATGACCCAAGTTCGCGACGCCAAAGCATCGCCTATTTCCATCAACCCAATTGGGACGCCGAAATTTCAACCATTCCTACGTGTGTTGATTCAACGTCACCAACACAATTTGAATCTGTGCTCAGCGGCCCCTACCTGATGAGCAAATTCACCTCAACTGTTCAGTGAGCAGATTGCGATCGCTTCCAAGCTTCGGCTAACGCGCTATACCTACCAGCCTTTGCAATCAGTTCTTCGTGCGTTCCATATTCAGCTATTTGGGCATCTGCAATGACTGCAATGTGATCAGCGCGTTGCACCGTTGACAAACGATGTGCAACCACAATCACAGTTCGACCATTCATCAACCGTTCAAGTGCGTGTTCAACTTCTGCTTCAGTGCCAGGATCAAGGTTTGAAGTGGCTTCATCCAGCACGAGAACCGCGGGGTCAACGAGCGCGGCGCGAGCAAGTGCAACTAGTTGGCGCTCACCTGCCGAAAGCCTGCTTCCCCGTTCTCGCACCTCGGTATCCAATCCATCCGGAAGAGTTGAGAAATGATCAGTTGCGCCAATCGCTGCAATTGCTGCGTCAATTTCTTCGTCAGTTGCTGAGGACTTTGCTATTCGGACATTGTCGCGAATGGTTCCGTTGAACAAAAACCCTTCCTGGGGAACGACAACGATTCGTTCTCTAAGGGAGGCCATAGTTGCCATCGTGAGATCAACTCCGCCGTAAGAAACACTCCCTGATTGTGGGTCGTATAAGCGAGCCATCAATTTGGCAAGGGTTGATTTACCAGCACCAGTCGGTCCGACTAAAGCGAGTTTTTCCCCTACACCAACTCGAATCGACACATTTTTCAATGCAGCAGTTTCACTACTTGCGTAGCTAAACGTAATTCCGTGAACTTCAAGATCACCAACTTTGGGTAGCTCAATGGCACCAGGGTGTTCATCAATTTCTGGTTTTGCGTCAAGGATCTGAAAGAGCTTGTTGAGTGCTGCACCAGCCGACTGCACTGTGTTGTACAACTGAGAAAGTTGTTGAACCGGATCAAACAAACTTGACAGCAACAATGTAAATGCAACGACTGTGCCTAATGTGACGTCTCCGCGGTGCACAAGCCAACCACCAATTCCAATAATCAGCGCACTTGCAAACACACCGCCAAATTCAATGAGAGCGAAATACCACGTGCTCACTCTCACGCTGTGCTCGTGGCTGTTGAATAGCTCTCGATTCGATTTCGTGAATTTACGAATCGTTTCTTCCTCTTGCGCATAGGCTTGAATGACACGCACGGTGGTAATTCCTTCCTGCAATGCAGAAAGGTTTGCGCCAACGCGCTCTCGAACCGTCAGGTATGCCTTATTTGAGTCGCGCTGAAATTTCATTGAAGCCGCAATGAGCAGTGGCATAACTAAAAGAGCAACGATTGTTAATTGCCAACTCAATGTTGCAAGAAGCACCAATGCAAACACCACCAACATTCCAGCAGCGATGAATTGCAGCAAACCCCACTGCACCAATTCAGCCATTGATTCAATATCAGCTGTCATTCGAGCAACAAGCACGCCGGCCTTATTGCGGTCATAGAAAGCCATACTTTGGCGTTGCATCTGTCGAAAAACCGCGAGTCGCAACACCCTCAGGAATGATTCGCCGGTTCGGTTCAAGTACAAAAACTGAGCACGTCCAAAGATGTATGCAATTAATGCCACACCAAGATAAATCGCTACTGAAATGTTGAGTGACCGCGAATCACTTTGACGAATTCCTATATCAATTCCACGTCGAACCAGAAGCGGACCGGCAAGTGCACAAACAGTAGTGACACATACGCAGGCAAAAGCCATAAACATGGTTTTTCGAAAGGGCGCGGCCATCTTGAATACGCGCCCAATTACGGTTCGCGCTTGGGCGCGACTCAGCTTGTCTTCGTCGGTTACTCCGCCTTGCGCCCACATGTCAGACTTCCTGACTTTCAGCGTCAGCATCTGCGCTCATGTTTGCGAGAACTTCGCGGTATCTGGCATTTGTTGAAACCAGATCTTCGTGGGTTCCTATTGCAGCAACTTTGCCCTCATCAAGCAACATCACCCTGTCGGCAAGTGCAATCGTTCCCGGCCTGTGCGCAATGACAATCGTTGTCCTGCCAGACATCACGGTCTTCATTGCTTCGCGAATTTCGCCTTCTTTGCTTGGATCCACTGCACTTGTGGCATCGTCAAGAACCAGAACTCGAGGGTTTGCCACGATTGCTCGCGCGATCGCAATGCGTTGACGCTGACCACCTGAAAGCGAAAACCCACGTTCCCCAATAACCGTTTCGTAACCTTTCGGCAATCGCAAAATAAATTCATGCGCGCCAGAAAGCTTCGCGGCACGCTCGACTTCATCTGCGGACGCGTGTGGTTTCGCAAATGCAATGTTGTTGCGAACAGTGTCATTGAAAAGCACAGTGTCTTCAAAAACGACACCAATTTGACTTCTCAATTCAGACAGCTTCAGTTTGCGAACGTCTATTCCATCGAGATACACATGACCGCTTTGTGCGTCATAAAAGCGAAGGAGTAGTCGCGTAATCGTGGATTTTCCCGAACCTGTTGCCCCAACAATTGCGATGCTTTCACCACCTTGAATATCCAAGTTGAAGTTACGCAACACCGGATACTCGGCGTTGTAGCCAAACATCACTTTGTCAAATTTCACACCTCCCAAATTCTTGGTTGCATCGTGCGGAAGCTGCATCGGCAGAGTCGGATCTGAAATCTCAGATTTTGTTGACATCACTTCATTGATGCGCACCAAAGCCGCAGCAGCACGCTGCCCTAGTGCAACAATCATTCCAATATTGCGAAGTGGCCAGATCAGTAGCGTCAAGTACACGTTGAACGCAACAAGGTCACCGACTGTT
>JACCEB011200989.1_pt1 | contig 14606 bp, 12 predicted proteins | sample 7454761 | NCBI WGS metagenome assembly JACCEB01 (sample SAMN15323454, study PRJNA562643) | freshwater metagenome | isolation source: river surface water | place: USA:Blue River Watershed | collected 2017-08-18 | reverse complement strand
CAGCTGCTTCCACAACTGTAGATGCAGGTGGAGGTGACACTACAGTAGGTGCAGCTGCTTCCACAACAGTAGGTGCAGGTGCAGGTGGCCCCTGACTAGGTGCAGCTGTTTCCACAACTGTAGATGCAGGTGCAGCTGCCTCCACAACAGGTGCAGGTGCAGGTGTCCCCGCAACAGGCGCAGGTGGCCCCTCACTAGATGCAGCCGCAGGCTTAGCCTGTAAAGTTAATAATTTAGTATTAATTTCCATAATAACAGAATTGATTGTAGTTTCTATAGTTGATAGCTGTGTGTTCATAGCATTAAACTTTTCTTTATCTTCCATAAGCTTTTCAATAGCCATATTTCTCTTAAATTCAAGTACTTTAGTCATTAAGTCATCCAAAAGTTTTAGTCTTAGCGTATATAATTCTGACAATTTATTTGCGCTTGGTATTGCGCTCTTTATTTTGTTAGCCTCGGTATCTAATGTAGTTAAATATGGCATTATTTTGTCATAATTGTCATATACAATATCACTTGATGGCACTAAACGTAATCTACCTTTGCGGAATTTTGCACCCATATCATCAATACGTAGAGAATGGGTTTTGACAAATTCATTAAATGCTGGATTATCATATAATCGCTTACCAAGCCACACAATAAAATCGTTATATGCTACCGTATTTCCAAATTGTTCTTTCAACTCTGCCAACGAACGAACCACATAATTACGTGTCTTATACTCCTCTATTCCAGGCACACCCAACACATCCTCTAATAGCCGGTTTTCACCATTTTTCCCAGGAACCGTAATAGCCCCACCCTCAAACTTCTGCAGTACAGCTCCAGGATTCGCCTGCAACATTGACACATCATTTCTATAGTCTAGTCCAGCACCCCCGTCCGCACCAGGCATACCACCTCCCATAAAGACTTTTAGGGACGCATCTGGATTTGTGCTCAACATAGATGCGCCAGGATTATATCCGCCTGCCGAGTCAGCCATATCTAACGGTACCGCCGAAATTCAAATACCCAGCCCTTACCGCGTGCGTAAAATTACCTAAGGCACAACTATTCCAACCAATTTAGGAATATGGACCACAATCGTCGTAAGAAAATAGACTGCAAACCGGAGCTCGTTATTTCGTCCCTCCAAAAATTCTACACAAACCGAGAGGACATTGAGCGAATCCTCCCCTATCTCCAGGGCACTGCCGACCTTTCCCTGCGTTTAATTGACTGGTTTGTCACAAATTACTGCCGCCGTTACTTCGTCAGCTACCCACTCCACGGCCAGGAGTTCCTTGTGTATGTCAGCTATAAGTCCCAGCTGAAGGCCTACTCCAAGCAGTATTTTGACCCCAACTGCCGCCGTGAGCGCATTCTTTTCCAAATCCCTGGCTACGAGCCCTTCCTCACCACCGTCGGAAAACTGAACTTCTTCCGGTGGGCCATTGAGACGCAGCTCCTGGACTACATTGATGAGCACCTGGAGGAAATCCAGAAGGAGCGGGCGGAGGCGATTAAGGAGTCAGGCAAGGCCCGGCGCGAGTCAGGTACCGAGTCTTCCACGGGATCCACCGACACCATTCTAACAGTTAGCACGGATGCCAGTACCGACAGTGCTTCTTCAGGCAACACGAGCGGTACCTGGGATTTTACTACAGCCCCTATGCCGCCCACCACTGGTACTCGTAGGCGCAGGTCTAAACAAATCCCTGCGGCCACGCGTCGTCTCCAGAGGCACGATGCGCCGATTGTGGTGACATTTGAGTAGGGGGCGGAACACCCCCTATGACCCCCTTCCCCTGAAAGCTTCGCCAGCATGCCCTAATAGCAACTATTAGGGTTGTATTGGTGGGAGAATGTAAGGTCCCCATTATTTTTCTGATTTAACTCCGTCCAAAGGTTTATAGACTTTTGTCATATCATTGAGCGCCGGCAGCAGCGTAAATCCCGCCTCCACGCGTTCCTGAATGTCACGCTCCACATTCGCCTTGGCCATCCACCGAGTATCAAACGATCGTTGTAACAATCGCCGTGATTCTTGTAAGCCCCTGTCCTCTCGGTCCTCATAGACCGCCCCCTGGAGCTCCCGTGCAACATTCCGTGGGTCAGACTGGACATCATACTTGTCAAAATACTTGTTCCCGACAAGTTGTGGTCCATCTGCCTCAAAGGATGGCGCCGGCCTATTATCCCGTCGGTCTAGTCGCGCAGAATTCGCCATCATGTCCATAAATGTCGGAGCCGCGTTCGGGTCGCGTCTATCGTAAATCCCATACCGTCCATCGGTCTGCCAATGCTCATACGTCCGCGCATTCACAGTATCACGCGTCCGCACTTCGCGCCGCGATCGCATAGACATCTCAGGGTACGGAATCACCGGTGTCTGTGCGCCTTCAACAGGGATGCGTATCATACCTCTTCCTAGTTCATCCACCGATCATTTTACTTCAGTCTAAACCCGACGACCCCTAATAGTCCAAGTAGGGCCTGCCTAAATGAAACTCTTTGTATTCATACCGTCAATTGTAAAACAACCGTCCATTTTGTGCGAAACTGCCTCCATCACTCGCCTAACTGTACTATTAGAGGGTGGCACGGGGCTTTGGGAAGATTCAGCCCCACGCAAAACTCCACACACCGCCGAATCCATCAAGGCCGCCTACCTCACCCCTAACGGCATCCCCGTGAGCTCGCTCGGCCAGCTGCCCGACGCGCCCGATACGTGGTGGGTGTGTGCGGATGCTGCCAAACTCCGCATGGAAGATTTCTACACAGCAGCCGAAGCGGAGGCGGCCGGCGTCTATAACGAAGACCCCACTGCCCTTGTGTGGAAGGACTACTACATTTTCCTCAATGGGACCACACGCGAAGACCTCGTCGGCAGCACAGAGTACCTCGGGGAAATCCAGGCGCCGGCTGAGTATGTCCTAAAGACCCTGCTCAGTGTTTGATGTTGGGGTCGGCGTGGCCTGCCCCGCGTTTGCATCCTAAAGTCCAATTCGGGTATTATAAGTAAAGATGTCTTCATCAACTCCTACACCCGCATCTATGGGTTCAGCTGGTACGGCGGCACAACAGCACAATAAAACTGCCAAGCGAATTTCGTCCGATAATTTTACAAAGGTCGTAGAAGAGACAAGTAATGACGCTTATAAGCGCCCTTGGCATCGTCTTGAGCGTGGCCTTCGTCTGAACCGCCTGCGACTCTTCATGGAAGAGGAGAAGAAGAAGCTCAAGCTCACACAGTTTGAAGGTGCGTCCCTACTTGCGCTCCTACAGAAGGCCCTGGAGAAGCGCCTCTTGAATTCTAAGACGACTGTGGTGTATGATACGGACAATGAGAAGATTCTTGAAATCAAAGGGCTTGTAATGCACCGCGGGGCGGACGGCGTGATGCAATTTCAGATTCTGGAGAAGAAACCTGCAGGGACTATTCGAAAGCGACGTGAGGATGGTGCAGCTGCAGGCGGCGGAGCAGGCCAACCCGAGCAAAATTGAGTACATAATATGCGGGCACAATAAGTAAGCAACTCATACACACTATGAATTCCTTACTTATACCAACACTAGACCATCTAGTCGCGGTAGAGCACTTTATTCCAGCCCCACTGGATTCCACGGAGGTCCGCACGTACCGCCGTGACTTTGAATTGGCACTGCAACAGGCGCGCCTTGGGCGTATGTTGGACCATCCGATTGTAGAGGCCATCCTGGACAGTTGGGAGTATCACCATAATGAACGCCTGCAGGCGCAGACTGGCCAACAGACTGAAGCACCAACATCATTTCAACACCGCGACGCCACCATCGCATCCCTAATAGCTCGCCAGAGTGTGGAGCAGCGTACGCCGGCCTGGTACGCCCAAGCGGCCCGCGTGCTGACCGCATCAGAATTCGCGACTATCTTGCGACCAACACGCCAGCGCGCCCTACTAGCCCACTCAAAGGCCTTTCCGCCGACTCCTGAAGAGGCTGCCTCAAAATTCCGTGCGCCACTCACGTGCCCGTCACAGTATATGTCACCGTTTGATTGGGGAATTCGCTTTGAACCGGTCGTGAAACAGATTTATGAACATATTCACGGCGTCCAAATCACCGACCTCGGACGCCTCATGCATCCCTCTGATGAACGTCTTGCTGCGTCGCCTGATGGTTTGATTTCCAGCGGTGCAGATTATGCCAATCCCCTAATTGGACGATTAATTGAGATTAAATGTCCTATTAGTCGTGAGATTGGTGGGGAGATTCCTGAAGAATACTATGCTCAAATGCAGTTACAATTAGAGGTGACGGGATTGGACACGTGTCAGTACGTAGAGGCCCGCTTCCGATCGCCGGCTGGACCAAAAACATTGGTATATGAAGGGCCAGGGCGGCTCGCAGGGGTCTTGTGGCACGTGGAACATATTGACCCGCAAACAGGCGAGGCAAAGCGACGTTATGAGTACGGGCCTGTCGGATTTCCTGACTTGGCTGAGCCCCCTTGCCACCTAATTGGACAACATGATACGGTCTTGGAGCGCGTACCGTGGGAACTATTAGGGTGGCACGAGGTGGAAGTGCGGCGGTCGGCGACGTGGTGGGCTGGAGCCAGCAGGGCTGTGGAAGCATTCTGGGCTGACGTTGCAGGAGCGGCGGCTGGAACCTTTGTCGTGCCGGCGTCCAAGCGGCCCCCGCGGGCTCCCAAGGAGGAGGCGCTGCGGATTACTTTAGCAGAAGAGACTCCCCCTGCGCCTGGACCATTAGATATAGATGAACCAATGACCGTGAGCGAGGAATGTGCTATACAATTTACACAGTAAGTTAAAGGGTAGGTACTATTTATTACATAAAATGTTGTCACTTTCTGCAGCCGATCGAGCAAAAGTTGCAGTTTGGGGTTTTTCAATAAAGTATAATAATACACATAAATATGAATATCGTTTTGTAGATGAGTTGGAAGTCTATGAATGTGTATTTCTAAATCGTAGCGCTAACCCGCGTGTTATTAGTGCATATGAAGTTATTCCATGTACTGGCGAACAAGCTAAGCAAATTACGTATTATTTAGATAAGTGTATGAAAGAAGCACATAATGACAGTTATGTAGTATCGCCAAATGATAGACGTGAAGTAAATGAGCCCAGTAAAATGCATGTACAACAGTCTATTCCACCCGAGTTTCTACATATGTATTCTTAGGGGTGGGGTATTATTGCTGAATTAATATTTGCAATTAATTAAGCATACTTCCCAGCGTTCTTGTAGAAACTCAACACGCCCTCCTGGAAACCGGTCGTGCATACATCAGGGTAGTCCATGCGGTAGTTGTTGGTCTCCTGGCGGTAGTTGCCAACTTTTTCACGTGGGCGCCAACCGTCCTTGGCGTAGCAACTGATGGCCGTCTCGCCCTTGTGGAACACGTCTTGCTCCGTGGGCCGGAGAACATCCTCTAATAGTACATAGGGCTCGCCGCCGACTTTCTTTACATCTGCAGGGCCGGCACGGGGCACAGGCGCATCGGAGTCGTCCAGGGACGCGGGGTTTAAGAACGACTCACGTGCAAACGCTGGCTTGGGCTTGTAGGTGGCAGGTGTGGGAGCGTTAGCGGCGGCCGAATAGAGTATGTAAAACAACGCAAGAGCCAGTATTATCATTCCAGTAGGACTTGTCTTCATTCTACCACGTATCTGCTAGAGGCGCCCGAAAATTGACAGAGCAGCGGGAATCTAAGGTTTGCCACACATATCAAGCAGAAAGATGGTCTTCAGCTACATTAAGTCTCTACTTGGAATGAATAATGGTGCAAATGTCACCTCCACCCTCACCACCGAGCAGCTACAGCAGGCCGTCGGTGAGCTCTTCTACCACGCTAATGCCTTTGATCTCAGTCAGTATCCTGGTACAACCGGTCTTGACACCACCACACCTGTAAAAGCTACCCGTGCGCGCATCTTCTTGGCCGGATTCGCGGAGGCTGTGAAGCACGTGGAGTCCGCTGAGCCCGTGGCGGACATCGCCGCCAAGATTCACGACGCGATGATGGCTGCCTGGCAGGCGGTCCCCAATCCCAGCGAGGTCTATACCGCGATGGTTCCCGAGTTTGGCTATCGTGCGGCCAGCCCTTATAAGGAGCTCACATCCAAGCCCGTCCGTGCTGAACCCATCTTCATCCTACTTGCCGTCCGTGAGCTTGTGAAGGCCAAGCTTGATGATATTCCCGCGTCTTCGCTTGCTGACCGTGCGGATGCCCTTATGCAGGCCACTTATAAGCATCTTGAGTAATTAACTAAATACAATACTAAACTCAATCACAAAATACGGGTGAATTGACTTCGCAAACTCAGACCACCGCCTAGACATCTCCCGCACGCGCCTAATAGTCGCGCCCGAGAGCTTTATTTTTTGTGGGCCTACTTCGGCTTCCATAATACGAAATCCGTTGCGCCCCTTAGGGACTATTAGTTGGCTATTCACATGCGCATCATAGTCTTGCTTGCCGGCCCGTGCCTGGAAATATCCGAGCGCCTTGCCGACTTCCGCATCCACAGGATGAAATACGCCAAGTTTCATTTCGGACCGACTGTCATCATACCGCTTCATTAGCGCATTTATTGAGTCCTGTGTGAAATGCTTCGTATTTCCTACAAAGGTCGACGGCAATACTGTGCTATACGCCACAACAACATTGAGTCCCACATACGGAACCCAATTACGTGGCGCATCTGCAATTGCCATTGGTCGTAGCCCTTCACTAATCGCCAATATATTGAATGTAGCTTTAATTGTCTCCTCTGATGCTTCTGAAAGTGCTGTGGAAATACTACGATATTTTGTCCCACTTAGGCTATTTGCGAGCTTTACAAATTTCTTGTCCATCTTACTACTTGTTACTATTAGGTGTGTGTATTTATGCTTCGGTGGGACAAAATTGACTCTCGGGGGCTCCAGGGATTTAAGGCAACCCCAACCTAAGTCCCAAGCCAGATGTCCAATACCAGCATGAACGTGATTAAACGCGACGGTCGTCGCGAAGAAGTGAGCTTTGACAAGGTTCTTCGTCGTATCCAAGCCTCAGGCCGAGGACTCGAAGTCAATCCTGCCCTAATTGCCCAAAAGGTGCTTGCCCGTATTTATGACGGAGTTCGCACAAGCGAACTGGATGAGCTCGCAGCTCACCTCGCCTCCGCCGCAGCCACTGTACAGCCCGATTATGGTACGCTGGCAGCCCGCATTGCCATCAGCAATCACCAAGCAAACACTCGTGGAATCTTCTCAGACGTCATCCATGAGCTCGCACACCAGACCCATCCAAAGACTGGTAAGCCTGTGCGCTATATCTCTGAGGAGCTAGAAGCCGTTGTGGCAGCCAACAAGGACACAATTAACGCCCGCGTAGATTATGAGCGCGATTTCCTGTTTGATTACTTCGGATTCAAAACGCTAGAACGCGCCTATCTCCTAAAAGACAGCTCGGGGAAAATTGTGGAGCGGCCCCAAGATATGTGGATGCGCGTGGCCCTCGGAATCTGGGGCGACAACCTGGACGAGGCCTTCCGCACCTATGACCTGATGAGCCAGAAATTCTTCACGCACGCCACGCCGACGCTCTTTAACGCCGGCACGCCCAACCCGCAGCTCAGCTCATGCTACCTAATTGCCATGGATGAGGACAGCATCTCGGGCATCTACAAGACCCTGAGTGACTGCGCGAAGATTAGCAAGCACGCTGGTGGAATTGGTCTGCATATTCACAATGTGCGCGCCAAGGGCTCCCTCATTCACGGGACCAATGGGACCTCTAACGGAATTGTACCAATGCTCCGTGTATTCAATTCCACGGCGCGCTATGTTGACCAAGGTGGCGGGAAGCGCAACGGGTCTTTCGCCATCTATCTGGAGCCCTGGCACGATGACGTGGAGGACTTCCTGCGTCTCAAGCTAAATACTGGTACGGAGGAGGAGCGCGCCCGTGACCTCTTCTACGCAATGTGGATGCCTGACCTCTTCATGGAGCGCGTGGAGGCCGGCGGGGATTGGACGCTCTTCTGTCCTGCTGAGGCACCTGGACTTGCCGATGTGTGGGGCGACGAATTCAAGGAGCTCTATGAACGCTATGAGGCCGAAGGACGTGGGCGCCGCAAGGTTCCTGCGCAGCAGTTGTGGTTCCAAATCTTGTCAGCCCAGATTGAAACCGGCACACCCTATTTGGTCTATAAGGACGCGGCCAATCGTAAGTCCAATCAGCAGAACCTGGGGACAATTAAGAGCAGCAATTTGTGTGTTGCACCTGAGACGCTAATCATGACAGATCAGGGTGAGTTCCCCATCTCGGAGCTCGCTGGACAGGCTGTTAGGGTGTGGAATGGGTCCTGTTGGTCCGAGACCCGTGTTGTACAAACGGGTGCCAATCAACGTGTGATTGGAGTTGATATTGCCGTTTCTACGGTGGATAACGATGGCTCTACACGTCTGACGATGAAGCACATTGAATGTACGCCTTACCACAAGTTCTTGCTGGAGGCTGACAATGTGTGTATTGCAAATGCCCCTCGCATTGAGGCACGTGAGCTGAAGCGAGGGACTTGCTTGCGTTCGTGGATGGACAATACTGGTGTTGTACATGAGGCTGTTGTATGGAATGTTGTGGATTACAATCGCACATGTGATACCTATTGCTTCAATGAGCCCGAGAATAACGCCGGCATCTTCAACGGAGTCTTGACAGGAAACTGCTCTGAAATCATTGAGTATTCCGATAAGGACGAGACGGCCGTGTGCAACCTCGCCAGTATCGCCCTACCGGCTTACGTGGATCTTGTAAAACGCAAGTTTGACTTTGAGCGACTCCGTGAGGTTGTCAAGCAGATTGTGCGGAACCTGGACCGTGTCATTGACATCAACTATTACCCGACGCCTGAGACTCGCCGTTCCAACATGCGTCATCGGCCGATTGGGATTGGCGTCCAAGGCCTCGCCGACGTGTTTGCCATGCTGCGTATGCCGTGGGAGGATGCGCGCGCCGCTGAGCTCAACCAGCGCATCTTTGAGCACATCTATTACGCGGCGATTGAGACATCCGTGGAGCTGGCCGTAGAAAAGGGCCCGTACGAGTCCTTTGATGGCTCTCCAGCGTCCATGGGCCAACTCCAGTTTGACATGTGGGGTGTCACACCGCGGTCCGAAATGGATGGCACGTTGGAATGGGATGCACTCAAGCTCCGTGTCATGCGTGTGGGCCTACGCAACTCCCTACTAGTCGCTCCGATGCCAACCGCAAGTACGTCCCAGATTCTGGGCTATAACGAGTGTATTGAGCCTTTCACGAGCAACATTTACACGCGCCGCACGCTGGCCGGCGAGTTCATCATTGTGAATAAGTACTTGATGCGTGACCTGATTACGTTTGACCTATGGAACGAAGAAATGAAGCAGAAAATCATCGCGCACAATGGGTCCGTACAGGACATTGCGGAAATCCCGGATGCTCTCAAGCGCCTCTACAAGACTGCGTGGGAGATTAAGCAGCGGACACTGATTGACATGGCGGCGGACCGCGGGGCATTTGTGTGCCAGAGCCAGTCACTAAACTTGTTTATGGCCGACCCGAACTTCTCCAAGCTGACGTCCATGCATTTCCACGCATGGAAGCGCGGACTCAAGACGGGCATCTACTACCTGCGCACGAAGGCCCCCGCGGCAGCCCAGAAATTCACCGTGGATCCTGAGCTGCTCACTGCAATTGAGGCGGACAAGGCCAAGCGGCGCGCCGAGGAGCTTGCCGCGGCCGAGGGATGTCTGCATTGCTCCTCTTAGGGGAGCTGCGCTCCCCTATAACCCCTAGCCCTTGAATGAGGGCTTCGCATTCTAATCCCACAGCACCACCTAATAGTAAATATTATAGCTAATATACATTAATAGTAATTATATATTATCTATATAATTATCTTAATGCGAAGCCTTCATTCAAGGGAGGGGGTTTAGGGGGACGGGACGTCCCCCTAGGAGTCTGTGTGAGAAATACGTACAAAATACCACACTACTAAATAAGTATGGAAACGGCATCACCAACCGAAGAATCAATGCCCGTCCTGATGGACCGGCTCGGCGTTATTTTTGAGCACATCGCCGAAAATCCAAATATGCCCACGCAAATCTACGGGCTCTTTTCACTCGTCAGCAAAATACTATTTGAATATAAGACCGCCTTAGAGTCCGGTCAGCCCACCGGTTGGGCCGACAAAATACAATTAGAGGATGGCACAGCAGCCTTCCAGCCCCACGAGGCGCGCATGCTAGAAAATGCAGTTGCGCCAATGGCCAACAATGTTCGCGCCATGTTTGCACCGCCACCAAGCCAGAAGGAGTTTAATGCCAGAGGTGGAGCGAAATTCTCTCTACCGTCCCTAAAAGTCCCAAATCCAGCCTCCGTCGCGTCATCTGCAAAAGCCCTTACAGGAGTTATGAAGGACGACAGTAATCTGTCACTGGACTACCTTGTAGAGCTTGTGGCAGATTATATAGACAAACTCAATACAACTAGTCGGCACATTGCTGAAAAGGCTGGCATCATCCGCTTTGAGAAGGCGTTTCCCGTGATTCCAATTCCCACACCATTTGCCGGCATCCCCCTACAAGTCCCATCGCGCCTATTAATTCTTATTTTACAGGGAATCCTAGAATTTGTACGTATTTCGTTTGCATTTTCGGAATCACGGGCCGGCGTACTAGCCCGTATTTTTGCGTCCATTGGTGCTGCATGTATAGATGCCGGCAAGGGTGATTGGAAGAGTGCGCTCTTTACTATTATAGGTGTATTGAATGGGCAAATGGTCGTAATAGGGGCAGTTGGAAAAATGATGGTGAAAATTTTGTCATTTATCAGCGACGACATTTCGTCTCAGCTCGGCTGGGCGGCATACGACTCGGCGAAATCTTGGATGGCTGGAATCTGGATTTTCGTATTTTCCGTATTTGCCCCTGGTCCTGTACGGGGTTTAGTAGAAGCACATTTAGAGGAACTCAATAGCATTATTGATACAATTAATCAAAAAATGGGCGAAACAACGGCCGCCTTACAGTCCAACCCAGCGTTTGCGTGCCACGATATAAAGTGGGAACAGCAGGCGCCAGTTGATTTTACATCACTTGAACGCCTACAAAATCTTATGAATAACCCTGGATTTTATTGCAGTAAGGAAATACAAGATTTGATTCGCGGGCTGAAATCAAATCCTCCTGTGCGGATCATTTTAGAACTGCTCGGATTGCCGACGACGGATCAGGGAATTGCACGTATGTGCGCGAAATTACCTGCTCATTTGGTCGGTCAGGACCTGGGTGCTACCCTAATAGCCAGCATGGAGCCTGAAGTGGTGCTGAAATCACCTGCGCCAGCGGGCTGTGAGGCCCCATCTTCTGTGGAGGCTGTGCGGCAGACGTTGGCCTCGGTATTTACACCAGGAGTTAGTCCAAATTAAGAAGACCCCGCCTCCACTTTCACCCCTGCAAGTCCATGTAGGAACACAAGTAAATCACGGTCAAAGCCCCAGAAGCAGCTCACAGGCGCCTCCGCCGGCACCTTGCGTGAGCTCAAGTTGGCATCGTGACTGAGTGCCACAATGATTTGCTGCGGCGGGATCTCCAACACCTCGTCCTCACGGCCGGCCAACCACGCCTCCCCTTCCGCAACATTTACGGACGGGAAAGCGCGCTCGCTCCAGAACGACTTATAAAATGCCATACTAGCCTCGCTCACACGCGCACCAAGGGGTAAAGCCCAAGGGGGTACATTGACAGCCGACTTACCGCTCATTAGGTCGTACATGGCCAACATCGTCGCCGCCACAGCCTTTGGCTTCAATCCTAGACCAGGTCCAAATGCCCCCTTTGTGAGCCAGGCCACGCGCCGGCGGAACGACGTTGCAGGGTAGAAATCGTCGTCGTCCATCATCACCACAATGTCGTGGGCCGCCCGCTCAATCCCCGCGTTCCGCTTCTCTCCAATTGGCGTCTTCTTGGCCAGCGGCAAGTAGCTCACCGTAATTTCGGGGTGGTCCGCTGCGAACTTCAGGATTTTATCCGACGCCGCCTTCTCCTGGTCATCACTATCCTCCACTACAAGCCACTCAATCTTGGAGCGCGGGTAGTCCGTCGTCAGCAAGTTGAACATCGGCAGGTCAATGAATTTGCGCCGATTGTACGTCAGTGTCAGCACTGTAATAGGCGGGCAATCATCAGGAATTAACACAGGTGGGAGTACGCGAGCACCAACCTTTGCGCCTTCTACACCCTCTACAAGTCGCCCTACAGGCCCTTGGGCACTCACAATGGACTCCTCCCAACGATTCCGTGCCAGTGCCTGGCGAACACGTACATCATCTGCATCATAATCGTAGAGACGCATGAAGGCCCGCTCCAAGTCCGAACGTAAAGTCGCTACATTTACATCATATTTCCCCCGCTCAGACCCTTCACAAACCCCTAAATAGCCGACTCCTGTGAGCTCCTCATCCCCATAATAGTCTTTGAAGACAGGCAGGCCGGTCATAAGTGCAAACGCGCCGGCCGCCTCGGCCTCTGCCGCAGCATACCCATAGCCCTCACCACAACTGACAATTAGGTGTGCGGCGTGGTACTTCTGGAGACGCTGGAGTTCATCGGCGGGCAACTCACGCACAGCGACCTCCACAGTATCCGTCACATGGGCCGCCGCCGCGGTCAGCCGAGCACCGACATCGGTGCGCGTCGTGTAAATACGGAGCTTGGGGTCGGCAGGCCGCCATGCAGCCAGCACAGCAGCCGCGGCGGCAGACTTTGTCTCGGACCCGCCAAGAAACGCCACGAAGCCGGCGGCCTTGCGGTCAGGGAGGCTAGCAGCAGCAGCCGCGGCAGCCTTCTTGCCGACCTCGGGTGCACCATCGGACCCGAGGGACCAGCGCACACAACACACCTTGTCCTCATGACCCGTCCCCACAATCTCCCTAATAGTCCTAGCAGCGGCCTGGTCGCGCACCCACACCTGGTCAAAAGCGGGCAAGTAGGGGTTGTAGGAGGCAGGGTCATAATGCTCCACATTGACAAGGAGAACATTTGTGGCCGCCCAAGGGACTGCAGAATACACAGGGTGCTCCAGGTGGAACTGGATGTCAGCCTGCTTGGGAGGCTCGCGAGGGTCCAGAAGATGCACATGGCCAATGCGTCCAGGGACAGCAGCGCGGACGAGTTCAGTCAAGACTGCAGCATCACGTGCAAGACCAAAGGTGTTGGCCTTATTGTATATGATATTTACATTTAATAGTGGCTGTTTAGAAGACTTAGATGGCATATACATATGCTAGAATGACTATCTTTTAAACACCCCTACTAGTAAGTATGAGCTCCCCGCTAGGGAAACCAATTAGGGACATAGGGTTCGTTGAATGGAGGGACGAGCTGGCGCCCTTGGAACATATGAAGGGTGCGCTCTGGAAAAAGACCATCGCCGCCGAAACGCGTGCCTACAAGTCAATTGCGGGTCTCCCCGCTGTCGCAAGTCAGGCCAAGAAGAACGCCGAGCAGTTGCAAGCAGCCTGGAGACTCTTTGACCGTGACGTATTTGAGGCCGGCGGAGGTATGGTCAAAATCACCCCCGACGGTGAGTGGGCCTGGACGGGCGAACCTATAGCTTTGCGGCGGCGCTTTGAAGACCTGGATGCGGACGGCGAGTATGTATGGGAAATTCGCGACCTGACCGATGAGGCGGCTAATTATGATGCGTTGAAGGACCGTAGCGAGCTCGGCCTCTACAAACGTGGTGAGCCGAAGCCCCTTTGGACACGTCGCGGTGTGGGGTCAGAAGTGGCAGTGATGGCCGGTCGTTGTTATTACACGCTGGTCAAGAATCTCCATCGTGCCTACGCTGTGGAATCATGTGACGCTTTGACAGGCACCGACCGTCGCCAGCATATGCACATTGACACTGAGACAATTCACCTCACACTCCTAAAAGCCCCGTGTGGAGCCTTGTACGTGGTGGCAGAGGATTCTGGGAAAACTAGTCTATATGCACTCTCACCAGGTAAGGCCACAAAAGCCAAACTCTTGGATTCAACCTCCCATTCACAGGTCCCCGTTGGCCCTGGTGCGTGGATTGCGCTAGACGCGAACGGTACTTCCAAATGCCGTGGCGTAACCCGTGGTTGGCCGTTGCCAAAGGACTTTGAGCCCACGTGGGGTGATTCCAAGCGCGGCTTCCTACTTGCCTACAAGTTCGGCGCAACGCGTCTTTATGGCTGGGGCCCGCGGACCCTGAAGCTGCTAGTAGAGACTGATATTGGAGCATTTGAGGCGGACTACTGGGCAGCTTGGCGCCTAGGAACTGCCGTGCGGTTCTTTGTGGCCCCGCTGACCACGGAGCCATACATTCTCACAATTGACAAGCATACACAATCGCTCACTGAATCCAAGCTTTATCAAACACCACCTGTGCCATCCCTAATAGTCCATCGCCTAGAGGCGAAGAGTCAAGACGGAACGCGTGTCCCCTATCACATGATAGGGCTAAATCCCGGAAAACCCAAGGGCTTGCTTGTATATGGGTATGGGGCATACGGCTCTACGACTCCAGCGCGCAAAGTGTGGGCACTGTG
>JACCEB011904330.1_pt1 | contig 14615 bp, 13 predicted proteins | sample 7454761 | NCBI WGS metagenome assembly JACCEB01 (sample SAMN15323454, study PRJNA562643) | freshwater metagenome | isolation source: river surface water | place: USA:Blue River Watershed | collected 2017-08-18 | reverse complement strand
TGGCTGGAGCCGTGGGAGGCAACTACGCCGGGACTGAGAACAGTTGTGAATGCCGGCTGGATGATTTCGAGCTTGAAATCCCAAGCCCGCCGCGGAACTGGACTGGGGTTTGTGATCCTCTATGAAAATGTCGTGGTCGGGCAGCTCAACGTTGCAAATATTCAGCATGGCTCCGTTTCATCCGCCACCATCGGTTATTGGATATCGCGCGCTGCGGCGGGAAAAAACATCACCCCAACTGCGGTTGCTCTGGCAATCGATTACCTGATGGATGATTTAGGTTTACACCGAATTGAGATCGACATTCGCCCGGAAAATCTTCCCAGCCTCAGGGTGGTTGAAAAACTCTCGCTGCGACTCGAAGGCATCAAAGAGCGCTTTATTCATATCGATGGAGCTTGGCGCGACCACAAGGTTTTTGCCATCACCGCCGAAGAGAAAAACGGTTCGATGATTGACCGACTGGCAAACACGCGGAGCCAATAACGCCATTTAGGAACGCTGGCGCATATCTTGTTGATATGGAAAATTCTGTGGGCTTGGGTGGAATCACTTTGGTGGTTGCAGCCGTGGTCTGGTTGGCGATTTTTGTGCCCGGTTTTTCCAAGCGGTCCGAGATCAGGGCCAATTCCAGCATCGTAAAGCGCGACGTGAAAATGGCCCGCCAAGCTGCGCCACTGACCGCCGACGAGCGGCTGAGCCGGCTGGTTAACACCCAGAGATTTTTCTCGGTACTTTTCGCACTATTCCTAATTGGCAGTATTTCAAGCGCTGTCGCTGCAACCGCAAATGCTGGTTGGTGGTTATCCGCAGTGTTTACCGGCACTTTGGCCATCTTTAGCATCTTGGTTTCTAGGGCGGCTTCGGTTCAGGCAGCTGCCATCGCATCAAAGCTTCACCGAACTCGCCAAGAAGTTAGAAAGAAAGCTTCTGCTCAGCGACCAGTGGTTGAAAATCGCACCTGGGAGCCTAACCCGATCCCAGCCCCACTGAACCAACCAAGAGTTGGTGAATTGGTTAACAACCTCGCAGACGTGGTTGAAATCCAAAGACCTGAGAATGTTTTCGACGGTAAAGAATTAGACGCAATACTCGCAAGAAGACGCGCAATCTAATTCAGGCGTTAAGCTATTTCTCAGTTATCCCCCACATAAATGACAAACGGAGCGCGCAAAAATAATGGGACTTTTAGACTCAGTAAAGAGATTTTTTCAGAAGACTTCTGAAGTAACCGTCAAGGAAGCAGCCATCTTGGCTGACGAAGCTGGCAAGGCTGCTAACAAGGCTGCCGAGGAGGCTCGCAAGGCCGGCAGCAAACTAGCCGCCGAGGCTTTGACTGAGGTTGAGAAGGCAGCAAAGACTGTTGCCAAGTCTGCCTCAACCGCGAAGAAGAAGACCACTGCTGCGGCCAAGAAGCCTGCTGCAAAGACCACCGCGGCCAAGAAGCCAGCGGCCAAGAAGCCAGCAACCACTGCAGCTAAGAAGCCTGCTGCTAAGCCAGCCGCAACCGCTGCAAAGAAGCCTGCTGCTGCAAAGAAGCCTGCTGCTGCAAAGGCCACCGCTGCTAAGAAGCCTGCCGCTAAGCCAGCTGCCAAGACTGCTGCTAAGCAAGCTGCAGCGAAGTCGACCGCTGCAAAGAAGCCGGCTGCTGCAAAGACCACCGCTGCTAAGAAGCCAGCGGCCAAGAAGCCTGCTGCTAAGTAATTAGCTCAGCACGTATCCCACCGATTCGACAAGCGTCGGGTGTTTGAAAACAAACCCCGTCTGCTCGAGTCGGTGGGATTTCATTTTCTGGGAGCAAAGAAGCAATTCGTCGGCAGCCTTACCGATCAGCAAGCGCATCGCGAACGCTGGCACTCTGAGCAAGGTTGGGCGCTTTAGTTGACGACCAAGCTCTTTGATGATCTGCTCGCAGGTTGCCGGCTGAGGAGCCGTGAGGTTGTATGCGCCAGATGTCGACTCATTTTCGATCAGGTGAATAATCGCCCGGGCCTGATCTTCTAGAGAGATCCAAGCCCACCACTGCTTACCTGAGCCCAAAGCGCCACCGATGCCGAGTTTGATCAGTGGCAATAGTTTTCCCAGCGCGCCGAGCTTCTTGCTCATCACCATGGTGGTGCGAACTAACACGACGCGAGTCTTTGCTTGCTTGGCCAACTCTTCCCAGTTGTATGCCAGGTCAGCCAGGAAGCCCTCGCCCTTGGGGGCAGATTCATCCAGCCACTTATCGCCCTGATCACCATAGATTCCTGAGGCGGAACCGGAGATCAGCACCTTGGGTGGATTGGGGCAGGCGTTGATGGCATCGACCAAGGTCTTGGTTGAGTCCAGGCGCGACGAGATTAGCTCCCGCTCATATTTCTTGGTCCAGGGGATCTTTCCGGTTGTGGCGCCCGCGAGGTTAATAACGGCATCGATGTCAGCCAATAGGTTTGGGTCCAGCGGGGTTACTCCAGGAGCCCAAAACATCTCATCTGCTGACCTGGCGGGTCTGCGAACCAAACGGACTACTTGGTGGCCAAGTGCAGTTAGCTGCTGATTAAGTTCTGTGCCGATAAGGCCGGATGCTCCAGAAATGAGGACTTTCACTGAGCTACCTCGCAATCTTCTCTAAATACCTACAATTGGTGTCGGACGATTATTCCGCACTCGCGGGATTGGAATGGAAATAATGCAGGTAGAGCTCTGGGTTTGGGCTGTCACAATCGGTGTTTTGAGTGCGATTCTGATTGCAGATTTCGTCTATCAGTTCAAAAAGCCTCACGAACCAACCTTCCGTGAATCGGCGATTCAGGTAAGCATCTACATCACCCTCGCACTGCTTTTCACCTTCGTGATTGGTGGCGTTTGGGGTGGCCAATATGCCGCCGAATACATCGCCGGCTGGGTGACTGAATACAGCTTGTCGGTGGACAACATCTTCGTCTTTTTGATTATCTTCACTCAGTTCGCGGTGCCAAAGCGACTTCGCAGCCAGGTGCTGCTAATCGGTATTGCAATTGCGCTGGTTTTGCGACTGATCTTTATCGTTCTAGGTGCAGCTTTTATCGAGCGCTTTAGCTGGGCGTTCTATGTCTTCGGCGCATTCTTGATCTTCACCGCCATCAAGCTGGTAATCGAGACCTTCCACGAGGGTGAAGAGGACCGCAACGAGGCTGGCGGCATGACCAAGCTGATCTCCAAGTTGATTCCAACTACCACCGAGTATCACGACAACCGCTACCGCATCAAGCAGCACGGCAAGTGGGTTTACACCCCGCTACTTTTGGTGATGCTTTCGATCGGATTTACCGACCTGCTATTTGCACTGGATTCAATCCCAGCGGTCTACGGTCTCACCAACGAGCCATACATCGTGTTCGTAGCGAATGCCTTTGCCCTGCTTGGCCTTCGTCAGCTTTACTTCCTGCTCGGTGGCCTGATGGAGCGCTTGAAGTACCTATCGATCGGCCTAAGCATCATTTTGGCCTGGATCGGTGTGAAGCTTGTGGTTCACGCGCTGCACAAAAACGAGTTGCCATTTATCAATGGCGGTCAGCATGTTGAGGTCATCCCAGAGATTTCCACCGAACTATCGCTCGCCGTAATCATCATCACCTTGGTGATCACCACCATCTGGTCACTTGCGGTGACTGGCAGGGAAGCGAAGAAGAAGGCCTAGTTCTTGGCGCTGGTCCTGACAATCAGCAGGGCGGCAAGCAGGGTGAAGGCTCCAAATACCACCGAGACCAACAGCGCAGCCTCTGGGCTGATGATCTCAATGGAAATACCGGCCAGCGCACTGCCGGCGGAAAAGCCCACTAACTGACCAGTGGTGGTCCAGCCATAAGCCTCAACGGTCTCGCTGCCGGAGGTTCCGGTGGCAATCATCAGTGAGAGATAGCCAAGCGCTGGCGCGACTCCGATGCCGGCAACAAACAGGCTGATACCAACCCAGATTGGTTCACTTGGTGCAACCAGGATCGCCGAGTAACCAAAGAGTGTCACCGCGAGAAAAATTGGTAGCGCATTCGCACCCTTTACCCGAGGAGCCAAAAGCAAGCCGCCAAAAATCGAACCCAGCGAAAACACGGCAAACATCACTCCGGCGAGGGCCTTGCCAAATAGTGCCACCGAGCCAACCTCAACCCCGGCAAAGGATCCAACAAATAGCAATCCCAAAACGGTGGCCGCCGCCACCTTGGGATTGCGCAGGGCCTTACCTAAAACGTTTTTGTTTTTTGGGATCTTGATTGACCCAACGGATTTATTGACCAGGAACCAGATTGTGCCGGCCACCTGAATCGCTGCAACCGTGACCATCATCGGGATATTGCCAAAGGTTGCCGCTACCAAAGTCGCCACCAGCGGCCCCAAAACCCAAATGATCTCCTGAGCGGTGGCATCCAGTGAATAGAGCGCCGGCATCAACTTCTTCGGAGTTACCTGCGGATAAATGGAACGTGCTGCCGGCTGGATCGGGGGAGAGGACAGTCCCACTAAAAACGCCAAGCCAATCAACCAAATTGGTTCCGGGGTAACAAAAGCCAAGCCCAGCAGTGCAGAGACAGTGGTGGCGGTGCTGATAATCACAACTCGGCGAATGCCGTAGTCGGCCATCAACCTTGCCAGTAGCGGCCCTGAAATGCTGGCACCAATGGTCTCGGCTCCGAGTGCAATACCGGCGATCGCGTAAGAGCCGGTCACTGCCTGAATGTGGATGACAAATGCAATGCTGAGCATGCCAAAGGGAAAGCGCGCGAATAGCTGCGAAATCAAAACGGCTATTGCTTCGGGTGCGGCCTTTAGCGCAGAGATACCAAGAGCCAATTAATCACCTAAATCCAAGACGGCAGCCACATTTGAATTCGCCAGAACCAGTAGGGCACCGGCAATCCCATCCACAGCGATGCGAAGAATGCTGCCAGCACCAAAGCTACCACCACGAAAAGGCCTATCGCCCACTCCCGCTCTTTGACTCGCAGTAAGACAAAGCCTCTGCGCCAGAAGCTGTGCAGGGCAAAGCTCAGGGCGAGAATCAAAAACGGAGTGAAAACCACCGAGTAGAACTGGAAGGTGGTGCGAGACAGGTATGCCAGCCAGGGGGCCCAACCGGCAAAAAATGCTAAGAAAATTGCCCCGGCAGCAAGGTCTGTCTTTTTTATGAATCGAATTGCGAGCCAGATCATGGCCAACACCGCGCTGTACCAGATCAACGGGTGCGGCAGTGGCGTGATGGCAATTGAACAAGTTTCCAAAACCCCGCAGCGCTCATCGCTGAAGCTGTCGAAGTAGAAGGCAGTTGGTCGAATATTCAGTAGCCACTGCAGTGCATTAGCCGAGTAGGGGTGTTCGGCACTGAGGCCAGTGTGGAAGCTGTAGGCATTGGTGTGGTAGTCCCACAGCGCCACCAGCCAATTTGGATTGGCCTGCCTGCCCCAGCCATCTGAAGAGATGATCCAGCCAGTCCAGCTAGCCAGGTAGGTGATTAAGCCAATGACGAGCAGGGAAATTGCATTTAACAAGGCTTGCCAGATAGCAGGAATAACCTTCAACCCCAAACGCTGACGCGAAATCCAGTCGGCAATAAAGCTGTATAGGCCGAATATGGCGAGGAAGTAGAGCCCCGACCACTTGATTGCACTTGCCAATCCGAGGGTAAAAGCCATCGCTAGAAGCCATGGCCTAAATGCAAGTGTGAAATCTCGCCCTGCTATTGCTGTTCGATTGAGCTTTTTTGATTGACTGCGTCGATCCAGCAGCAAGAAGTAGAAAGCCAGCAGCACAAAAAACGCCAGGATGCCATCCAGAATTGAAGTTCTTGCCAGCACAATCGACTGGCCCTCTATCGCCAAGAACAAACCAGCTAGGGCTGCGAATACTGGATTGCCAATCAAGATCCTGGCGCAAGCAATGATTAGTGGAATTGCCAGGGTTCCCAGAAGAGCTGCAGAGAAACGCCAACCGAATGAGTTATCGGCCCCAAAGAGCTGAATGCCAAACCAAATCACCCACTTTCCAAATGGTGGGTGCACTACATAAGCGCCATCTTGCAAAAACCCAAGGACGTTTCCGGCTTCAAACTCAGGATTGGCATTTTCTGGCCACTGCTTCTCGTGGCCAAATAGCCCCAGGGTGTAGGCATCTTTTACGTAGTAGGTCTCATCAAAAACCAATAGCTGCGGATTAGCCAGGTTGCCAAATCGCAGCACAGCCCCCAGCAAGGTAATCAGCACTGTGCTAACCGGGTAGAAGAATCGGCTGGCGGCTAAGCGTTTGGTTAGAGTAAGCAGCCCGTAAATCACCCTTAGATGCTAGTTTGCTTAGCGTGTTGATTCTTGCTGCAACTCCCATCGGTAACCTCTCGGACGCATCTGTGCGACTTCGAGAGCTCTTGACGAACAGTGCGCACATTGCTGCAGAAGACACCAGGACCCTCAAGCAGCTCGCGTCTGCGCTGGGGATTCGACTAAATGCGAGGCTTTACAGCCTGCACGAGCACAGCGATGCTGAGCGGACGGCGCTATTGGTTGAGGTGGCGCGTGATCACGACCTTGTGGTGGTCTCGGATGCTGGAATGCCAACAATTTCCGATCCCGGCTACCAGTTGGTTAGGGATTGCGCTCAGGCCGGTATCGAAATCATTTCCGCCCCCGGGCCATCCGCCGTTATTTCGGCGCTCGCGGTCTCAGGTCTGCCAACTGATCGCTTTAGCTTCGAGGGTTTTCTGCCGAGAAAACAGGGCGAGCGAATCAGAGTCTTTCAAGCCCTCAAAGACGAAGTTAGAACCATGGTGTTCTTCGAGGCTCCGCATCGCATTCACGAATCTTTGGTTGATGCAGTTGCGGTGTTTGGGCCGCAGCGCCTGGGCACAGTATCCCGAGAGCTGACCAAGAAATTTGAGCACACCGAGCGCGGAACTTTGGCGGATTTGGTGAATTGGGCGCAGGCCTCACCTAAGGGTGAGATGGTTTTGATTATTGCCGGAGCTAGCCCCAAGACCTTCGATGTCGCCGAACTTGGCTTGCGGGCTCTGGAATTGGCGGCCTCTGGAATGGGCCTAAAGCAGGCCTGTTCGGATCTGGCCGAGGCCACCGGAGCATCAAAGAGCGCAATTTACGCAGAAGCTCTTTTGCACAAACCCTAAGATATCAAGGGTGTCCAAGTCCTTTTATGTAACCACCCCCATCTTCTATGTGAACGATGCCCCTCACATTGGCCACGCCTACACCGAGGTGGCCTCCGATGTGCTCACCAGGTGGCATCGCGCACGCGGTGAAAATGCATACCTACTGACCGGCACCGACGAGCACGGCGAGAAGGTGCTTCGCACCGCCTTGGGCAACAACACCGACCCAAAGAGCTGGACCGACAAGCTGGTATCCGAATCTTGGTTGCCACTTTTGGAAACCATCGACATCGATAACCAGGACTTTATTCGCACCACCGAACCGCGCCACGAAAAGGCAGTTCAGCAGTTTTTGCAAAAGCTTTACGACACCGGTTTTATTTACCAGGGCTCGTTCCAGGGCAACTACTGCGTGGGTTGCGAGGAGTACAAAAACGAGTCTGACCTAATCGATGGCACCGGCGACTTTGCTGCTCAAAAGGTTTGCGCCATTCACTCCAAGCCAGTTGAGCAGCTGAATGAAACCAACTACTTCTTCAAACTCAGTGACTTCCAAGAGCGCCTGCTTCGGCACTACGAAGAAAACCCAACTTTCATTCAGCCTGAGAGCGCAAAGAATGAGGTTGTGTCATTTGTTCGCTCAGGTTTGAGTGACCTTTCGATCTCTAGATCTAAAGAGCGGTTTGACTGGGGAATCGACATCCCTTGGGACGATCAGCACATCACATACGTATGGTTTGATGCCCTGCTGAACTACATCACCGCAATTGGTTACGGCAGTGACGAAGCCAAGCTTGAGTCGCTCTGGCCAGCCGATGTTCAGGTAGTTGGAAAAGACATCCTGCGCTTTCACGCGGTTATTTGGCCAGCCATGCTGATGGCAGCTGGTTTGCCGCCGGCCAAGCAGGTCTTTGGCCACGGTTGGCTTTTGGTTGGCGGTGAAAAAATGTCGAAGTCTAAGCTCACCGGTATCGCACCAACTCAAATCACCGATATTTTTGGTTCCGATGCCTTCCGCTACTACTTCATGAAGGCAATTGGCTTTGGTTCGGATGGCTCGTTTAGCTGGGAAGACCTCAGTGCTCGCTACAACTCAGAGCTGGCCAATGGTTTTGGAAACCTGGCATCCCGAGTTATCGCGATGATCAACAAGTATTTCGATGGCGTGGTTCCTGCCCCCGGTGCTTATCTGGATGCTGACTTAGCGATTCAGAAAGTCGCTCAAGATGCAGTAGCCGGTGCCAATGCAGCGATTGACAAGGTTGCGATTCACGAGGCGATTGCCAAGGTTTGGACCTTGGTGGATGAGTTGAATAACTACATCACTGTGCAGGCGCCTTGGGTATTGGCAAAGGAAGAAGCCGACCGTGAGCGTTTGGCCACCGTGCTCTACACCACAGCCGAGGGGCTGCGCTTGTTGGCGGTACTGCTAACCCCAATCACGCCAAAGGCAACTCAAAAGCTCTGGAACTCGATTGGCACCAATTTGGGTGAATTGTCCGAGCAGCGGATTCAAAACGGTGAGTGGGGCATCTTGCCGGCCGGAACCAAACTCGGCGAGCTAGAGGTGCTCTTCCCACGCGTTGAGGAACAATGAGCGAACCCATTCGCACCAGAAACTCTTACGACGGGTTGAATAATCGCCCCGTGCACTACCCGGATTTGCCAGAGCCTTTAGAGATTGGCACCTACGACAACCACACCCACCTGGAGATCGCCGATGGCGATCAGCCGATGTCGGTGTCGGAGCACCTCGATCGCATGCGCCAGGTGAATATGCTCGGGGCGGTTCAGGTGGGGGTCACGCTCGAGAGCTCCGTCTGGTCAGCCGATGTCGCAAAATCAGAGCCGATGCTGCTGGCCGCTGTTGCGTTGCATCCAAATGAAGCTCCGCTCTATCAAACTCGTCAAGAGCTAGACGATGCGATTGCCGGCATTGCCGCTCTGGCTAGCCAGCCCAGGGTCAGGGCGATCGGAGAAACCGGTTTGGATTTCTTTAGAACCCAAGGTGATGCCGAGCTGGCCGCTCAGGCTTACTCCTTCGAACAGCACATCGCGATTGCTAAGGAAAATGACATCGCTTTGATGATTCACGACCGTGAGGCTCACGCCGAAGTGGTTGCGACGCTCAAGCGCGTTGGTGCTCCAAAGCGCACCGTTTTTCACTGCTACTCGGGGGATGTCGAACTGGCTCAAATCTGTCAGGAAAACGGCTGGTATTTGTCCTTTGCCGGGAACGTCACCTTCAAAAAGAATCAGCACCTCAGGGACTCGTTGCTTTCGGTTTCGCCGGAGCTATTGCTGATTGAGACCGATGCTCCGTTTTTGACACCCGAACCGATGCGTGGTCGACCTAATGCGCCATACCTGGTGCCACACACGCTGAGATATATTGCTGCGCTATTGGGTTGGGATGCCAATAAAACCGCACAGCAAATCAACACCAATACCGAGCGCGTCTATGGACTGTGGTCTGAAGGTTTGAGCTGATGCTCGGAGCTGCAGAAATTCGCCAATTGGCCGAGAAGCTGGATATCCGACCAACCAAAAAGCTCGGCCAAAACTTTGTGATTGACCCAAATACCATTCGCCGCATCGTTGCAGCAGCTGAACTTTCCGAGGATGATCTGGTGGTGGAGATTGGCCCGGGGCTTGGTTCGCTAACGCTCGGTATTTTAGAGATAGTCCCCAGGGCAATTGCGGTTGAGATTGATCAGCGGCTAGCCGCAGAGTTGCCAAGCACGATCGCTAAGCACGCTCCGAATAAGTCCTTGGACCTGGTGATAGCAGACGCGTTGAAGGTGACTGATCTTCCAGGCGAACCAACCGCCTTGGTTGCCAATTTGCCTTACAACATCTCGGTGCCGGTTTTGCTGCATTTTATGAACCAGTTTCCAAGTATCAAAAAAGGTTTGGTGATGGTGCAGGCTGAGGTGGCTCACCGCTTGGCAGCGGCCCCAAACAGCAAAGAGTTTGGAGTGCCATCGCTGAAGATGGCCTGGTATGGCCCTGCCCGCCTTGCCGGCAATATCGGACGAAATATCTTTTGGCCGGTGCCGGGCGTGGACAGCGCACTGGTCTTTTTTGAGCGGACTTTGGAGCGCGACCCAAAGCTTCAGCAGCCAACCTTCACCGCAATTGACCAAGCCTTTTTACAGCGCCGCAAGACCCTGCGCCAGGCGCTCGCCGGATGGGCTGGTTCAGCTTCTAATGCAGAGGAGATTTTGCTGCGCGCCGGTGTCGACCCGCAAGCCAGAGGTGAGCAACTGAACATCGAGCAGTTCATTGCGATTGCGAGTGCCAAGTGATTTGGGCAGCCGCCCAGGGCAAGGTCAACCTGCACTTTCAGGTTGGTGAGCTGCAGCCAGATGGTTATCACCCGGTGGTTAGCCTTTATCAAGCTCTAGACCTTGAAGAGCGAGTCGGGGTGGAAGAGAGTTCTGCTTGGAGTGTCGAGGTTGTCTCTGAACTTCCTAACCTTGGCGAAATTCCACTTGATGAGTCCAACCTGGTGGTCAAAGCTGCCAAAGCTCTGGCCGCAAGTGTCGGGATAAACAATCCGCAGCCGATGCACTTCGAGATTCACAAGCGGGTTCCGGTTGCTGGGGGAATGGCGGGCGGTTCGGCCGATGCCGCAGCAGCTCTGGTTGCGCTCAATGAAGCCTGGTGCCTTGGGCTTGATCAATCAGCCCTAATGAAGGTCGGTGCAAGCATCGGTGCCGATGTGCCATTTGCGATCCTGGGAGGCACCGCCCTGGGGTCTGACACCGGTATTGAGTTGGCCCGGCACGCTCGGGTAATTTCCCAGCCGATTGTGCTTTTGATAAACCACAAGCCGCTTTCAACCAAGGCAGTGTTTGCCGAATTCGATCGGCTGAACCTAGCCAAGCAGCTTCAGGTGCCAAACTTTCTGATCGGCAACGATTGGCTTGGTAAAAACTCGCTCACCGAGGCGGCGTTTAGCCTGCTGCCGGAACTTCGTGAACTTGCGAATGTGGACTTTGGCTCTGGCACCGGAATGCTTTCAGGTTCCGGACCAACGCTTTGGTACCTAGCTGAGGATCAAGCTGCCGCCGAGGTTTGCGCCGATAACATCCGCGGTGCCGGCTATGAGAGCGTGATTGCAAACCCAAGTGATTTAGGCAGCAGGTTGATCTAGTGGCTCATCTATTGGGTGCCGAGCAGATTGAGCTCGAATTTCCCACCAAGCAGGTTTTCGATGGCATCACCGTTGGAGTCAACGAGGGCGATCGAATTGGCATCGTGGGCCGAAATGGAGACGGTAAGTCGACGCTGCTGAAAATTCTGTCCAAACAGCTTCAACCCGATTCCGGAAGAGTCACCTGGCGCGGTTCGCTGACAGTTGGCTATCTCACCCAAGTGGACAAGATCGATAACTCGCTATCAATTGCGCAGGCCGTGGTCGGCGAGGGTCCGGAGCACGAATGGGCCACTGACCCAAAGATTCGCGACGTGCTGCAGGGACTGCTGGGCGATTTGGACTGGAGCCAAAAAGTTGGGTCGCTATCCGGTGGTCAGCGCAGGAGAGTTGCGCTTGCCGCACTGTTAGCGGGAGATTACGACATCATCATGCTCGATGAGCCAACCAATCACTTGGACGTCGAGGGTGTGGCATGGCTAGCCGAGCACCTCAGAAACCGCTGGTCGAAGACCGCGGGTGGTTTGCTGGTCGTCACTCACGACAGATGGTTTTTGGACGCTGTTTGCAACCTGACCTGGGAGGTCTACGGCGGCAAGATCGAGCCATTCGACGGTGGATATGCTGCCTATGTTTTGCAGCGAGCCGAGCGCAATCGCCAGGCAGCGGCCAGCGAGGCCAGACGACAGAACCTGCTTCGAAAAGAGCTAGCTTGGCTAGGTCGCGGAGCACCGGCTAGAACCGCCAAGCCAAAATTCCGCATCGATGCCGCGCTAACTTTGATTGCAAACGAGCCACCTCCGCGAGACCAGTTAGAGCTGAGCAAACTAGCAACCCAGCGACTTGGCAAAGACGTGGTGGATTTCGAAGACGTCAGTTACCAAACCGACGATGGCAAAACCATTCTGAGTCACATCACCTGGCGCTTAGGCCCAGGAGATCGCATCGGGCTGCTTGGGGCAAATGGTGCGGGCAAGACCACCCTGCTGGGGCTAATGACCGGTGAGCTAAGCCCAACCAGCGGGCGCATCAAGATCGGTAAGACCGTGAAATTCGCCAAGCTCAGTCAGGATGTCCGTGAACTTGACGAGTTTGCGGATGACCGAATTTTCTCGATGATCAAGCGTGAAAAAACCACTTTCACGGTCGGTAAAAAAGAGATTGGCACCGGCCAGTTGGTTGAGCAGCTGGGGTTTGATTCGGCTCAGCTGCAAACTCCAATCGGGGAACTGTCCGGTGGTCAGCGTAGGCGTTTTCAGCTGCTACGCCTGTTGTTCACTGAACCAAATGTTTTGATTTTGGATGAGCCGACCAATGATCTTGATACCGACATGTTGGCTGCCATGGAGGATTTGCTTGACACTTGGCCTGGGACGCTGATCGTGGTGAGTCACGACCGCTACCTGCTCGAGCGCGTGACGGACCAGCAATTTGCGCTGCTCGGGGACGGCAAGCTGAGGCACCTGCCAAAGGGTGTCGAGCAATTTTTGCAACTTAGAAAATCGGCTGCTGTCGAGCAACCGGTTGAGGCAAAGCCGGTTGTGGCAACACTTTCCGGGGCAGAAAAGCGCAACCTGGAGAAGGAGTCTGCTCGACTGGAGCGAGCCATGGCGAAAGCCAATCAGGAGCTTGAGTCGGTTTTGTTAGCACTTGCCACCGCCGATCAGTCAGATTACGAGTTGCTACTGAAACTGGCTGAGCGCCAGCGCGAATTGGGCAATCAAATCGAAGAATTTGAAACTTTGTACCTAGAGACTTTGGAGAAACTTCAGCTCTAGCCAAACTATCTGGCAGACTTGTCGCCGAGGTTAAAACCTCGTTCCGCTCTGGTGTAACGGCAGCACGGCGCTCTTTGGAGGCGTCCGGTCTAGGTTCGAATCCTAGGGGCGGAGCTGCAGGTGATTTGGAGGACCATGCGTCAGCTCGCAGTTGTAGTGCTAGCGGCCGGAGAAGGCACGCGCATGAAAAGCGCGACTCCAAAGGTGCTGCACGAAATTGCAGGCTTGCCACTAATTGGTCACGTGCTTTCCACCGCACATTCACTGCAGGCAGAACACGTGGTTGCAGTGCTGCGGCACGAGCGTGAGCGCATCGAGAACTACGTAAAAGCTTTTTACCCAAATACCACCATCGCCATCCAGGACGAAATCCCAGGAACCGGCAGGGCTGTTGAGGCAGCACTAGAGCAGTTGCCGAAGGACTTTGTTGGCGATGTGGCCGTGCTCTCTGGCGATGTTCCGCTGCTAGACGTCGCAAGCATCGAGCAGCTGTTAGAAATTCACCGCGGCAACCAAAACTCCGGAACCCTGATCTCTGCGATCATGGCGGACCCGAAGGGCTATGGCCGTATCGTTCGCTCCCGAGAGAGTTTCGTCGGCATTGTTGAGCAAAAAGATGCATCCGAGGAGCAGTTGGGTATCAACGAGGTGAACGCCGGGGTTTACATCTTCGATGCCGCTCACCTGAAGACCGCCTTGGCTCGCGTCACTTTGGAGAATGCTCAAAAAGAGAAGTATCTAACCGACGTTGCAGCCTTGATGCTGGAGCAGGGTCAGAACGTTTCGGCCCACCCAATCTCAGACAACTGGTTGGTGGCTGGCATCAATGATCGTGCGCAACTGGCCGAGGTCGCCACCGAGCTTAATTCCAGAATTGTGCGAGCCTGGCAGCTGGCCGGCGTGACCGTCCAAGAGCCGGCTTCGACCTGGATCGATGTCACGGTTCAACTGGCGAGGGATGTAACGCTGTTGCCAAGCACCAGACTGCACGGCTTTACCTCGGTCGGTGAGGGTTCAGTTATCGGCCCTGACACCACTTTGACCGATGTCGAAATCGGCGAAAACGTCACCATCAGTCGTACCCAGGGCTCTGCCTCCAAGATTGAAACTGGTGCGAGTGTCGGGCCATTTGCCTACCTTCGCCCCGGCACCCAGCTGGGTGCCGATGGCAAAATTGGAACCTTCGTCGAGACCAAGAACGCCAAGATCGGCCCTGGGGCTAAGGTCCCACACCTTTCATACGTCGGCGATGCAGAGATTGGTGAGGGCAGCAACATCGGTGCCGGAACCATCTTTGCTAACTACGACGGGGTCAATAAGCATCGCACCGTCATCGGCTCCCACGCAAAGACCGGCAGCGGCAACGTCTTCGTCGCACCAATCGTTATCGGCGATGGCGCTTACACCGCAGCGGGTTCGACAATCCGTCGGGATGTTGAGCCGGGAGCGTTAGCATTGAACACAACACCGCAAAAGAATCTAGCTGGCTGGGTTTTGGACAAGCGTCCGGGCTCGAAATCAGCAGAGGCAGCACAAAGGAGCAGCGATGCCAGTTGAAAAGGCAGCAAGT
>JACCEB011502727.1_pt1 | contig 14618 bp, 12 predicted proteins | sample 7454761 | NCBI WGS metagenome assembly JACCEB01 (sample SAMN15323454, study PRJNA562643) | freshwater metagenome | isolation source: river surface water | place: USA:Blue River Watershed | collected 2017-08-18 | reverse complement strand
AGATCGAGGTGCTCGAGCGTGTCCGCGTGCGCGAAGACTTCGTGAGGCAGGGTGTCGATTCCGGCATTTCGGAAGGAGAGCTCTTTCACTGGAGCGTAAGGGGGCCAACGAGGGGCGCGAGCTCGGGCAACTCGGCCCAGGTCATTGATAGGAATTTGCTTTCGACGCTCCGCGATCAGGAGATCTGGTTTTCCTGAGGAAGTATTATTTTTTAAGGGGAATGGCTGTCGCTAACCACTGTCAAGGGCGTGTTCGGTCACGCCTACTGCCAATCGGGCAACTTCGGGGCGCATCACTTCGATTTGGTGTCTTCCGATGGTAGCTTCTTCATCTTCTGACCGAAGATAAGGTCCGCGTAGGGCACATCAAAATTCTCTATGAAGCTGTCGACCAGACGATGAAACCCCTCGTTCAAATCACCCATTCGATCCCGGGCTTCGAGCAACTGATTTCGGTCGTGTGTAACGAACGCACGAGTCGCATCGACATAGGCGTTCCAGTACGCAGGATGCCCGTCGGGAGTGGGCTCACCTTTGTACAGAGCCCTTTTGAGATGTGGCGCCGCCTTGGACGGGTCGCCGACAATCCCATAAAGTTGACCGGCATGAAAACTCAGGCTGACGCGTTCTCGCTCTGTGAGATCGCGCCCGTGTCGGCGAAGGTATTCCTCGATCAACTCGGCGGCTTCCACATGGCGCTTCTGATCCAGTAGAAGTCGGAAGCCCTCTCCATTCGTCTGGTCGAATTGGTCGAATGACAGCGCTAGCAGTCGTTCTCGTTGAGCGTCCAAGACCCCCGTCCGACATCCGCCGGATATAAGGGCAAGAATGGTCAGAGAGCCGATTGTGATCAAAGGCAGGAGTTTCATCCTATTGTTCAATAGACACCGCACTTCCACGGATTTGTATGATGATGATGTTCTCCGCGATATACGAAACACCATCGCCCGCGGCCGCCTCTCCAAGGTGACCGACGCAGCCAGCTTCTTCGCCATTTCCCAGCAAAACTGGGTCATCGCCTCGAAGGAACTGTTCCGCCGCGTTCCCACCTACCGGAACGCCAGCCCGAGCACCCAGAACGGCCCACCGACCTCCGGGGCGTGGAGCGTGGGCGATTTCTGGCGGGAACAGAACCGGCCCGAGTTCATCTGCACGGTTGGCAGCACGCCGGGGGCCTGAAGGCAAACGATACGGGCGAGCGCCGACACCGACTGCGCACCGGAACAAGCAGGGCCGACTACCTGATCTCGAACGCCGAGAACGGGTCCGTCGCGCCAGAATCATGCGATGCCGCTGAAGAGTCATGGTTTCACCGGCAACGCAAAGTCTGGGCTGAATCCGCTGACCTTCGCCATAACCGACTCATAGGTCGACCTATCCGTTGATTTGATCGATTCCAGGAGCCGTCGCATCTGATCCGCCGGAAAATTCATCGGACTGCCCGTGGGAACATCACTCAGTGCCGATGCCACTGCGGCCTTCAGCCTCTGACTTCGGTCAGAATCGGAACCGCTCCACACATCTTCCAAGACCTCGAACACCGCAATCATTTCGGATTCTTTGAAAGCTGGCGTCGGTTGATCCGGAGCAATCCGACGTATCGCATCGACGACTCGATCGATGTTTCCGGAGCGCACTGCGGGGTCCGCCACGCGTTCGCCGGAAGCAGTTCCAAGCGCCTTCAAGATCTCGTGCAGATCTGGAAGCGCTGCTTTCGCTTTGGGTCCAAGCCCACCAAGCACCTCGGCGATCCCACCAATCGCATTGGGATGTCGTTTCAAGCCATCGATGAGTTCCGGCACCGACAACTGTCCATTCCGGGCTTTGACTTCGAAGGCAGCAGCCTCCTCACGGGACTGAAGAATTGCCTGCATCCCAGGGTTCTCCGCTCTCAAGCCGGGATCGATCTCATCCAAGAGCTGCAGAGCCAGTTGCTGCAGATCCTTTCGCTCACCTTGATTCGCAATATCAATGAGCGGCGGCACAGCATCCGACGCGCTTGACCCAAGGCGTGCTCGCGTCACGCGCCCGGCCGGATCGCTTGGGTCCGAACCCAGATTACGCAACGCCGACAGCGCCGCGAGCTGCAGATCCGGGTTCGAATTCCTGAGTGCTTCGACAGTCGTTTTTCGAACGTCTGCTCCGGCCTGATCACTCATGAGCATGGCCAGCGCATAACCAGCGATCTCACGCGTGTCCCGGTTAGTATCATCGAGTAGCGGCCGTATGATGTCGCTGACCACGCTGGCATCTCCCCATGTGGGGGAGGTGAGGCTATTCGCGAGCGTCAACCAGCTTGCAGTATTGTTCTTCAACCCCGCGACCAACTCAGGAACAAGGTCCGGCGACGGCCCCACCCTCTCTAGCGTCCAAACAAGAAGATCAGGTGCTGTTCCTTCGCGCAGTTGTTGCATCAGGATCGGCACAGCCTCACGAGCATCGGGGCCAATTTGACCGAGCGCATCTGCTGCGCGATTCCTGACAACGTCGCTGCCATTCCGAAGCGCTTCCAGGAGATGCGGCAACGCCTCGGCGCGTCTGTCCCCCATGGACGCAAGGGCGTTGGCTATAGATTCATCAGGGATTTTCCGAGTCGGCTTGGGATCGTGCAGCGCCTTCTGGAGTCGCTCCAGGGCCAACCGAATTGTGGCGTCGTCGGGGGACTGGGGTTGTAATTCGTCCCGCCCCTTGGTCCGGCCGAACATTCGGCTCAGAAGAGATGGACGGTTGCCTCTCTCAGTCCGGGGTCTCGTCGTTTCCGGTGCGCCATCGTGTGCGTGGGTTGTTCGGTTGAACTTCACGGTACTGACACCAGCGAGCAGTAGAACAGCGGCAACCTTTGTGAGGGTAATGACTTTTGGTGATGCTATAATCGTGTAAAGGCTAACGACAGGTTTGGTCGTTCCAGCGGTGGCCAACACCGACTTGGCGAGTCGCGCACTCAATCCCGCCGGGACAGTCTCAGCACTCCGGCTGGTGAGAACCGCGCCGAGTGCGCCACCGGTCGTGGTGATCCCACGCGCGACCAGACTGCGCCGAAGTCTTTCCAGTGCCCGATGCACACGCTTCCGAGCCGTGTCTTCGGTGATCCCCAAGGCCTTCCCAACGGCGAGAAGTGGGCGAGGTTCTAGAAATCGCAGAAGCAAGGCGTGCCGATCCTCGTCGTCGAGTTCATCCAGCAGTTCATCGAGGATGGGTTGAGTCGATGACCAGTCGATTGGATGAGCTTCCGATTCGACTTCGTGCATGGCTGCAGCCTCCAGTTCTCTGATCTTCCTTCTCCGCTCCTTCCGCAAAACTTCCAGTGCCGTGAAACGCGTGTCGCGATGCAGCCAGCCGGCCAAAACGATTTCTCGGGGGAGGGATCGCGCTTTGCGAGCGAGGTTCGAGAAGACCGTTTGAGCGACATCCTCCGCGAGATGCGAATCGCCGTTCAGCAGACGCATCGCGGCCCCATAGACGAGCGGCAGGTTGCGCTCGACAATCTCCTGAAAGGCGCGCTCTGAACCGCCCGCGCAGAACTCGGCGAGCAGCTGACGGTCTTCGTTCATCCGTACCAGTAGATGCCGCATGGCACCCAGATCGGACAACAATCCGGCTCCGGCCCGGCAACATCTCGGTTCTGAAGGCCGATATCGAGTGGTGCCGTGAGGCCGAAACCTAGGCAGTGGCGCCAGAGGCGGGCTCGTGGGCTCAAATGTGAACCTGAGCTCTTCAGGCCTTCTTTGCTCGTGAACCCGTGATTGGCGGGGCTTTCGGGAACGGGGTCAGGGGAACGGGGTTAGGAACGATTTCCGATTTTGACTCGAAGGGATTCATCCATCAGTGACTGGAAGGGGGCAGTGACGGTCTGAAAACCGATAAAACCTGCCGGTTTGAAAACCACTGGACCAAGAGACTCAACGGATCGTCCGGCTTCGGCTTGTCGTTTGCCCAAGGGAATGCTGATCCAATCTGCTGGACGCCCCTGAACGCATTCAGATTGATCAGGAAGAAAAAGAAACGCTGGCGCTCATCCTGAAAGAAAACGGATCCGAGGATCTGGCAGAACCGTGGATTTCAAACCGGCAACTTTCCGTGGATTCCGGAATGTTGCTGAGACGGGGGGCTCCAGGGAAACCCTCTTTCAGGGACCGATGGCGGCACGAAAGGCGGTTTGGCGATGGCCAATGATTTCTGAGGGAGCGATCGGGATCGCTGCCCTGTCCAACGAGACGGTGAACAGGCACGCGCCCTCTCTGAGCTGTTGGAATCGTTGGGTGTGGAATTTGGCAGCGCTGGGGTTTCGCGGCAAATTCCACGTCGCCATCTGCGGGGCGGCACGGTGGTTGGGGTCGGGTACCGTGGCAACTTCGTAGTGGCCATCGTGGATTGTGAGCCGATCCGGACTGCGGAGCGATCACCACGTCTGGGTCCAGGTGAGGAAACGCTTCTGCTCAATCCCTGGCGAGACTTCCCCAAACGTCCGGGATGGATTCGGGAAGCTGAAGGCCAGCACCCCAATTCGGAAATCGTTCCCTGACCCCGTTTCCCGTCCCCTGACCCCGTTTCCGTTGGCTCATCGAAAACGCTCGGCCGCTTCAATTTTCGCTGAAAAAGCCGATACCCCACCGGGGGCGCGGCCTGGCCTCGGTGGGCTTCACGTCGACAGCGCTCCATCGACGACGGTTTCGGACGATAGGGTCGTGGTCATCAACACCAACATCGCCGCGCTATCCAGCGCGCGCTCGCTCGGCGAGTCATCGGGACTGCTCGCCAAGAGTTTGTCGCGCCTGTCTTCAGGCAACAAGATCGTCTCCCCGGCGGATGATTCCGCAGGGTTGGCCGTGTCGTTGCGGTTCGATGCGCAGGTCAACCGGACGCAGGTCGCGATGAGCAACCTCGGCAATGCCATTTCGTTCAGTCAGACTCAGGATGGTTCGCTGAAGAAGATCGGCAGGGCGTTGGACCGGATGAGCGCGCTGGCGATCCTTGCTATGGACGCGACCAAGTCGGATGTCGATCGGGGGCTTTACGATCAGGAATTCCAGGACCTGGGCGATTACGTCAACGGCGAGGTGACCCGGGATTTCAACGGAGTGAGCTTGTTTGGCGGGGGACAACTCCAGGTGATCAACGACTCCGAGGGTGGCCTGTTCACGATGTCGGGAATCCAAGGCGATTATCTGGCGACCGCCGTTCCCCCCACCGGCCCCGCCTTTCCCAACCTGACAACCACCCTGGGAGCCCTCCTGCCCGGTTTCACGAGTGCCACGATCGAGTTCCGGCACATCGGTCCGGGGTTCTCGAGCGTGCCGGCCAGTTTCAGTGCGTCATCCACCCTGGGTGCCCTGGTCGGTACTCTCAACGGATTGGCCCCCGAAGCCGGCAGCGCTTCCTACAACTCGAGCAATGGCCAACTGACCTTGTCCGTCGCCAACGATGGCCATGCCACCGATGGGTTTTTCGATCAAAGCCCATCCGGCGGATTGCTGGACGATTTGGGTTTCGGGAATTCGGTGGCCGCAACGCCGGCCACTGGAGCCAATTACGAGACCGCGACCTTGTCTCTGACATCCTCCGGATCCCTGGCGGGCCCTCTGGACATCAAGACCATCGGCCGGGCCGCCTCGACCCTAAAACGCGTGAAGTCGGCCCTCTCCCGATTGGCCACCGATCGCGCCACGGTGGGCGCCAACATGGCGAGTCTTGGCTTCAGTATGGATCAACTGGGCACGCTGAAGGATAACCTGTCGGCCGCCAACAGTCGCATCCGGGACGTGGACGTGGCCGACGAGAGCACCCGATTCAGCCGCTACCAGATCCTGATGCAGGCCGGCACGGCCCTGCTGGCCCAGGCCAACAGCACCCCTCAGTCCATCCTCCGCTTGCTGCAGTAGCGCCGCCCGCCATCGGCAGGCCCGGAGATCCTCGACCCGCGTCGAGCCCTGTTTTCCCGCGACCCTCGGACGTATTCGCGGACGGAGCGGAGGGGCGCAGTATAGATCCGGGGCGGACTCCCGATCCCGTGATCGGGATTCACCGCCCCCAGCGGGTGTTCTTGAGGAATTCGATGAGGTCGGCCAGTTCCTGACGGGTGATTTGTTCGTCGAGGCCGGCGGGCATGAGGGAGACGGTCGAGGGGGTGACCGCGGTGATGTCGGCGCGGTCGATCTGCAGGGTCGAGCCGGGGCCGGTGACCAATGAGATGCTGCGGGCGTCGTCACGCCGCAGGATGCCCAGGTGTTCCTCGCCGTCGCGGGTGGTGACCGAGACCGGTTCGTAACTGCGGACCAGGCTGGCCGAGGGTTCCACGATGGCCTCGAGCAGATCATCGGCCGAGCGCACGGTGCCGATGCTGGTGAGTTCGGGACCCACATCGCCGCCCTGATAGCCGAGGCGATGGCATTGAATGCACGCGGCCTTGGGTGAATTGAAGACGGCCTGACCGCGACGGACATCGCCCGCGGGCAGCTCGGAACGGATCTTGTCGAGGCGCTGGCGTCGGGCCGGCAGTCCGGTGTCGAGGGTCTCGAGGAAGCGGTCTCCCCGGGCCCGGATCTCGGCCGGATAACCCTTGAGGGTGGCCCGCAGTGTTTCCGGGCGGACGGCGGTGCGGGCCTTGGATTGGCCGAGCGCGGTCAGCAGGGCGTCTCCGGCCCGGGCGCTGGGTTGACGTTCGAAGGCGGGCAGCACCCGGGTCAGTTCGAGCGGGCCGATCTCCGGCAAGGCGCGGGCGACCTGGTCGAGGGAGTCGGGTTCGAGGGCGGCCTTGGCCAAGGCTTCGGCGGCCGACCCCTGTCGGTTGCGCAGGGCGGTCAGCAACACGGGTAGATCGGCCTCTTGGGCCGTCCATCCGGCCGGCAAGGCCGCATAGGCCGACAGGCGGACGGGGAGAGGCATGCCGGCGGTGCGTGCGGTGCGGAGCAGAGCTTCGCGCAAGGCGGGTTGGCTGGCGAGGGGACGAGCCGCCCGAAAGAGGACTTCCCCGTTCCGGGTCTCGGCGACCGGGGTCGCATCGGACGACGGATCCAGCACGCTCACCAGAGCCCGGCTCCACGACTCCGGGGGATTCTTCGGAGCGTGCTGGGCCATCGCGCCCAGGGCGGCGTTGCGGGTTTCGAGGTGCGTCTTCGGGTGCACCACCAGTTCGGCCACCAGCGCCTGCAGGGCGGGCGAAGGCATCAGCCCTCCGAGCAGGGCGGTCAGGCTCTCGCGTCCTCCGGGAGGCGGGGTGCCTTCCAGCAGGCGTTGTCGCAGCGATCCGGCCAAGGCATCACCCCAATCGGCATGACGCTGGGCGACCCACAGTGCGGCGTCTCTGGATTCGGTCTGGGCCGAGAACAGCAAGGTGCCGACCTCGTCGGCGCGCAGGACGCCTCCGGGGATCTGTTCCAGGGCCTGCAGCGCGGCCGCTTGGACGCGAGGGTGGCGATGCCCCAGGGCTTGGCGGAGCAGGGTCGTGTCGCCCAGCTGGGCCAGGGCCGTGGTGGCGGCCATCCGCAGGGCTTCGTCGTTGGGGCCTTCGAGCGACCGGAGGATGTCGGGCGTGGCGGCCATGTGCTTCAGGCGCGCCAAGGCGGCGATGGCCGTGATCTGCCCGTCGCGCCGACCCGATGTCAGCGATGTCTTCAGCAGAGCCATCGCGGCGGGCACTCCGGCCGGGTCGCGCCTGTCGCCGAGCCGGCGGATGCGGGCCAGTTCGCTCTCGGGGGCCGTGGGAGCCGGCGTCGCGGGACGGGTGTGCTTCACGCCGACGCGTGTGACCCGGTACACTCCGCCGAGCACGTCGGCCTTCCAGAGCTGCGAGCTCGGGCAACACAGCTTGTACCAGCCGCCCGTGTCGAGGATGAGCACCGAACCATCGGTGTCGGCGAGCACGTCGGTGGGGTGGAAGTCGATGCTGCTGCTCACCACGAAATCGCTGTCTTGGGCGCGGAACGACGCGCCCTCGCGTTCGAGCCGAATGCGGGAGATCTTCCGCAGGTTGAAGGCCGAGGCGAAGAGGTTGCCCGAGTAGTCCGCGCCAAACGCAGTGTGATCGTAGGCGGCCAATCCGCTCGGAGCGGCCGCGCCGAGTTGCGCGATGGGGTGAGCCAAGGCCGGGCCGGGCCGGAACACCGCCCGGTCTTCGAGCACCGAGTTGGCCTTGCCGAAGACGGCGCCGAACGACGCATGGGCCACGCCGTCGCGGAATCCGGGTTGGGAAAAGTCGATGAACGTGCTGGTGAAGAAGGCGTCGCCGTCGGCGTTGAAGACCACGTCCACCGGATTGTCCATGCCCCCGGTCATCACCGACTCCATGGCCGAACCATCGGGGCGCGCCCGGAAGATGTGGGACGCCTTGTCCTGATGAACGGTGCCGGTGAAGCCGTTGGTCCAGCGGACGGGTTCGAAGGCACCCTTGGTCCAGTAGATCAGGCCGTCGGGCCCGGCGTAGGGTCCATGCACCTCATTGCCGCAATGGGTCGACGGATGCCCCACGTTCCACCACTCGTCGTGTCGGTCGGCTCGGCCATCGCCGTCGGCATCGGTGAGTTTCCAGATGGCCGGAGTGCCGCCCACGTACACCGCGCCCTGATGCCACAAGATGCCCTGGAGCATGGGCAATTTGTCGGCGAACACGACCGACCGGTCGTAGCGGCCGTCGCCGTTGGTGTCTTCGAGTCGGATCACCCGCCATTGCGGGTTCTTGGCCTGGGTGGCCGGCGGTTCGGTGGAGCCGCTGGAATCCGTGACGTACAGTCGGCCCTGGTCATCGAGAGCCCCGTTCACGGGTCGTGCGACCTGATCGGTCGTGGCCACGGCCTCGATTTGGAAGCCCTCGGGCAGGGTGAAGGTGTGGGCACCGATCTGACGGTGGGTGGCACCCAGGGAAACGGGTGCGAGGGGAATGGCCAATCCGAGACCGAGGCCGAACCAAAGAACCGATCCGGAGCCTGCGAACAGCGATGTCATGGGAAGAAGGGGGTGGGAATCGGGGTGAGTGGGGCCGTGGTGGTGTGGGGCAGGGGCCGGTCGCTGTCGGGGCGACGGCGTCACCCGCCCGGGGTCTCGGTCTTGGCAATCTTGCGGGCGTAAGGCGAGTGGAGATTGAAATAGATGCCGCACAGGGGCTTGGCCCCGGAACTCTCGCTGAGGATGACCGTCACCTGGCGGTTGAGGGCGATGCCATGCTTCAGGCCCGAGGCCCGGTTCTGGAACGCCTGGATGGCCTTCTCGACCAGCGAGCGCAAGGCGCTTTCGGCCTCTTCGGGCACCTGTTCGAGGCACACGATGTGCCGCTCATAGCTCCGCAGGGCCGTCCGCAGTTCCGGTGCAAACAGGTCCACGGTCAGCGTTTCGAGAGGAGGCATGTCGGACATGGGCGTTCGGAAGGCAACCGTGACGCCTGGAGCGGACGGTGAAAAGTCTCTTCGCGACCGGCTCAGGCCATGAGATCCCGGACCACTTTCCCGTGGACGTCGGTCAGGCGGAAATCCCGGCCGGCGTGGCGGTAGGTGAACTTCTCGTGGTCGAAGCCGAGCAGCGCCAGCAGGGTGGCGTGGAGGTCGTGCACATGCACCGGGTTCTCGGCGGCGGCGAATCCGAATTCGTCGGTGGCTCCGTACACGGTGCCGCCCTTCACGCCACCGCCCGCCAACCACATGGTGAACCCGTGGTTGTTGTGGTCGCGGCCGTTGATCTTGCCCGAATTGGCGCCCGGGGTGGGCAGTTCCACCGTGGGGGTGCGACCGAATTCACCGCCCCAGATGACCAGGGTGTCTTCGAGCATGCCCCGTTGCTTGAGGTCGGTGAGCAGTCCGGCGATGGCCTGGTCGCTCTCGCGAGCCAGCTTGCGGTGGTTCACTTCGAGGTCGTCGTGGTTGTCCCAGGGTTGACCGGCCCCGTGCCACACCTGCACGAAGCGCACCCCGCGCTCGACCAGTCGGCGGGCGATGAGCAGTTGGCGCGACTGGGTGCCCTCACCGTAGAGCTTTCGCACCGACTCCGGTTCGCGCTGGATGTCGAAGGCGTCGGCCGCATCCATCTGCATGCGATAGGCCAGTTCGAAGCTCTGGATGCGGGCCTCAAGCTGCGGGTCGGCGGTGCGAGCCCGTCGGTGTTCCTCGTTCAGCTTGCGCAGGAGGGCCAATTGCCCCTTCTGGGAATCCGGAGAGGTACGGGCGTTGTTGATGTTCTCGATGAGCTTCTCGATCCGCGTGTGCTTGGTGTCGATGTAGGTGCCCTGATACACCCCGGGCAGGAAGCCGCTCTGCCAGTTCTGCGATTCCTGGATGGGATAGCCTCCCGGGCACATCACCACGAAGCCGGGCATGTTCTGGTTGTCGCTGCCAAGGCCATAGGTCACCCACGAGCCGAAGCTGGGCCGCACTTGGCGGGCTTCGCCGCAATTCATCAGCAGGAGCGACGGCTCATGGTTCGGCACGTCGGCCTTCATGGAGCGGATGACGCACAGGTCGTCGACGCAGGCCGCCGTCTTCTCGAAGAGTTCGCTGACCTCGATGCCGCTTTGACCGTGTTTCTTGAAGCGGAAGGGCGAACGCCAGGCCGCGCCGGTCTTGCGCTCGGTGTTGTGGTGGATGGGGATCTCCTTGCCGTGCCAGCGGTCGAGCGAGGGCTTGGGATCGAAGGTGTCGACGTGGGAGGGACCGCCGTTGGCGAAGATGTGGATGACCCGCTTGGCCCGACCCGCGAATTGGGGGGCTTTGGGCATCAGGGGGGTCAGCGAACCGGTCTCGGCGCGGACCTGCGACGTCATCAGACCGACCGACCCCAACAGCGAGGTCAGCGCGACCGATCCCATGCCCATGCCGCAGCTGCGCAGGAATTCGCGGCGGGGCACGGTTTCCTGACCGATCGGGGATCGGGTCTCCGGGGAAGAGGATGGCTTCGACATAACGGTGCCTCGTGCTGACGCTGAACCATCGATCAATGTTCGGAAGTCCAACAAGGAAAACTCAGGAGCATCCGCCGGGAACAACCCTTGCCAAACCCAGCCCCGTCCGCGACAAACCGTCCGCCGTTGTGTCCAGCTCCGCTTCCCCAACCCCCGGATCGGTGATTCCTCTGGATTCGCCCCATCGTCGGCGCCTGCCGCCCCTGCTTCGGCGGGCCTGGTACAGTCTGAATCAAACCTTCCGCCGCCGGATCGCCCACACCGGGGTGACTCCCGACCAGTTCACCGCCCTGCGCACGCTCCTCGAGGGGGATCCTCAGGGAATGACCCAGCGCAGCCTGACCGAGGCCATGTCGAGTGATCCCAACACGGTGGCCTCGCTGCTCGAGCGCATGGAGGAGGCCGGTTGGGTCGAGCGCCAAGCCCATGAGCGCGACCGCCGGGCCTATCGGATCCGCCTGCAGCCCCTCGGGCATGACAAGTACCGGGAAGTCCGCGATGTGGCGGTGGGACTCCAATCCGATGTGCTGGCCGGGTTGCCCGAGTCGGAGCGGGAACGGTTCCTGGAGCAGCTCGAGATCGTGGCCATGGCGTGTCGCCGGGCCGCCGAGACGTCGTCCAAAGCGGTTTCCCGTTGAACCCATGTCCCCTCCGGAGTCTCGTCCGCCCCTCCTCGCCAAACCGCCGGTGATTTCGCCACCGTTGGGGCCGACGTCGTCGGTGCCGCCGGTTCTGGAGCATCCCGAGGCGCCGCATCCTCAGCCCCATTCCCCTCCCGCTCGGCCGCGTTGGCGTTCGGTGGCCTTCTTGTTGGTGGTCGGTTTCTACCCCCTGATGCTGGGTGTGTTGAGTCGGGTCCTCACTCTGGACGGGGCCTCGCGAGGACCGGCGCTGCCCGCGAATATCGCCGGGTTGGTGGCCGTGTGCGTCGAAAGCGTGGCCATCTTTGCGCTGTTCTTCGGAGCGGGCGCCTGGCTGGGACGGCCGACCCGCAGCGAACTCTTCTGGCGTCCCATGCGCTTCTGGGACTGGGTGTGGGGGGCGCTCTGGTCGGTCGGGGTCCGCTTGGGGGCGGTGGCGGTGGTCTATGGAGCCCTGGCCCCGTTCCTGATCGCCGAGTCCCTGCGGTCGAAGGTGGTGGGGACCGAGGCGGGCCCCTCGATCGAAGAACGCCTACAGGAGTTCCGTCCGAAGCTCGAGGCGCTGCTCCAGTTCGATGCCCTGGCCGATCCGCTTTACCTGCTCTTGGCCGTCACGTTGTTGAGTTTCGTGACCGCGGGTCTGCGTGAGGAGTTGTGGCGGGCCGGTTTCATGGCGGCCGTCCGGGATCTGCTGCCTCGGTCGTGGTGGGTTCCCCGGCCGAGGAGTCCGTCGGAGCCGTGGCTGCGCTGGCAGTGCCGTCGGTGGGGCCCCACCGTGTTGGTTGCCGGTCTGGCTGCCGTGGTCTTCGGCCTGGGACATCTGCCTCAGGGCATCGGAGGCGTGGTCCTGACCGGAGTCGTCGGGTTCATCCTGGCGTTGGTGATGATGGGACACCGTTCTCTCTGGGCCGCCGTCATCGCCCACGGATTCTTCGACGCCAGCACCTTCGTGCTGCTCGCGATCATCGTCTGGAACAAGGAGTGGATCCAGCGCATGGCTCCCGACCTGCTCAAACAGTTGGGCATGTGACCGCGCCGGCGAGGTCCGGCAGGCCTTCAGCCCAGGGTGTCCAGGAGAACTTCGGCCAGGGCCAAGGACGCTCTCCGGGCATCGCCTCCGAAGCGGATCAGGGCCGGGATTTTCCACGGGGCGCGCGCGATCTCCAGAGCCAGACGGCCGGGATGCAGGGTCATTTCGGCCGTGTAGATGCGGTTGAAATCGAGCACGAGGTCTCCGTGGGCGGTATCCGAGACCGACCGCACCGTCGCCGACGGAATGCCCCGGGCGCGCGCCAGATCGCGCAACACCGCCGATTCCATGTCCACCAAGTCGGCTCCGGTCTCGGCGTACAGCCGGGCCTTCTCGGCCTGGGTGACGATCACCCGGTCCCGGGTGACCATCCGGCCCGGTCGCGAAGGGGGGCAGGGAAGGCGCTCGGCCCCGGGGAACCCGGCGTCGACCTCATGGAAGACCGCGCCGATCCGGGCCTCGGGATTGAGGGCTCCGGCGACGCCGCAGGTGAACACCCGGGTCGGTCGGGTGGTTTCCAAGGCCATCCGACCCGCCCGATCGGCATGGGCGGGCCCCATGCCGGTGACCCAGACTTCGAGGTTGCGCCCGGCAAACCGCTGCAGGCCCGCGCGGGGGGCGGGCAGCCCCATCGGGCTCAGGAGCCACTGGCGGGTCCGGGCGCGGGTCACGAAGGCAGCGGCTTCCTGGGGCAGGGCGAAGAAGAGGAGGGTCGTTTCCAAGGTCAGTTGCTGGCGATGTCGTCGGGGGCGTCGGCGAGGATGCGTTCCTGCCAGCGGATGCGCTGCCGGATCAGGGTTTTCCAGAGTTCCTGAGGCGGGGTGTCGAAGACCTGGTTCAAATCGGCCGGCGCGGTCAGCCAACTGTTTTGACGCATCTCAGTGTCCAGTTGACCGGGAGCCCATCCGGCATAGCCCGAGAACACCTTGAGGCGAAGCCGGGGCGAACCCGAGTGCATCAGAGTCTGCAGTTCTTCGATCTCATGACCGACGGTCAGCTCCGGCAGCACATTGCCGAGCAGGTGGTCGGGAGAGTTGTACAGATAACTCAGGGCGGTGGGTTGAACGGGGCCCCCTTCAAAGAGCAACACCCCTTGGAACGAAGGCGGCACCTCGACGGGCAGGGAGTCTTCGAGGGCCAGGGTTCCGGGTTGGGTCAAGACCAGCCCCAAGGCGCCTTCGGGCGTGTGCTCGCAAATCAGGACGACCGACCGGTGAAAGCACGAGCCTCCGAGACTGCCGCCATCGAGGAGCAGTTGCCCCTGGAGTGTCTTGAAGGATTTTTTTTTGGGCTTCGCCATGGACCGGTTCCATCTCTGGCCAGCGGCCGCATTGTTCGACCGGACCGCGCCAGTGATGTCATTCTGAAGGATTCCCGGGGCTCCAACAATGGTTGAAGCACACCGGGAATGGGCCCGACGCCTGCCGACGTCGGGTGAGCGCAGGAGATGCCGAGTGAGGCCGTTGGACTCAGGCCGATGAACTCGGGCCCGGTTCAGCGGGGCCAATGGGCTCCGCGGCTGAGCGTGCGGATGCGGATGAGCTTGCTGTCGGCGGTGATGTAGAGGGTGCGACCGTCATTGCCCCAGGCGCAATTGGCCGTGGCCTCGCCGGTGTTGAGAACGCCCAGCAGTTTGCCTTCCGGCGAGATCACGAGGATGCCTCCGGGGCCGCTGGTCCAGAGATTGCCCCGCTCATCGACCTTCAGGCCGTCGGGCAGGCCCTTGTTGCCGGCCACCCGCGGGGTCGCATCGAAGAAGACGCGACCTTCGCCCACCGTGCCGTCGGGCAACACCGGGAAGGCGGTGATGGTGGCGGCCTTGGAATCGGACTGGTTCACGTAGAGCGTCTTCTCGTCAGGCGACAGGGCGATGCCGTTCGGGAAGTCCAGCTTGCGGGAGATCAGCACCACCTCGCCGGAGGGCCGTCGCAGGTACACACCATTGAACATCAGTTCCTTGAGCGGGCTGTTGTTCATCCCGTCGAGCCCGTAGGGCGGGTCGGTGAAATAAATGTTTCCGTTGGAGGCCAGGCACAGGTCGTTGGGGGAGTTGAATCGTCGTCCCTGGT
>JACCEB010984904.1_pt1 | contig 14622 bp, 11 predicted proteins | sample 7454761 | NCBI WGS metagenome assembly JACCEB01 (sample SAMN15323454, study PRJNA562643) | freshwater metagenome | isolation source: river surface water | place: USA:Blue River Watershed | collected 2017-08-18 | reverse complement strand
TAGTACAAGAAAATACTGAATTAAAACAAAAATTAGCTAATCTAGACGAAATCAATAAAATCCTCCTTAAACAACATTCTGATATCACTAATAATACTCAAAATAACACTCAAAATAATAATTTTAATATTAGTGCACTTAATTATGTTAATCAACACTTTAAAGATACTCCACCATTAGAAAAAATAACAAATTTTGTAATAAATGGCATCGACACTAATGATGCATCACAACATGATAAATTTATAAATGACATTATTTATTATTATAATAAGAAAATATTGCACCAATCATTAGGTGATCATATAGTTAGTCTTTATAAAAAATCAGACTTATCTCAACAATCATTTCACACAACAGATACTTCTAGACTTAATTATGTTGTACGCGTATTGGAAAATTCAGATGATTTAATTAATACCGAAGAAAATTCTGACTCTGAAGATGATAGATATAATTTTATTAATGAAGAAACAATGAACGATGACCAAAAACAGTTTTATAAAATTAAAAAACAATATGATAAATATTTAGATATTATGAATAAGAACAATGAAACGCAAATAGTTAAAAAAAATAATATAGAAAATAATAAAAAAATATGGATAACTGATAAAAATGGTTATAAAATATGTAAATTACTAATTGATCCAACTATTAAACAACTAGTAACTGTTTTAAAAAAACGATTAAAAATAAAACCAAAAAAGAAAGTTCAAAATTTAGACAGCGAAATGAAATACTATCAAACAATTAGCAATATTCTTGAATCTATTGATACCAAAAAATTAAAAAATGAAATAAATAAATATATTGCTCCTATTTTTAATTTAGATAAGAAAATTATAAAAGCGAATAATATATAAAAAATATATATTATATTAATATATAATATGTATAATTGTACATTATGTAATTATTCTACTGATAAACAAGAAAATATATCTCGCCATGAGAAACAAAAAAAACACCTAGAAAATACTAAAAATAATGAACTACAATTAAAACTTACAGAAATGGAAGAAAAATATAAATTACTCGAAAATGAAAATAAAAAACTTAAACAAGAAAAAAACAATGTTGTTAATAATACTCAAAATAGAAATATTAATATTGAATCAGTTAATTGTGTTAGCGGGTATTTAAAAGGAACACCTTCACTTGTACAAATGATGAATTATGTTGTAAGCAAAATTGAAACAAAAACTAGTATTAGATATGAAAAATTTATTGATAATATTATTAATTATAATAATAATAATATACTGTATCAATTAATAGGAAATAACATAATAGGTCTTTATAAAAATAACGATTTATTTAATCAATCATCATATGTAATGAATACTACACGACCTAATTATATTGTTCATATATATGAAAATTCTGTTGACTTAACTGAAGATAATAATATTAACGAAGAAGAAATGAATGATGACCAAAAGCATTTACTTGAATTAAAAAAAGAATATATTAAAAAATTAAATGTACTTAGGGAAAAAGAAATGAAAAATGCCAAAAAAAGTAAGATTATAGATAAAAATGGATATAAAATATGTAAGTTACTAATTGATCCCACTATTGGACAATTTATATCTATTCTTGAAAAAATTCAAAATTCAGATAATAAACGTAAACAAGAAATCAGTGATATTTTAGAAGCTCTAGATGTAGACAAACTTAAAGATGATATAAATACATATATTATTCCTATCTTTACACAAGAAAACTAAAAAGCTAAATCTTATAATTATAATATATAAATAATTTTATTTTTACAAGACCCATGTCATGATCAAAAATTTACACACATTTATAACAGATGTGTGTGGAAATAATTTTCCATGATAAATCATGAGAAAGTTGTAATTTATTCTTAAAATAATTTATTATGTTATATTACTTTTTATATTTTTCTTTATCTATTTCTAAATATATTTCTAAAATTATAAGTTTGTGTTGGAAAAATTATAAAACTCTTATTTTGTAGCGTATATGCTTTTATTAAAGTCATTAAATGACTATAAAATGACTTAAAATGACTTTTTTTGACTTAACTAAAAAGTATAATAATTGGATAATATTTTTCAGATACTCATAATTAATAAATAATTATTTTTATTTATTTTTGTATTCTAATATACTTTTTTTCGATGACTTGAAATGACTTATAATGACTTGTTAATAACTAATTTAAAAATTATTTTTTATATAATATTATATACAAAATAATGTTTATTTGTAATATATGCAATTATAATACCGACGATAAAAGTAATTATATGCGTCATTTGCGAAATCAAAAACATATTGAAAATGCAGCTAAAATAAATGAAGTAGAATTACTTAAAACACAACTAAAAGATAAAGATAAGGAAATAGAAAAATTAGAAGCAGTTATAAAGGTATATAAAGAACAATCAGCAAATACAATTAATAATACCCAAAATAACACTCAAAATAATACCATTAATACAAGCTCAATCAATTATGTTAATCAACACTATCAAGATGCACCACCATTAGAAAAAATAACTAATTTTGTAATAAACGGTATCGATACAAATGACGCATCACAACATGACAAATTTATTGGTGACGTTATTTACTATCATAATAACAAAATTCTCCACCAATTATTAGGAGATCATATAATCAGCATTTATAAGAAAACTGATTTGTCCAAACAATCATTTCATACAACAGATACTTCTAGACTTAATTACGTTGTTCGTATCTTTGAGAATTCGCCTGAACTATACGATGAAGATTCCGATTCTGAAGACGATAGATATAATTATATAAATGAAGACACATTAGGCAATGAAGAAAAAGAATTAATTAGATTAAGAAAACAATATGACACGCAAAGAAAACTTGTTAATAAGAAAAATGAGATAATTAAATTTAATGAATCTGATAAAAAAATATGGACAACTGATAAAAATGGCTATAAAATATGCAAACTTTTAATTGACCCAACTGTTAAACAATTAGTAACTATTCTTAAGAAAAGATTAAAAATAAATAATAAAAAGAAAATAAAGAATTTAGATAATGAAATTAAATATTATCAATCTATTAGTAATATAATAGAATCATTTGATACAAAAAAATTAAAAAATGATATAAATAAATATATAGCTCCTAATTTTAATTTAGATAAAAAACATTTTAAATCATAACATTATTATTTGATGTATCGTCATAAGTAACATTATTTATCTTCTGATTACTCATATAGCCAACAATATATGTTACCAAATTATCGGTACTATTATTAAGTACATATTTAATAACAGCATTATGATTAAACAATCCAATTTCCCGAACGTGAGAATCAAAAATAATATATTTATTATCGCCAAAAGGATAGATTAGAAAAGATTGACCGTGGCGATTAACAAGAATATAAGTATTAGTATATTGTGTTTCAGATAGTACCTTCGCAAATTCCGAAATAGATGTGTGCGGAAGACTCAATTTAAAATTAATAATATTATTCATATTATCATTCGTTAGATAGTTATTATTTATACAATTTCCGATATGAATAGTACGAGGTGAACCAATTGCTAGATTAAATTGGCTTTGAATTGTCTTAGAGAAAATGGATTCGCCCCAACTAACCTTTTTATGCAAATTACGCAAACGGGAAGCTGATTCAAGACTTTGTGTATGAAGATTATTCAAATAATGATTATCCAATATAACGTTCCAATTATTATTTTTAATATTATCTAAAATACAATATACATACCAAGAACACTGGTTTTCAGAATTATACATATTTTCAACATCATACTGTGATTTAAGACAGTATACCAAAACTTCGCTAAGTGATGAATAAAATGACATTTTGATTATACTATAATTATTATTATAATATAATATATTTCAATTTTTTATTGACATTTGCCAGCATTATAAATATATTCTATATAATAATAAATATTATCAATATCTATATCATCTGGATTATTAATTAAACATTTGCTTACATTTTTATTTTCTACTAATGTTTTTTTAAATTTTCTCTTTGTTTCTTCATTCATTTCGCCATAAGACATATATATACCACACATTTCAGATAAAACATCTTTTAAGGATTCAACTGATTGGCATTCAGTATCTCTATTTTGACCTCCTAAGTTTTTGTTATTATTAAATAAAAGATTAATTTGATATTCTATTAATTTATTTTTGGCTATTTTATTAGGACATTCAAGCATTCTCAGTTTTAAGTTTCCAAGAATGATATTATATGAATTAATAACATTATTGTTAGTAAAATTATAATTATTATAATTACGTAATAAAAGAATATATATTGAATTTAACATTTCATATGCATTTTTAGTATCAATTTCACCAAGTAATCCAAGTGTTGTACATAATTCTCTCATTTTTCTATGATAAGTATCACAAATTTCAGAATTCCAACCACTATTAATAATATACTTAATTTGTTCAACAACAACATCATTATATGCAGCATTTTCAATATCAATTGTGTTTTCACGAGTATCTAATTTAAATGCAAGTAACCATAATAATTCGCAAAATTGTTTTAAATTTTCAATTGGAAAATAATCCATTAATCTAAATTCAAAGCCGTAATATTTGGATTTATATTCTTTACCTGGTTCATATCCAGCTCTTCTAAAATCATATCCTCTAGTATCTCTAAAATCATAAGATAATTCTTGTCTAATTTTATTAATAAATTTATTTCTTTTTTCTAATAATTGAGTATTTGTTTCTGGAATTTCTCTTGATGGTGGAATATTTGTTGTTAAATCAGATGTATTAATAAACATTGATTTAGAATTAAATAATCTATAAGAAGCTTGTGAATATTTTTTCTTATCATAAATAGAACGATAGTCTGGTTGACCATATACTGCTAATAATAATGGTTCAAACCATTGTAATAATCTAGCATAATCTAAATGTCTCTTTAAAAATACTTCATCTGGTTCAGATATTGAAATATTTTGGCTATGAGGTAATGTAATATTAAAATGATAAGAACCAAGATAATCATAATGTTCACCTCTATTATTTACTAAAGATTTATATGGTTCGCCATTATAATATTTAACAGATGTCTTAAATATTTTATTATATGCTTCTAAATTACCTTTTCTTTCATCATTTATTTCATTAATATAATCATCAAGTGTTTTATTTATTGGAAGAATTGTGGTAGATTCTAACATAACATCATTTGAACTATTACCTTCTAAATATGCCAGAGAATTGCCCAATATTTTTTGAATTTTTTGTTTTGTTACATAATTATTAGTGGTTCTGATTAAATTATCAAAATTATTCATAAACGTATATGTTACTTTTTCTTCTGTATTATGGGTATTTAAATTAGTAGCTGTTTGACCTGCAATGATACCAACTTCATTTTCAATACCAAAACCCCATTTTATTAATTCAATTGTTTTATATGTTTCAGGTATAACAATTGTACGAATATCGCTTAAATTAACTTTACCAATCATAAATATTCTGTCAAAACTTCTTATATAAGAAAACATTGTTATGTCACCACCTAAATCATTAAATTGTTCAAAAGTTGTTTTTGAATTACTTTTAACATTAGTTGATTTATATAAGACTGTTTCATAATATTTAATTAAGTCATTATATCTTTGTTCTGGAGTTTTATCTATATTTGCATAACTAAGAGATTTTGGATTATCACCTAAAATAGGTTCTAAACATAAATTAATTTCATTACCATAAAGTGAATTTAATACATATAGTAATATTTGTCCAGCGATACCTTTAATATCATTAGTTGTTATATCAGTTTTATCAAAGATAGATACATTAATGTCTGATTTAGATTTAACTTTAGATAATTCTAATTTAAGTTTATCTATATTTTCATTTAATGATAAGTTTTCAGCAGTCTTATCGTCAATACGTTTAGTATTTATTTGGAGTTTTTCAGTATTATTATTTTTTTTTAATAATAAGTTGTATTTACTTAAACTATTAATAGCAAAAGTATTATCTTTTATTTTAACTTCATTATCAAAAATTTTAGTTTCTAACTCTTTTTCTTTTTTTAATTTTTCTATCTTTATATTTTGATTTATCTTCTTATGTTCTTCAACAGATAAAGTATAAAAATTAGATAAATATACAAACTTTTCTGTTAAATGATTATTAATATAATTATATATGGCTTTTGAATCTTGACAACAAGCTTTAACATAATTATCTAATTGTGCCAAATTAACATCTAATAAATTAAATTTTAAAAATGTATTATTATCTAATAAAACAACATAATTATTATTTGTATCTCGCATAATAACTGTTTTTGTAATAATACCACCGTGTTGAAACTTTAATTTTAAATATTTTTCCTTATATTTTAAATATTTACTGTAATAATTAGTATCCATAATATAATAATTTCAGATAAAAAATGAAAAAAATAGTTAAAATATATTTAGTATTTATAAATATAATGGTAGTTAAATATTCAATTGAGGTGTCTTATAAAGTGTCTGATAAATATAAATATAGCCAATTTGAATTAATAACTGGTTATATGGATGTTATTAAAAAAAATCCAGAAATTTCTGCCAAAGATAGTGTATTAAATAATATTGGAAATAAATATAATACTACAATGAATTCACATGATTTTGATTTAAAATGTACAGATTTAGTAACACCTGGAATTATACTTTTAAGAAATACTAATTTTGAACTAAATGAACTAAATGTAATCGACTTTATTAAAGATTTACCTTCAGAATATTCAATTCAATTTATACATAAAAAAGTAGCTAAAACACATATTTCCATTTATAGTGTAAAAGGAAATGCAGATTATAAAAAATTAGATGAACTGGATAATCAAATTTTATCAATTTTACCTAAATAAATAATTTATAATTTGGGAATAATTTTTTTATCAATAAAATTATCCATAGTTTTTTTCAAATATTTTTTATCATCATTATACATTCTTCTTCCATTTTCTCCAAATTCACTAATTTTATTTTTATTATTAATACAATAAATAATCGCATCTCTTAATTTATTAATAATTGGAGAAACTGTAAATAATTCAAATGATGATACTTCTTTTACCCAGTTTTTAATATTTTTTTTTAAATCTTTAATACAAATACCATTATAACCATCTTTAACAAGTTCATTCATAGGAGGCGCATTAACTGTAATTATAAAAGTTTTAAAATATCTTGCTTCATTAATATAATGCCCATATCCTTCCTGAAAAGAAGGACATATTGCAACATTTGCATTAATTAATAATTGTTCATATAAATCAAATGATAAAGAAGAAGTGTATAGATATAAATTTCCAATTTGAACAACATCTTTATCCGCTTTTAATTTATAATTAAATTTTTTATTGAGAACATCTAATAAATATTTATAACACGATTTATAACATGTTATATAAAGTTTTATATCTTTGTCTATATGAACAAATCCATTATTTTTAATCCAACAAAATACTACTTCTGCGGTGTTTTTAAATGGAGATTTACCAGCAAAATGTACAAATAAATTTGGATTTTTTTTTATTTTTGAATTTTCAATACTTGTTGGTATAATTGTAGTAAACTTTGTATAAATACATGTATATTTAAAATTGTATTTTTTTTTAATTTTATCAAAAAAGTCTTTAGCTAATTTTGATTTACATAAAATATAATTCATATATTCTAATTCATCATATGAACCAAATAATTCTTGATTTGGCATAAAAAGATTTAATTTACTTGGAAATGTTTTAACAACAGTAAATTCTTTTGTTTTTAAATTATGCGAGTTTGGAACAATATTTTCTAAAAATAAATTTATGTCAACTTTCTTATTATTTTCATCTGGTTTATAATTATAATCTGGAATAATAAAAATTTCAATATCAAAATTATATTTACTAAAAAGTTCTTTATATATTTCTGCATCATTCAATAATCCAGGGGAATCAAGAGTTATAATTCGAAGTGTATACATTATATATAAAAATTAGAAAAGATTTGTTATACATATTTTATTAAAATTTTGAAAGATATCTATAAACTATTCCTAATGGGCTAATTGGTAATAGCAAATTACCACCACCAGTATAAACTAATTGTTCTCTTAATATATTTTCTTGTGGTTTAAATGCTATATATTCATTTTGAATATAATTATAATCATATTTACTTTCTATAAATTTACCATTATCAAATAATTCATCAATATTAAAATTATTATTTGGTTTATATTCTGTTTCTGAAATATGTCTTAACATTTTTTTTAATAAATTATTATCAATCATTATAAAATAGGCATAAAATTTATTTATATTTAATTCTAAACTAGAAATTTCTATTATTTTACTATAATTATTATGGACTTTTTGGTAAATATACCAAGCCATATAAATAGAAAATTTAATTGAATTTACATTTGGAATATTTTCTTCGTCAAAGAAATAAGTTAAATCAAGTGGTTCAGGATGTATAACCATAAATTGGTGTAACGCGGCCAAAAATATATTAAATTTTAAGTTATCATAGTCATTATTATTTAAATTTACTTTATCAATATGTTCAAATTCATTCAATAATAAATCATAATCATTCCTTTCTTGTTGAAATATTTTCTTAACAAATCTATTAAAATCTTCTAATAATGGTAAATTATTATAAACTTGAATAATTGTACTTTCTTTAACGGTTCTTCTTGTAATTATTTTATATTTATTATTTTCTTTAATATATTCTTCATTTATAAAAAGGGCATATGGATGAAAATAGTTAATCATGTGCAATAATCTATTATATAAAGTAATTAATTCATTATCTTCTTGTTCATTATCAAATAAATTAATTATTTTTAGTAAAATAATAATAGAGGGTTTATGATTATATTCATTTTTATTATTAATATAATGCTCAATTTTAGTGTTAATAAATGTTTGATATTCGTCTGATTTATGATTTACAAACTTTTCTTCATTATTTTCAATAAAATCAGGTATTGTTGATAAATAAATATAATTAACATCATAATCCATTTTTTCGTTATTTGCTATTTTAAAACATAAATCAAGATATATATTTTTTAATATAAAAAAATCTAATTCTGTATCTAAATCATCATATACTGTATTATTCATTATTAATAATATTAATTGTTATATTTTTATATACTTAAAATATATAATGCCAAAAATAAATAATCCAAAAATAGTAGATAATGAAACAATAGAAAAAAAGTTATTGTTTTATAATATAATATTTTTTTACCATAATGAATCTATAGAATTAATTGATTATTATTTAAAAAATATTCGCACAATACTTGATAATTTTAAATCGACTAATACTGAAACAATTATTTTTAATTTTGTGGTTTTTGTATCTAAATTAGATGAATTTATAGAAGAACTAAAAAAACATAAAACAGTTAAGATAATAAAAAATAAATATCCAGAAAAAATAATCGAAAATGATACACATCATATAGATTTAGATTCAATAACAATAAATATAAATGATATAATTCTCCAAATTAAAACTATTAAAAGTATTCCAAATCAAACAATTAATAACTTTGATTTTAAAAATTTATCTTTAAATTATGGAACAGGTTCTATTGGATATAAAAGATACTGTGCAAATATATTATCGTGGAATATTCAAGAATATATGAAAAATAATTATAGTAAAAAATATGATATTATTAAAACTCTTTTATTACAGATTGATTTTGGTACATTTATTGGTATGCCAGCAATGCTTCATAAAGATATTACTAAAATGCTTTATACGGAAGAAGAAAAAGAAATAGACTTATTAAATCCAAAAAATAACCCTCTATTTGAAATTTCAAATTATTGGTTCTGTAGTAAACAATTTTTGAATAAAGAAAGAACGAATATTTGTTCCCGATATAATATTCAAAATAATATTACAGATGATACTTTAGAAAATATTTATTCAGAATTTGATTTTTACTATTATTTATTAGCACATATTAGCAGTGTTATTAATAATTATAATATTGTTAATTTTACAACTTTAGGGATTCATAGTTATGATAAAAATAAATTAATATATAATGGTCAACAATATGTTTATAGTGGATTTCCTAATATTCGCCAAAAAATAACACAATTGAGACCTAAAAATAAAATAGATGAAGGTATTAAATATACTAATATAACAAAAGGCCATTATGATAAGTTTTATATAATAGATATTACATTAACATTTATAAAAAATAAAAAAATAGTATCACCATTAACTTATAATAAAAATTATACATCATTCGGCGAAGATATATTATATACAAAAATGTTATCAAATATTACTCATATGGTTGTTCCTCATCCATTTTTAGCTATTTCGAAATGTAAAACTAATATTGCCCAATTTCAAAATAAAGCAAATAATAAATCATATGAATTAATTTATATGCTATTACCATATGATGATGTTAATAATTTAAAATCATATGAGCTTAAAAAATGGACTAAAAAATCAGATCAAGGTGTATTATTTGAAAAACAGGACTATGAAATTGATGAATTTAAAAAACTCCATATTGGAGGAAATATTGGTGAAAATATTGAATGTAATATTTCTTTTAAAACCAATACAAAAATTTATACTGAAAAATTAAATGCTGTAAAAGAGGTATATGCTAAACATAATAATACAGAAGATGTTACTTATCATCAAAATGATAAATTAAAATTAATTATTTTTTATGATAAAAATATTAAAAATTTTAAAGATTTAAGTAAAAAAAAAGGAGAATATAATAATCAATATAAATTTAATTATGATATTAATAATTCTTTTTATTATATTGAATTAGAAAAAGGTCCAATTAATTATTCAAATAACATAACAGAATATATTAAAAAATATTTAATTAATGGTGATTGTCAGGAATATATTGGAGGAAATTATTATGATAAATATATAAAGTATAAATTAAAATATTTATACCTCAAAAAAAATTTGATAAATTAAATTATAATTAAGTAATTTTATTATATAAAATGGGCCAAAAAATTAGTAGTGATTTAATTGACAAACAAGAATCTTATGTAAATAAAGAATATGCAAAGATTAGCAAAAGTGCTAAAAGTATGGGTTATAATGATAATCAAATAAAAGGAAAATTACGTAATGATTATCATAATAGAAGTAATAATAATGATTATATTACTAGCAGTGATTGGTCTAAAGTTAGAACATCAAATTCAAGGTATTATTAATTTATTAAAAAAAGATTGAAATTTTTTTTTATCTATATTGCTTCTTTATAAAATAAGTTATAAATCTATAAAGAATGGATACAAGCAATATATCAAACTATTTTAGCAATAATGTTTCACTTTTTGTGAAAATCATTAAAAATTTCAATTTTGAATCTCTTAATAATCCTCTTATTAAGAAATTTATCGCAAGTGTCGCCAGCAAAACAGATACTGCTTATAATAAATTATATGGCGGCGACCCAGTAGAATATTCTCCAGATGAATGGAATGACAGTTTTACGGATGATTTTTGGACAACACTCCTACTATTTAACATTCATACTGACTCTCCCGGCGAAGTAGTACATTTGGCTTGGATGTTTGGACGACTTGCATTTCTTACCCCAAATGGACCAAAGCCGTTTTATGAAAGTAAGGCTGTTATAACTATCAAATACGGAGATGAAGTTTGGGCTGAATGTACGATTCGTGATAGGCGTAATCAATTGGTGGAATTTTCTTTTCTTGGCGACGAACAGAAGAAAGATGAAATACCTTATAATGCATTTTTGGAAACTCTTCGTGAATTTGGCAGCGATTATTCAGAGTTAGTTAATATTTTCCATTTGAATTTTCCCATTTCTACGAGCATTAGTGATTTGTTTATTTTTTAATTATTGAATAACTTTTGATAAATTAAAAAATGGGGCAATATATTTATTAATATCAGTTTCTAATAAACCAGAATCAATTGACATAATAACATCTATTATTAATTCAACTTCTGTTTGTTTATGATAATTTCCATTACTCATCTCTTTTAATAAAGTTTTTTGGTGTTCAAGTAAAATATCAATACATTTTTTTATTAAAGGTTTCACAATTTCTTTACAAATTTTTAAACCAGATTTATCGACCGCCCAAGTTAAAGCATTTTCTATTAAATCACGAACTATATAATTTAGGCGCGAGCAATCAGTAGTATGAAAAGATTGTTCTCCAGGATTTTCTTTTTTATAGCATTTAACTATATGGTCGCCAAGTAATTTATCTAGACACTTTTGTTTTGCACAATAAATAAGTGTTTCTATTAATTGTTCTTTATCTTCTATATTATTAAAATCTAAATTATTAATATTAAAATTATCCAAAGATAAAAGTACAGGAGCATCTTTAAATTTTTCATTAGCATATTTTAAAGCGCTTACACTTACTGTTTGCATTGCCTGGGCTGTTATCTTAGTATTATCATTTGCTTTATTTAAAAGAACATTTGCATTTGCCATAAAATTATTTAACATTTCGGATTTTTCTTTTTCCATTTTTTGATACAATTCTTTCTCCTTTTCTAAAAGTTCTATTTTGAATGACTTTGTTAATAATTCTGTTGTCAAATCTGTAGGTTTATTTACTTTTTCATCTATTTTTTCCTCTAAAATACACACTTTTTTGTGACGTGATAGACTAGATTTATGTTTAAAAATTTGTTGACAATTCAAACATTGTATTTTTTGAGTTAGCTTTGGCAAGCTAACTTCAGCTAACTTTGGGCTAACCAAAGCTAACCTTAAGCTAACCGTCTCATTTTGTATATCAGTCGACTGATTGATACCTACTGATTGAACGAGCTGTAAATGCTTTTGAGTTTTTTTATGATGGGAATAACAACTTGATGATTTCGCCTGATGGTTACAAATATTACAAAAATATGACATTTTTTATATATAATATAGTTGAAGAAAAAATTCAATTGAATTCAATCTGTTAGCGCTAACTGCAGAAAAAATACAATGTTGTTGCTGTTTACTTTCGTATTTTTCAATAAAATTCCATTTTTTTTTAAAATTTGAGACACAACTTTTTTTCCTCAACTTTTTGGTATATAAGCCGACCAATAAAAAAGCTGAGGAAAATGTAATTTTTAAAAAAAATTTAAAATTTAGACACAAATATAAAATACAATTTTTTTCACACACAAAGTTTTTCCAGAATTGTGTGTGGAAATTCGTGTTCCCCATGAGAATATAAATATTATGGATTTTATAGGAATTATTTTTAAACCAATTATTAAATAATTATATTTATAATATATATAATGAGAAAAATATCAGATTTATCTGATTGTTGCTGGGAAGAAGTAGCAAAAGTTAATAGAAAAGATTTAAACAATGTATTATGTTTAAAAAATGATGCTTCTGCATATCTTACAAATGATAATCGTATTTGTTTCCAGTGTCCTATGGCTAATAATAGTAGAGCAACATTTGATGCATCGTATAATGATTTTATAGGTGGTTTATTATTTCCAGAAAGTGAAACATTTAATTTACATAGTCGACCTACATCAAATAATAGAGTTTATTTACATTTTACAGGTGGTACTATGACTGGAACAGCGTGGAATTATGATGATAATATAGCAAGTATTACATATAGTCCATTTTTTAGAACTAATAATACAATTACAAAAGCATATATACAACAAGTATGGAAAGGAGTTGCTGAAGATTATGCTCCATTTGATGTTGATATTACAACAGATCCTAATACACCTTATAATATAAAATGTATTGTTACTAATAATACATCATTAGAAATATTAAATATAGATGCAGGTGGTATAGCATATGTTGATGTTTGGAATTATTACCCACAATTGTATAATCAATGTTGGTGTTTTAATCCAAATTCTAATTCTAATGCAAGAGTTTGTATTTTGACAATATCTCATGAAGTTGGACATACATTAGGCTTATTACATCAAGGTACAGATACACAGGGTTATTATGGTGGAGCAAATGGATGGGGACCCATTATGGGTGCCCCATTTGCTCAGTCAATGACACAATGGACATATGTTCCTCCAGGACAAACTTATACTGGAACAACAACACAACCAAGTGAACATCAAAACGATTTACAACTTATAACAAATTATATTCCATATATTGCAGATGATTTTCCAAGCACAATTCAATTAGCTTCTGTAACAAGTGCTATTACTGCTCAAAGTATTAATACTTATTATGGAATAATTTCACAAAGTAATGACGTTGATTATTTTAAAATTAATACTGGAATTGGCAATATTATAATTAATGGATATGTTACTACTATTGATGCTGATTTAAATTTACAATTAACACTTTACGATTCAAATTATAATGAAATTCAAACAGGTTCAAAATCTGGATTAAATTCAAGTATTACTTATAATGTTTTAACTGATGGAATTTATTATGTAAAAGTAGATGGTATCGGAAGTACTTATTATACTGATTATGCATCATTAGGTAGATATAAACTTGTTTTTAATTTGAATCCATTAGATACTTCAGTAACAATAACAC
>JACCEB010097226.1_pt1 | contig 14630 bp, 17 predicted proteins | sample 7454761 | NCBI WGS metagenome assembly JACCEB01 (sample SAMN15323454, study PRJNA562643) | freshwater metagenome | isolation source: river surface water | place: USA:Blue River Watershed | collected 2017-08-18 | reverse complement strand
CTTCGGCCGTCGAAAAACCAGCGTACTGGCGAATGGTCCAAGGACGCACCGAATACATGGTGGCTTGGGGGCCGCGCACATAGGGCTCAAAGCCGGGCAATGTGTTGGCGTAGGGGAGATCTTGCGTGTCTTCGGCGGTGTACAACGGTTTGACGCTGATGCCGTCCAACGTCTTCCAGTTCAGGGCGTTGATGTCGCCACCTGGGGCTGATTTAGCAGCGGCTTTGGCCCAGGCTTCGAGGTTGGCGGCATTGAATTCGGTCGGCTTTTGGCTCATGGCAAATCACTCGTGAAAAGGGTTTTAAACCCGAGGGTAACTCACAGGTTTTTAAGATCGACAAGATCATATCATTCATAATTATTGATTCAAAATATTATCTAGACTTACAATCAACCCCATGTCAGCCGTCACCCTCACCCCTCGCGCCCTGTATGAAGAAGTCGCCGAACTGTTGCGTCAGCGCATTTTTGCGGCCGAATTAGAGCCAGGCAGCTGGATTGACGAGATGCGACTGGCCGAGGAATACGGCATCAGTCGCACCCCCATGCGCGAAGCCCTCAAGGTGCTGGCAGCCGAAGGTTTGGTGACCATGAAGGTACGCCGTGGTGCCTATGTGACCGAGGTGAATGAAAAAGACCAGCGCGATGTCTACCACTTGCTGTCACTGCTCGAGTCTGACGCGGCAGGCGTGGTGGCCAAGGAAGCCACGCCCGCGCAGTTAAAAGACTTGCGAGCCCTTCATTCGGAACTCGCAGCAGCCGTGGCTGACCGCGAAAAGTTCTTTGAAATCAACGAGCGTTTTCACATGCGTCTGCTAGAAATCGCCAACAACCGTTGGCGCGACCAAATGGTGGGCGACTTGCGTAAGGTCATGAAACTCAACCGCCACAATTCGCTGTTCAAGAGTGGCCGACTCGAAGAGTCTCTTAAAGAGCACCAAGCCATCATGGCCGCTTTGGAAGCACGCAATCCAAGCTTGGCTATTCAACGCATGACCGAGCATTTCGCCAACGGCCTGGAAGCCGCTATCTAAACGAGTTTGGGCACGGGTTGCTTGACCGCCAACACCAAGCTCACACCTGACAAAATCAGCAGGCCGCCCGCCAAGTGATGCATTCCAAGCGGCTCGCCCAAGAACCACCAAGCCACAACAGCCGTGTAGATCGGTCCTAGGTATAGCGTCATGGCCACGCGACTGGCACCCAATATTTTTTGCGTCCAGCCGTAAATCCAATACGCACCGACGCCCGGTACCAAGGCAACGACCACGATCATCCAGATCGCTTGCTCGCCCACCTCGGGGGTATGGGTGAGCAGCAACTCCCAACTGGCAAACGGCACCAACACCAGCACACCGCCCCAACAAATCGCGGCCAAATGCGCGGTGGCGCTCATCGCTGTCGGCCATCGTTTTTGTAACAAGGCATACGCGGCCCAAGCGATGGCGGCCCCCACAATCCACAAATCGCCGGGAACCAGCTGCACATGCGACAACTGCGCCCACTCTCCCTTCACCACCACATGCACCACACCCATTAGGGCCATCACCACGCCCAACGTTTGGCGTTTAGAAAACCGTTCTCCCAACCACAACACCGAGCCCACAGCAATCATCACGGGCGAGGATGCATAAATGAGTGAGATGTTCATGGCCACCGTGCTCTCTGCGGCCAAGTAAACCCATGCGCCACAAATCCACATACCACAGGCACCTAAGGCAATGTAGCGCCAGGCGTGTGCACGCAAGGTATGGCGGTGTTGCCAAAGCTCATGGCGACTGACGATGACCAAGATCAAGCCGGCCAAGGCCCAGCGTCCCAACGCCAACACGTGGGGCGACACCACGCCAGGTGCCTTGCGAGCCACCACCATGTTGATGGTCCAGAGCAAGGGAATGAACCACATCAAAGCCAACGCAATGCGTGTCTTGGTGGAGCGTCGCAAAACTTCAGTCGGCATCGACTGGCCTTTGTGCGCCAAGGGCCAGCGCTTCGCGCGCGAGAGACAAGACCTCTCGCGGTGGCAAAGGTTTGAGCTTGTGATTGCTCCAAACCTGTCGCCATAAGCGCGCCCCCCGTTGCCCGTGGTAGAGCCCCAACATGTGACGTGCAATGGCGTACCAAGGACAAGCGTCTTGCGCGTAGGCACGCTCCATGTAGGCGACCATGGCCTCTTCGACGGCTTCGCGACTGGGCGTGTCGTGGGGGTCGTTGTAAAACTCAGCATCCCAGGTGGTCATGAGCCATGGCCGGTAATAGGCCTCGCGCCCCAGCATCACACCATCGACATGTTGCAAGTGTTCGGCCATCTGCGCATTGGTGGTGATACCGCCGTTGATGGCAATCACCAAATGAGGAAAGTCTTTTTTTAGCTGATAACCCAGCTCGTAACGCAGTGGCGGAATTTCGCGGTTCTCTTTGGGACTCAAGCCATCGAGCCACGCATTGCGCGCATGCACGATGAACACCTGGCAACCCGCATCACTGACGGTGCCCACAAAATCGCGCACAAAGTCATAACTCTCGATGCGGTCAATGCCGATGCGATGTTTGACCGTCACAGGCACGCTCACCACATCTAGCATGGCCTTCACGCCATCCGCCACCGTTTTCGGCTCATTCATCAAACAGGCGCCAAAAGCGCCGCGCTGCACGCGATCAGAGGGGCAACCGCAATTCAAATTGATTTCGTTGTAGCCCCATTGCTCGCCCAATCTGGCAGCATGGGCCAAATCAGCGGCGTCGCTGCCGCCCAACTGCAAGGCCACAGGATGCTCCTCAGCATTGAAACGTAAATGGCGTTGTGTATCGCCATGGCGCAAAGCGCCGGTGGTCACCATCTCGGTGTAGAGCAAGGTGTTTCGGCTGAGCAGGCGATGGAAGTAACGGCAATGGCGGTCCGTCCAATCCATCATGGGGGCCACTGAGGTGCGCCACCGTGAGGCGTTGGGAAAAGTCATCTGGGAATTATCCCGACTTCTTCAACCGATGAAGGAAACGCGCTAAAAGAACTCAGGCCGATGCCAATGCGGCACGAATGGACTGCGTGGCCACATCTTCGAGCCAAGACAAATCCATGTGTTGATGCGCTTCACAAATAAACCAAGGTTCGCGCGAGTCAGGCTCGAGCATCACACCTCGCGCAATTAGCTCCCACGCAAATTTGCGGTAGAGGTCACTGTTTGTCACGCGCCAGTCTCGGTAATTGGTGGGCACCGTGTCGCTGAAATGAATGCCGAACATGGCAGGTGGACCTGCAAACGCATGCGCAATCCCCGCTGCTGTGAAAATACGGCCCAAGACACTCTGTATTTGCTCACCTGCGTGATTGATGGTTTGTTGAGCGTTGGTTTCGGCCAAAATTTTGAGCGTGGCATGCGCAGCACTGAGCGCAACCAAGTTGGCGGTGTAGGTGCCGCCGTGCACCACACCCCCCGGATGCGAGCCCACCACATCCATCACCTTAGCTTTGCCGCCAAATGCAGCCACGGGGTAGCCATTGCCCATGGCTTTGGCATAAGTCGTGAGATCGGCATGGATGCCATAGAGCTCTTGCGCCCCGCCCTTGGCGACGCGAAAACCAGACTTCACCTCATCGATGATGAGCAGCGTGCCATGCTGTGTGCACAGGTCGCGCAAACGTTGCAACCAAGCTTGCGAGGCAGACACGCTGCCCGCATTGCCAATGATGGGTTCAATCACCACACAAGCCAAGGTCTCGCCTTGCGTGGCAAATAAGTTTTCTAAGGCTTCAAAGTCATTGTGACTGATGATGCTCAGCAACTCACGGCTGCGCGCAGGAATGCCGCCCCCAAATGGGATCACCCGAGGCGCCACGTTGCTGCCGGGTTGCCAATGCTCGATGTCCGACTTCCACATCATCTCGTCATACAAGCCGTGGAATGACCCCTCCACAATCGCCACACGGTCACGACCGGTATAGCCACGCGCTGTGCGCACGGCACCCATCACTGCCTCGGTACCGGAGTTGGCAAAACGCATCTTGTCGATGTTGGGGCACATGGCTTTGATTTGCTTGACCACCGTGGTGTCCAGCTCGGTCGAAAAACCAGAGAGCGTGCCACGCTGGGTGATTTGCTCCATCACTGCGTTGTCCACGCGCTCATCGCGGTAGCCCAAGATGATGGGCCCATAACCTAGGCGAAAGTCCACATAGGTTTTACCGTCCACATCGGTGAGCGTGCAGCCTTTGGCACTAGCGATAAAGACGGTTTCTTTTTCGCCCCAGTAGCGGTAGTTCTCAGCCACGCCTTGCGGCATGTGCAAATGGGCTTCAGCGAGTAAGCGAGACTGGTTCGTCATGGCCGCAACATGTGTCCCACACGTTCTTCCAAAAGCTTGACCACATGCAACTCAGCGGCATCTGGGCCATACGTGGCCATGGCTTGCTGAAACAACGATTGCGCCATGCCCCCCATGGGTAAGTCGTAACCCTGCGATTTGGCGATGTCGTTGATGAGCCCCAAATCTTTGCAGCACAGGGCCAGAGAAAAGCTCGGGTCGTAATGACCCGCAAAAATTGAAGGCACATCATGTTCAGCCACCCAACTGTTTCCAGCACTCGACTTGATGGCTTCCCAGACAGTGTTCAGAGGAATGCCCGCCTTGGCACCGAGCATGAGTCCCTCACCAATCGCGGCTGCGCTGACAAACCACAACAAATTGGTGAGCAACTTGATGGTGGCACCGTTGCCAGGAGCCCCCACATGAAAGATCTTTTCGCCAATCACATCGAAGATGGCTTTGTGTTTTTCAAAGCAGTCTTTGTCGCCCCCTACAAAAATAGACAAGCGCCCGAGTGCGGCCATGTCGACCGCGTTGGTCACAGGGGCCTCTAGAAAATCAACGCCTTTGGCTTTGGCCGCATCGACCAATTCGCGCACCAGCGGCACTGCGCTGGTGGAGGTGTCAATCACGGTCACACCCTTGTGCACGTGCGCCAACACACCCTGCTCGCCCAACATCACCTCGCGCACCTGCACTGGGCCTGGCAACGAAGCCATCACCACATCCGCTTGCGAGGCACCTTCGGCCAAGCTGTCCACCCAGGTCGCACCCAATGCAATCAGGTTATCTGCTTTGGCTGGCGACACATCAAACACGCGGACGGGGTAGCCCGCCTTGATCAAGTTGGCGGCCATGGGATTGCCCATGTTGCCCACACCGATGAAAAACAAGGTCGGTTTTACAGCGGCCATCATTGAACTTTCTTGAACTGCAGAAACAGTTGGTTGGCATCTTTTTCTGGCACGTATTCCAAACCATACGTTCCCATCAACGCTTTCGCCTCATCAAAGGTGTAGGTGCGGTAATGCACAGTTTGATCCATTCGCTTCTGATCCCCTTCGTGCAGGTAATAGTGTTTGGTAAAACCAATTTCCGTCGGCAGGATCTTTTGCGAGTAAGTCATGCCATTCGAAATCACAGTTTCATAGTCGTGATGCGGGCCTTGAATGCCGAGTAACAAGGTGCCCCCAACCGTGATGTGTTTTGCCAAATGCGCAAAGCCCAAGTGATTGGCTTTCTCATCGGCAATGTGGCTCACCAAGAAAGGCTCTTTGTCGCCATCGATCACGAAGTACCAAACGCCGCCATAAGAGAAAGCCAACTCATGCTTTTCATTCAAAGACAGCTCGGTGATGTTTTGCTGAGACAGCGACACAGAGGTGAAGGGTGCCAGCCGCTCTTGGGCGATGGACAACATCGGTGCCGTTAAGTCAATGCCTGTGATGGGCAAGTGGGGCTGACGTTTGGCCAGCTCCTCCAAAATCAAACCGGTCCCACACCCAATTTCCAAAACGTTGCGTTGCGGTCTATGCGCCACCAAGCTGTCCACAATCTTTGCGTAGTCGTAGTAGCCTGACGTCATGATGACATCGTAATAACCCGCCATGTTGGTGTAATCGCCCATAGTCCCCCGGCATTTTTGCCAAATTTATTATTAATTTGGGCACTTTAGCAAAGTTGTGTGACGGGTTATTACTTAAACCAAATGAAAAAGGCCGTCGTTTGCACGACGGCCTTTGAAGCCAATACACAGTGGCAACTCGGCTACTGAATCATTAACCCATGTGCAAACCGCCGTTGACTGAAAAGTCAGCACCCGTGGTGTAACCACCGTCCTCGCTGGCGAGCCAAGCGATGATGGACGCGATTTCGCTAGGCTTGCCCAGGCGCTTCACAGGGACCGTGGCCACGATTTTCTCAAGCACATCAGGACGAATGGCGTTGACCATGTCTGTGCCGATGTAGCCAGGCGATACCGTGTTGACCGTCACACCTTTGGTGGCAAGTTCTTGTGCCAAGGCCATCGAGAAACCATGCATCCCCGCTTTGGCTGCAGAGTAGTTGGTTTGACCCGCTTGGCCTTTTTCACCATTCACCGATGAGATGTTGATGATGCGGCCCCAGCCCTTTTCGACCATGTCAGCCACCACTTGTTTGGTCACATTGAACATGGAGTTCAGGTTGGTCTCGATCACGGCATCCCAGTCTTCGCGGCTCATCTTCAAAAACATGCGGTCCTTGGTGATACCCGCGTTGTTGACCAACACATCGATCGTGCCGTGCTCGGCCTTGGCCTTGGTGAACGCTTCCACGGTGGAGTCCCAATCGCCCACGTTGCCGACAGAGGCGTAGAAGGTGTAACCGAGTGCTTTTTGTTCATCCAACCATTTATTGAAGTCACGCGTTGGGCCGCAACCGGCGATGACGGTGAAGCCCTCTTTGTGCATGCGTTGGCAAATGGCGGTACCAATACCACCCATACCACCCGTGACGTACGCTACTTTTTTGCTCATTTTTGTCTCCTGATTTATGAGTTTTTAGTGAAAGAAATTTTGATGTATTTAATCTGGCGAGCGAATCAACGCTCCAAGGCCAAGGACACGCCCATGCCACCGCCGATGCACAAGGCAGCCAAGCCCTTCTTGGCATCGGTGCGCTGCATTTCGTGCAACAAGGTCACCAAGATACGGCAACCAGAGGCACCAATGGGGTGACCAATCGCAATCGCGCCGCCATTGACGTTGACCTTGGCAGGGTCGATGTCCAACTGTTGGTTCACCGCGCAGGCCTGTGCCGCAAACGCTTCGTTGAGCTCAAACAAATCGACGTCCGATGCCTTCCAACCGGCGCGCTCAAGCGCCTTACGCGACGCAGACACAGGCCCCATGCCCATGATCTTGGGGTCTAAACCACTGGTGCCAAAAGCAGCGATACGCGCCAACGGGGTGAGCCCCAGCGCGGCTGCCTTCTTGGCAGTCATGACCACCACAGCCGCGGCACCGTCGTTGATACCCGAAGCGTTACCGGCAGTCACCGAGCCGGTTTTGTCAAATGCGGGACGCAAGCCAGCCAAGGCCTCAGCTGTGGTTTTTTTATTAATGTATTCATCGGCGTTGAACGCAATCGGGTCACCCTTGCGTTGTGGAATGTTGACCGACACGATTTCATCTTTGAACTTGCCAGCCTCTTGTGCGGCCGCGGCTTTTTGTTGACTGGCCAACGCCAACGCATCTTGCATGTCACGGGTGATGTGGAACTCTTTGGCCACGTTTTCAGCCGTGATGCCCATGTGGTACTGGTTGTAGACGTCCCACAAACCATCGACGATCATGGTGTCAATCATGTTCCAGTTGCCCATGCGCTGGCCATCGCGAGAGCCCAGCAGCACATGACCCGACGCGCTCATGTTTTCCTGACCACCCGCCACCACGATCTCGCTGTCGCCATAGGCCACAGCTTGGGCGGCCAGCATCACAGACTTCAAACCAGACCCGCACACCGCGTTGATGGTCAACGCAGGCACAGCGTGAGGAATGCCCGACTTCATCAACGCCTGACGCGCAGGGTTTTGTCCTGCACCAGCCGCCAACACTTGGCCCATGATCACCTCGCCCACTTGCGCAGGATCGACTTTGGCACGCGCCAAAGCCTCGCGAATGACGATGGATCCCAACTCAGTGGCGGCGATCTTGGCGAGGGATCCACCAAATTTGCCAACCGCAGTGCGCGCTGCTGAAACGATAACGATGTCTTCCATTTTTCTATTCCTGTACGAATGTTGTTGTTGAAATTTATGAACTGGCGCGCGCTTTGACGTAACGTCCGGGTGCGTTTTCGATGGCCTTGTATTTGCCTTTGCCATAGACCTTGGGGGCTGCAATTTGCTTGCCGGCATGCGATTTCAACCAACCCGACCAATCGCCCCACCAACTGCCTGCGTGCTCTTTGGCTTTGCCGATCCATTGATCGACATCTTTGGGAAAACTGGTTTCACTGCCAGTCCAGTAACAACGTTTTTTCGCGGCGGGTGGATTGATCACGCCCGCAATGTGGCCAGAGGCGCCCATCACAAAACGTTTCTTGCCAGGGAATACCTGCGTCGATGCGTAAGCGCCACCAATGGGCACGATGTGGTCTTCACGCGAGCCATAGAAATAAACAGGAATGTCCACTTTGCGAAGGTCAATTTTTTCGCCGCACACGGTGGCTTTGCCAGGTTTGATGAGGTTGTTTTCTAGGTAAGTGTTGCGCAAGTACCAGGCATACATGCGACCGGGCAAGTTGGTGGAATCGCTGTTCCAGTAGAGCAAATCAAACGGTGGCGGGGTTTCACCTTTGAGGTAGTTGCCAACCACATAGTTCCACACCAAATCGTTGGGGCGCAAGAAACTGAAGGTCGACGCCATGTCTTTGCCCTTCATTAAACCGCCCTTGGCAAATTGGCCTTCGCGGAATTTGACAAACGCCTCGTCAATGAACACGTCCAACACACCGGTGTCGGTGAAGTCAATCAAGGTGGTCAAGAAAGTAGCACTTGCCACAGGCTTTTGACCACGTGCAGCCAACACAGCCAGGGCATTAGACAAGATGGTGCCGCCAACACAGAAACCCAGGGCGTTGATTTGTTTGCTGCCTGAAATTTCTTGGGTGACCGAAATGGCCTTCATGGCCACATGCTCAATCAAATCATCCCATGTGGTTTGCGCCATGGACTCATCGGGGTTGCGCCAACTGACCACGAAGGTGCGGTGGCCTTGGCTAACCGCGTAACGAATGAAGGAGTTTTCAGGTTGCAGATCGAGGATATAAAACTTGTTGATGCACGGCGGAATCAACAAAAACGGGCGCTCATACACCTTCGCCGTCAAAGGCTTGTACTCGAGTAACTGGAAGTAGTCGTTTTCAAAAACGACCTTGCCCTCGGTGGTCGCCACATTTTTGCCAACCTCGAACAAGCTTTCATCGGTCATGGACACATGGCCTTGCTGAATGTCATGCAGCAAGTTTTGAATCCCCTTTGAAATACTTTCACCTTTGGTCTCGATGGCTTTTTGCTGCGCCTCTGCGTTCAATGCCAAAAAGTTACTTGGCGCCGAAGCCGCCGCCCACTGCTCAACCGCAAACTGAATACGTGCCTTGGTTTTGGCGTCTGTTTCAGCGGCCTCTGTGAGGGCCATCATGGTTCGGGTGTTCAGCAAATAGGCCGCCGCCGTAAAAGCGGCCATCGGATTGGCATGCCATGCTTGGCCAGAAAATCGACGGTCTTTGACAGCAGGTGCACCGTTCAAGCTTTGGTTCCAAAGATCTGTTGCTTCAGCGATGTACTGCTTTTGCAGTGTTTCTAATTTTTCAGGAGAAAAACTCAGGTGGGGCGTATTCCCGTCGCCACCGCCAATGGTTTGGAACGAGGACAAGGCCTTGAGCCAACTATCCCCTAAGCTTTTGAGGGCCGCATTTTGATCCATCCAATATCTCCTATACATTTGGATTGGTTATTTTTACTGTCACCAGTATGTCAGTGAATGTCCTTCAAATTTCTGACAGAAATCAAATTCAAGAGAAAACCCCTAGATGTATTTAGTCTTGATCGCTTGGCTGTATGTGGCCTTGATGATGGCGGTGGCAGAAGCCACCAGCCCCATCGGTAGCCTTTTAGGTGCCTCTATCACCTTCTTGCTCTATGGTGTTTTACCCATGAGCGTGGTGGGGTACATCATGGGTTCTCCGGCCCGAAAACGAGCACGCAAGGCGCAAGAAGCCGCCGCACAAACCAGCACGACGTCCCACACCACCAACTCAACACCGCCAGATGCTGGCCGCGAAGCGTCCGGTGACCCCATCGCGCCGGTACGAAAAGAGGGTTGACGCCTGAGTCACCGTGCACCAGTTCGACGAGCTGTCATTGCCCTCCACTGCCGTGACACCCAGGTCGCTCAAACGCCGCCGGGCAAGCCCAGCCAAGTCGGCCAACCATTTGCCTGAACGCATGGGATGCGCTTTAAACGCGTGGGGACCGGCAAAAGCAGCACGCACATCTTCGCCCACTTCAAACGCATCAGGCCCAATACAGGGCCCCAACCACGCCTGCACATTCGCAGGCTGGACCTGCGCCTGCGCACACACGGCCGCCACAGTTCGCTCGACAACACCTTGGGCCAAGCCACGCCATCCCGCATGCGCTGCCGCCACAACACGTCCCGTCGTCTCGGTAAAGAGCAAAGGCAAGCAATCGGCGACCATGATGGTGCATGCCAAATTGGCGGATGACGTGATGCAGGCGTCGCCCACAGTACCGTTGCGCGTGGACGCATCTAAGGTCACCACGTCTACGCCGTGGATTTGCGTCAAAAAAACAGGTTTTGCACCGTCTAATTGTTGGGCGAATAGTTCTCGATTGGCCCTCACATCCGCGATGTCATCGTTCACATGATCACCCAAATTCAGCGACGCATAGGGCGCTTTCGAAACGCCGCCCAGACGCGTGCTGCAAACCGCATGCACCCCAGCAGGCAAAGCCCAATTCATGGGCCACACACTGGCGGTTTGCAAGGCTTGGACATCTACTGACATGAGCCAAGGATATCGCGAAGACGACTTGGGACACAGACACAGAGCGGTAGACTCAGGTTTTCAATCATTTTTTTCGTTCGCCATGATTCTTGAACTTGCCGATATCCGCATCCACCCTGGTCAACAAGTAGCTTTTGATGAAGCCATTCAACGCGGCGTCGACACCGTGATTGCCAAAGCGAAAGGGTTTGAAGGCTACAAAGTCAACCGAGGCATCGAATCACCTGAGCGCTATGTGCTTCAAATTTTCTGGACGACGCTAGAAAACCACACCGTTGACTTCCGTGAATCCCCTGCATTCGCGCAATGGCGCGCTATCGTGGGCCCTTTCTTTGCGCAGCCTCCGGTGGTCGAGCATTTTGAGCTTGTCTCTAAGTCACACGGTTAAGCATTGGAAATCGGAGAAACACATGAATTTCATATTCGCACCTTCGCCCGTTGTGTCTGTCCCCGTGATCGGAAAAGCGGAACAGTTTCCAATTCATCGGATCTATTGCGTGGGCAGAAACTACGAAGAACATGCCAAAGAAATGGGCTTCACAGGCCGTGAGCCACCCTTCTTTTTCATCAAACCCAATGACAGCATCATTGTGGTGAATCAGGGCGAGACGGGCACCATGCCCTACCCCAGCCTGACGAAAAATTTGCACCATGAAATTGAATTGGTGGTGGCGATTGGTCGCGGTGGAAAAAACATTCAAGCCTCAGATGCGCTCCAACACGTGTATGGGTATGCCGTGGGTCTGGACATGACCCGACGTGACCTGCAAGGCGAGATGAAAAAACAAGGCCGCCCCTGGTGCATTGGCAAAGGCTTTGACCACAGCGCCCCCATCGGTCCCATCACACCCGCTGAACAAGCAGGTGATGTTGCGCGTGCAGAGATTTACATAACAGTCAACGGCCAAGAGCGCCAACGCAGCAACACCAGCCAATTGATTTGGAACATTGCTGAAACCATTGAGCATTTATCGGCAGCTTGGGAACTGCAACCCGGCGATTTAATTTTCACCGGAACCCCCGAAGGCGTGGGCGCTGTGGTGGCCGGTGACACCATGGTCGGCGGTGTCGCTGGACTGGGCGAGCTTCACGTCAACGTGGCCTAAACGCATGCTGCATCGTCCGCTCATCCAACATTGCAAATCGTGCGGTAGCCCGGTGACTTACCGCTTGCCCGATGATGGCGACACACGTGAGCGCGCGGTGTGCAACGACTGCCACACCATTCATTACGAAAATCCCCTCAACGTGGTGGGAACCATCCCAGCATGGGGCAACAAAGTTTTGCTTTGCAAACGCAACATTGAACCGAGATTCGGCAAATGGACCCTCCCCGCAGGATTCATGGAGCTCGGTGAGACCGTGGCTGAAGGTGCCGCACGCGAAACGACCGAAGAAGCAGGTGCGTTGTTTGAGTTGCAGGAGCTGTTCGCGATGATGAACGTCACGCGTGTGGGACAAGTTCACTTTTTTTATCGGGCCCAATTGACCAGCGATCAATTTGCGCCTGGCCATGAAACCCAAGAAGCTCGCTTGTTCGCTGAAGATGAAATTCCTTGGGACGAGCTGGCTTTTCGCACGGTCAAAGAAACGCTGCAACACTACTTCGCCGATGCCAAAACTGGTCGGTTTGAATTGCACCAGGTTGACATTTCTTAAATCGACTCAAACTACATCGGTTGCATAAAAAATAAAATCACAAAAGACAAAAGGGCTAGTAGCTCAACGCTACTAACCCTTGTCATTCTTGGTCGGTGTGAAAGGATTCGAACCTTCGACCCCTTGCACCCCATGCAAGTGCGCTACCAGGCTGCGCCACACACCGAATCAGGTTGAAATTATAACGTCACTCAGTGAGGCTCTGAGAGCAGATCTCGAATTTGTGTGAGCTCTTTGCGCAGTGTTTGCAAAGCCTCGTCGCTGCTGCTCAAAGACAACAGCGGTGAATCTATCGTGTCATCCCTATCAGCGTCTAAGTCACCCGCCAGTCCTTCGTGATCAGGCAAGTCAACGTCAATCAACTCCCCACCTGAACGACGACGATCACGCTCAGTTTGCACAAGTTCTTGCAGCTTGTTACGCGCCCCTGTGATGGTGAAGCCTTGGTCATACAACAGATCTCGAATACGGCGAATCATCAACACTTCATGGTGTTGGTAATAGCGGCGATTGCCGCGACGCTTCATGGGACGCAACTGCGTAAATTCCTGCTCCCAATAACGCAGCACGTGTGGCTTGACGCCACACAGCTCGCTGACTTCACCAATGGTGAAGTAGCGTTTTGCGGGAATGGGTGGGAGGGATTTCTCCATGAAAATCAGTGGCTTGTAAACGGGACCGCAGAGGTTACACGAAGATTCACCGTGAAACACGCACTCTCACAGATTTATCCGTAAAAAAAGAGGCCATAAGCCTCGATTTTTTATGCCTTGTCAACTTTGGGATTAACGTCGCCTTGGATTTGCTCTTTGAGCTTATGGCTGGCATGGAATGTCACAGCCCGACGCGCTTGAATCGGAATGGGCTCACCCGTTCGAGGATTGCGTCCTGGACGCGGCGCTTTGGTGCGGATTTGAAAATTACCAAAGCTTGAAATTTTGACGTCGGTGCCATCCACCAAACTTTGTGCAATCAAGTCAAAGAACGCATCAATCATGTCTTTGGACTCGCGCTTGTTCAAACCGATTTGCTCAAACAACAAATCAGCCAACTGCGCTTTGGTCAACGCCGGCGTTTCTAAGCTCTCAAAAGAAAGTTCCATACGGTTCTCTTTTTAATCGATCAACATCACGCACGCAAACGCGCTGCGACTTTGGCTGTCAACTCAGCGACCACCGCTTGAACGACGCCTTCAATTTGTGCATCGTTCAATGTCGCCTCATCACTGTTAAGTGTTAGGCGCACAGCCAAGCTTTTTTCGTTCATGGCCATGGCTGCCGTGTCTGCTTTGGGACGATACACATCAAACAACACCGCATGGCGCAGCAAACCTTGCGTTTTGGCTGCGTGCACCGCTGTCATCAACTGGGCGTGCGTGACGCTGTCTTTGACGATCACAGCAATGTCGCGCTCGACGTTAGGAAACTTGGCTACGCCCGAGGACTTGGGTACATCACGGTGTAACACCGCGTCGAGTGAGATCTCAAACATCACCGGCGCTTGGGTCAGGTCCCAGCTTTGACGCCAGCGTGGGTGCAACTCGCCTACATGGCCTACGACTTGGCCCTTGACCAACACCTTGGCACAGCGACCGGGGTGCATGGCGGGGTGCTCTGCGGCCTCAAACACAGCGATGGCGGGGGCCAACAAGGCTTCTACATCGGCTTTTGCATCGAAAAAGTCAGCTGCTTGTTCTTTGGTGCTCCACTGCAAGGGGGAAACGCTGCCATAAGCCATGCCCGCCACATGCATTGGCTGATCGAAGCCTTGTACAGTGGTGTCGGTGTTTTGCACGGAAGCGTTTTTGTGAAACACGCGGCCCAACTCAAACACACGCACGCGTGAGGCCTTGCGGTCCACGTTGAACTTCACCACATTGAGCAAAGAGCCCAACAAGGTAGAGCGCATCACACTCATTTGGCTGGCGATGGGGTTGAGCAATTTGATGTGGTTGGCATTGCCTGCCAACTAGTGTTCCCAACGCTCGTCCACAAAGCTGTAGTTGATGGTTTCTTGGTAACCCAAAGCAGCCAACTGATGGCGCAAAGCGTGGGAGCTGCGTTGTGCTTCTTGGCAAGCGCTGGCCGTGATGG
>JACCEB011417885.1_pt1 | contig 14632 bp, 14 predicted proteins | sample 7454761 | NCBI WGS metagenome assembly JACCEB01 (sample SAMN15323454, study PRJNA562643) | freshwater metagenome | isolation source: river surface water | place: USA:Blue River Watershed | collected 2017-08-18 | reverse complement strand
TTTTATTTTTAAAAAGAAAAATAAGAAATTATTTCCGTTTTAGGAATCAATTTTTGAAGAATAATAATAATCCAATCATTAGTAGAATAAAAAGCACTATAAGAATCAAACTATAATATTTATTACTTGACGACACATCGTTATTGGAAAACCGTTCTACGACATTATTATTGCCAAAATTGAGGGCACATTTTACCCTTTTCCCACTATCCTGACAATCAATAACATTATTTTCATCCTCCATATTAAAATCATACATATATTCCTGTCCAAAAGTCTTCTTACATCCTTTGTCGAATTGGTCAATCATTTCCACATAATTCCGATAATCATACTGATTACATTTTGAATATAAAGAGGAGTCCCTTTTGACATCCGGTATGTCCACTTTTTCTAGATTTCTATTTAAAATATAACTATCAAAATCCCTATCCACCTTCATAAAATTATTATTTTGTACCCCTTTATACAATTGACAGCTAACAGGAACATCCTCAATAACAAATGATTGACATTTTTCATTATCAAGACATAAATCCATACACTCTTTCGTATCATTTATTTTTTTGATATTTATTAAAGAATTTTTGGGGATTAAATCATAATTGCTTATCTTCTTAAAAAAGACATCATTCTCTCTATTCATATCGGTTATATTATTTAAATTATCAATATTCCCCCTTCGAATATAAGAATTATATTTTGATTTATCGTTTAAGAAATTATTCTTTGTCTCCAGATTTTGTGAACTATAAAGATAACATTTTTTCGGATTTTTATCTATCTTGACCCCTTTGCAACTAGTATCATTAACACATAGATTATAACAATCATCTTTCAAAGCTACTGTTGAATAATATTTATCATTTAATTGATTTGAATTTTTAGAAAACATACTAAATTTATATTAGAAAATAAAAAATAATTCTATCACTTAAATATATATGTTATTAACAAATTATCAAATAACAGAATTAATTTTTGCAACTGTGCTATTCCCATTTTTTTATTTTTTATTTTTATACGTAAAAGATAAAGGGATTATTTATTGGGATATTATTTGGTGTACTATAACATTATTTATTGCACTACTATTAAGAGATTTTTCATTAAATTATAATATACTTCAATCACAAAATCAGCCAATGAATAATTACTAATTTATAAAATCTTTTATTATTTTTCTTGCTTTAATATATAGATAATGGAATTAGGACCTATTTTATTTACAAATATTAAACTTTTTATTATTGTTAATTTAATATTATTGTTATTTAATTTTATTAGACCATTTAAATTAGAAGACTTTCAATATTATGAAGCAATTTTTGGAATGATATTTATAGTTATCTTCTTTGGAATTTTTCAACTATTAATGACATTAAACCCTGATACAATAAATGACTCCCTCTTATTTGCATCTTTATATGGAATATGGTATTATGTCACTAAGAAATTATGTAATGCAATTCATAGTGATACAAATGGTGTTATTCGATTTTAAATATATGTTTGTAAAGAAAGAATTATAAGAATAAAAAATCTCTATAAATATTAAGTATGAATATGAAATTTTATTATATATCCTCTTTGCAAAAATTGGAAATTGGCATATTAACATTTATTTTCTGTATTTTTATTGGATTTTTACGACCATTTATTATTAATGCTGATTTAAATAGTAAGAAAATGATTACATTGACACTCCTATTTTTTGCTTGGCTCGGTATGACAACACTTTTCACGAATTGTTTTACTTATGAGAGTACTTATAAAAAGATAGTTAACGTCTAACAAAGAAACCAAGTTTTACAAAGAAACCAAGTTTTCTTTGTGGAACTTCCTTTCATTGCACATATAAAAAGCCTAGTTTTCTTTGTGGAACTTCCTTTCATTGCTAATTTTTTATTAACAAAGAAACCCATCATTTCAAAAATATATATTCTTTTATCATTGAAAATAAAAATGGTATTATGAAAATAATGTTTAAAAATCCTAAATAAATAACTCCTTTATTTCTTTCAAAATCATAATTATTATTTGTACTATCAATCATTATGAAAATATGTATATATAATACATATAACAGAATAATAATCATATAAATTTCATCTCTGTCTGTAAAATTACCAAAAATAGTTATCAAAAAAAATGAGGCAAAAAGCATTATCCATTTATTTGTAAATACAAATATTATGTTATCTTTTATGTCATTTATTCCATTATATATCCATTCTTTTATATTATACCGCTCACAATAGATGTACGGTATAAAAAAATTAAGAAACAGTATTGTAATATATAATAAGAAACGTTCTTTTACTAGATAAACAATACTCATACTAATAATTATGGGTATAAATACTTCTGAAGTTTTTTGTTCAAAACCAGTAAGACCATATAATCCTAATATTATCAATAACGGTGCAGCATCATATAATATTTCATACATCTTTTTGATTTTACTCTTTCCAATTTTTATAAATAAATTTATTAGAGATATTACCTATCATTTTTATATTGGCTGTGCATTACTTAACGGATGGTCATCATTTTTGTACTTGTAAATACTTTTATTTAAGTAATCTTTGCCAAAATATAGATGGTTTTCTCGCAATTATATAAAACGTTCGCTTTCATTATCACGAAAATCTTCTGGTACAGGAATATATATAATTTTAGTATTATATTTATCATATTGAATTTCTTCAAAAAAATATGTATCATTTTTTCAAAAAAATCATCTAATTTAAAAAAATAATATATATATATATAAAATAAATGTTAATTAAATCAGTCGTTGATTATAAAGATTTTTCTCAATACTTAGAAAAGTACAAAAATGTAATTGTAAATATATCAGCCCCTTGGTGCAAACCGTGCAAGGATATCAAGCCTTTAATTGAAAAATTTTTATCGGTAATTGAACGAGATAATATTGTTTATCTAAAAATAGAATATGATATTTATGCAAATGAAGAGGAGTTTGACCCTCATTTTTCAGTAAGAAAAATCCCTTATTTTGGGCTATTAAGGGAGGGTAAGGTTGTATATTCAGTCGTATCAGGGGATTTTGCCGAAGTATCCCAAAATTTACATCAACAAATATCAATGATTCCAGAAGATGAAAAGTCGGTATTATTTGATATTGATAAAGATTTTTAGAATTCGTATAAAAAATAAAATATAATTATATAATAAGAATAATGGATAAAGATAATTTGGGAAAAGAGAATGATAGAAGGAATAATAAAAAAAATAAAAAAAAAAATTATGTTATGCGTGATATGAATGATGAATACGTTGATTATGAAAATGATAAAAAAATATATGTACAAGATGATATTAAATATTATCAAAATATGGAATATCTATCCAATAAGGAGAAAAATGATTTTGATAATAAATTTTCAAAGCCCCGAAACTATTCCCAAAACCGTCTTTTAAATTGTTTGAAAAATAAGAATCAAAAAATCGTAATTGCGACCGGTCCAGCAGGAACTGGTAAAACCCTTTTTGCAACAGAACAGGGTGTTCGCAATTTTTTACGAGGCGATTACACAAAATTAATTTTTACACGTCCAACCGTCTCTGTGGATGAGGAATTGGGATTTTTACCCGGTACTCTGGAAGAGAAGATGGCACCGTGGGTAAGACCAATATATGATATTTTGTATAATTTTATAACGGTAAAATGTGCATCTGCATTATTAGAAGAGAAGATAATAGAGATATGTCCATTGGGATATATGAGGGGTCGCACATTTAAAAATTGTTGGATAGTCGCTGATGAAATGCAGAATTGCACAGTTTCACAGATGAAGATGTTGCTAACACGGTTAGGCGAAAATAGTAGATTAATCATAACAGGGGATTTGGAACAGCACGACAGACACGGTGAAATTAATGGATTAGAAGATTTTTTAAATAAATTAAAAGGTCGTCGTTCTGATAGTATTAGCAGTGTGGAGTTTGATAAATGTGATATTGAACGAGAAGATGTTGTAAAGGAGGTTTTAGACATATATGAAACATCTGTAATACCTCATTCTTATAATTTGGATGATGATTCATCAAACGGTTCAAAATAAATTAAAAATTGATTTTCATTTTTATAAAGAATTATAAATTATAAATTATAAATTATAATAAATATTCTCAAAAAATGGAATTATGCGAGAAGCTTCTAACATTCTCTGGGATTAATTCTCTTCGTAAGAATGAAAGATATACTATTTTTCAAATTCATAGATATACTCGTAGAACATCAGGGATATATAAAAATATTATGCCAATTAGTATTCATGAAAAACCAATTAATATTGCTGTATTTAAAGATATACATGACAGTAAGGGAACTTTCGGAGCTTGGGAAGATAATTCATTATTTCGATTAGACAAACCGTATATTGAAAATATGTATAAAACAATTTTAAGAACACGACTTTTCCAGAAAGATGCTTTGTGTAAAAGTTTGAAAAAATACAATATTCCAGATGAATTAATTGATTATATCATGAGTTTTTGTTAAAAGATATAAATTTTATAAATTACTTATTTTCCATATTACGCGTAATATTACACATAAAAATGCATATTTTTAGAATATAAAAATATTACACTTTTGGACAATTAAAACGCCGAATAAAAAAAATATTAGTCTAAAAGACAACCTCACTTTTTAATTATTTAATTAAGTTATATGTTTGTGTAAAATCCTAAATTAATATTAACATCAATATTAAAACCACTATGTTGTAAAATAGCTTTCTTGTATTTACCACCGCCTTCAAACTCAGTTTTTATTTCTTTGTTTATTACGTTAGCGCAAGGAATTACTAATCTTATTTGTAATCTTTCATTCGGTAAAGAATTAATTCCTTTGCCAATATTTCGTTCCTTCACAATACTTGAAGAATTTGTACTACCTAAGAATATAAAAGATGAGTTATTTTTTTTTCTATAATAAACTCTAAAAGTTGATGAAGAATTTACAGTATCAATTAATTGATAATCTAAACGCCCTTGATTTTGTCCAGAATAGAACACTTCATAATCACCACTTATTATATTTTTAAGTATTCTGTCCTCACACGAATAATCATAAAAATTATTGTCAATTGTTTTAATTTCTTCTGCTGTAATAGTAATTATTGTTGTCATTTTACATGTTATAATTTTTAATGTGTTATATTCTTTTTATGAAAAAAATATTTCAATTTTTAATTATATTATAAAATCATCTTTTTATCATTTGCTCTAATAATTTATAGGGTTATGCTCTAATATGAAAAAATATATATCAATTTTTTTATTCTATTTATCAATATTATTCAATTTTTGATAACGAATATTTAATTCTTCAATATTTTCATTTTCGAAAAATAAATTAATATCGCTACATATTTCTCTCAAATTATTCTCACTTAAATCATTGTCAATTCCATATAATTTATTCAATATATAATATGGTATATAATGATACAAGACATTTGGTCGATTTTCTATTTTTATATGAAAACAAAATTTTTTGAAAAGTTTAGAAATATTTTCACGAATATATTTTTTATCACATAAATAAAAAACCAAGTTCATTAAATTATTATATTTCATTTTTTCATTTTCTCTATTTATCAATAATAATTTCATGTATAAAATTTTTAAATGAAGCTTAAATTGATGTTCGATCTCTTTCAATGATACGAAAAAATTAATAAAATTATTATTATATAAAAGATAGTTGTATGTAATCTTTTTCGATGACAACATCTTACATAATTTATGTAAAGAATCTTTATTATTTTTATCTATCTTAGAACGCAAAAAATGAATAAAATTTACATTATATATATCACAATCTTGATTATCATTACCATATTTACTAATACGTTTCAAAGACGATTTTATTGCTTTCATTTTTATCACTTTCTCATGTTTTATTATGAATTATAATAATCTTAAAAATATTCTATCATTTTTTTTCTAATTAAATATATAATTATGACAGATACCGAGCTTATTTTAGCTATTCACGATGGCTTAGAAGATGTTGCTATAAGAATTGTAAAAACAGGATTGTCAAATCCGGGACATGTAAATCATCACAATGACACCGCTTTAACACTCGCAATTAATAAATTAATGCCTCGTTTAGCATTAGAATTGGCTAAATCTGGTGCAGCAAATATTAATCATTGTGATTCACATGGAGATACTGCTCTTATATTAGCTATACATAGAGGAATGCCAGAAGTTGCATTGGAAATATTAAAGGACGGATTATGTGATGTTAAATTTGTCAATTCACATGGTGATGACCCATTAACACTTGCTCTTAATCTTGAAATGCCATCTGTTGCACTTGAAATTCTCAAATCGGGGAGGGCAAATTTACTACATGTTAATAGCCATAAAGATTGTGCCATCGGTATTGCTATCCGTTTCTGTTATACTGATGTTATCGACTTTATGTTTCATTATAAAGAGATGAATTTGGCCCATGTGAATGACCATGGCGACACACCCCTATTATTAGCAATCGACTATCTTTTGCACGATATTTCTCTTAAAATTGTTCAACGCGGTAATTGTAAATCGCAATGGGTTAACGACCATGGATTTACTGCACTTATTTTGGCTATATCAAAAGAGATGCCAGATGTTGCTCTTGAAATTATAAGAACTGGTGATGGAAAGAGTAATTCCCATGTGGATGACAATACGGATACGGCTCTTATTTACGCAATTAATTCAAATATGTTAGATGTTGCAAATGCACTACTAGATAAAGGTGGATGTGGAGTTGGTCATATTAATAAACATGGAAATAGTGCTCTCATCTATGCGATCAATAACGGTTATGTTGACTTAGCTACACGCATCATACATTCGGGGCAGCCCAATTATCAAGTTATAACAGATGATAATACTAGCTCACTTATGTTAGCTATCGGTAATGGAATGTTTGAATTAGCAGAATGGTTAATTGACCAAAATTATCCTGGTTTTAACGGGCATATAAATAATGAAGGAGATACTGCACTTCTCCTCTGTATTATTAATGACCGCGAAGATTTGGCATTAAAAATATTGCGTTTAGGAAGCTCTAATTATGACATAATCACAAAAGAGAATGATACGGCACTCCTTATTGCCGTTCACAAAGAGATGTATCAATTGGCTAAAGAGATTATACTATTAGGAAACCATAAATTCATTAATCATAAAAATAGTTTCGGCTTTACAGCAAAAGATATTGCAATTGTAAAAGGAAATCCAGATATATTAAGTATTATGTAATGTAGTATTATGTAATGTAGTATTATGTAATATAGTTTTATAGAAAAAAATGATTTTTTTATTTATTATGGTTATGAATAATCATGACGAATAATTATGCCAAATAATAACAATAAATGAATATATATCGCATCTCTGCAAAAAAATGGAATAATGATACTAATTATTGTATCTTATTCTTAATAAGTACAGATAAATCGTCCAAATATCAAATAAGATTTTTATCTGAAGGAACCAAAACAGAATGCTCATATTTAGGAAATAAAATAATTTCGAAAAAAATGTATAATAAGATTGTTTCAAATATAGAAAATATAAAAAATTATTCGAAAGATGATTTTCATCGATGGATACGTAAAATATGAATAAAACATTTTTTTAATAAAAAAAATTCTTTAATAAAATAAAAAAAAATGATTTTTAAATGTTTTTAAAATCATTTATTTAAAGTCTTATTATATTATATTATAATAATAATGGCGAATTTAGATGTTGAGAGTGAATTTAACTGGGACGAAAACACCTGGGGTGTCTTGGACACTTTTTTTAAACAAGATAACATTTTAATTGATCATCATATTAGTTCATTTAACTATTTTATGTCTCATCAGCTTCAATCTATTGTTAAGGAAAAAGAATGCAATCAAGTCAAAGTTTTTAACAAAGATTCATGGAATGAAGAGATGCAATTATATATGGAAACATATATTATTGAATTTGGCAAAATTTATATTACGAAACCGGTTTTATATGATGCACCAAACAAACCAATGTATCCAGCTGAGGCAAGATTACGTAAATTAACCTATGCTGCAAATTTATACATTGATATTCATCATAAAACTGTGAAAATTGACCCTAATACAGGGGAACAGGAGAATATCCTTTATCCAGTTCTTGAAAAATTTCCTTGTGGAAAGATGCCTATTATGGTCGGTTCAAAATATTGTGTTCTTTCGGAGCAGAATAATTTGACCAAGACTGAAATGGGCGAGGGAGAGCATGATTATGGAGGGTATTTTATTCTTAAAGGTAGTGAGAAGGTTATTATAAGTCGTGAGAAGAAGTGTGATAACAAGGTGTACTGTTTCAAGCAGAAGGTTGGGCAAAATAAGTATTCAGAGAGTGCTGAAATTTCTTGTGTTCAACCTGACAATCCATCATCAGTATCACCTGTTTGGGTAAAGATGAAGTCAAAGGAGGAATCTTATGGAGGGAATGTTTTACGCGTTCGTTTTAAGCGAATGAAGCAGGATATTCCTCTAATTATCATTTTCCGTGCATTGAATTTTATCAGTGATAAGTCTATCATTGAGATGATTCTTTACAATACTGAATCTGAATCTGTTCAACCAATGATGGAATTGTTAAAGGCTTCTATTGAGGAGGCAAAACCAATTCAAACTCAAAAGCTTGCACTGGAATATATTTCTAAATATATTATTGGTGTTCAATCGGTCAAATATAAGACTAATAAATGTAAGCTCAAGTATGCATTTGAAGTTTTATGCACTGAATTATTCCCACACATTGGTGAATCCCCTATTAAAAAGGCGTACTTTTTGGGATACATGGTGAATAAACTGTTAAAAACCAGTCTTGGCTTATTAGTATATGATGACCGTGATTCATTCTTAAATAAGCGTGTTGAAACGAGTGGAGAATTGATGGCTCAATTATTCCGAATCTACTTTACCAAGTTTGTGAAAGATTTGAAGACCGCTTGTGATAAGGATATGTTATCCGGTCGTTTGGCGGAATTACCTCAAAATTTGAGTAAAAAATTAAAGCCAAATGATATTGAATCGGGTATCAAATTTGCATTAATGACTGGTAATTGGGGTCTTAAAAATCAGGCTAAATCGAAGACTGCTGTTGCGGCTGTTTTACAACGCCTGACCTATTTGGGAACATTATCCAATTTACGAAGAATTATTGCACCATTGGACAAAAATTTAAAACAGACCGAACCACGTAAATTACACTCTACTCATTGGGGTGTTATTTGCCCTTTTGAAACTCCGGAGGGTGGTTCTATTGGTATTGTTAAAAATATGTCGATGACTTGTCAAATAACAAATCCAAGTAATCCAGATATAGTGAAGGCCTGTTTGGATGAATATGGCGTTGTTGAATTGGAAGGAATTCGTCCATTTGATGTGTATGGGTCAGTAAAGGTATTTGTGAATGGTGATTGGTATGGCCAGTCATTTGAGCCAAATGATTTGATGACCAAAATGAGAGAGGCTCGTCGCACTGGATTAATTAATCCATTTGTTTCAATCTCTTGGTATATTCAAATGAATGAAATTCAGGTATGGACTGATGGAGGACGTTTATGCAGACCTTTATACATTGTTAAAAATAATAAATTGGTTATTACAAACAGCGATACAAAACATTTATCTACATGGAAGGATTTATTAATTCGCAATATTGCAGAGAATAATCAACCAGCTGTGATTGAATATTTGGATATTATTGAATCTGATACTGCAATGATTGCTATGAATCAGGATAATTTACTTGATAATAAGAGGGGAGAATATTCGTTCTACAATTACACACATTGTGAAATTCATCCATCGATGATTTTAGGTGTATTAGCTATTAATATTCCATTCTCTGAGCACAATCAGGGTCCGAGAAATCTGTTCCAAGGTGCAATGGGTAAGCAGGCGATGGGTATATTTTCAACGGCTTTTAAAAAGCGCATGGATACCATGGCTCATATCCTTCATTATCCGCAAAAACCGATTGTGAATACTGAGCCAAGTAAATATGTTCATAGTGATGATTTACCTAGTGGGCAAATGGCAATTGTGGCAATCGCTTGTTATACAGGATATAATCAACAGGATTCTCTTATCTTTAATCAGAGTGCTCGTGATAGAGGTTTATTCGGTTCATCTTTCTTCCGAACATACATTGATGAGGAGAAGAAGAATAGTGCTACACTAGAGGATGAAAAATTCTGCAAACCATTAAAGTACTATCCAAATGGCCGAACATATACTGAAAAGATGAGTTTCGGTTCTTACGATAAGTTAGATGATAACGGTTTTGTAAAAGTGAATTCTTTTGTTGAGGGCAATGATATCATTATTGGCAAAGTAACCATGATAAAAGATGCTATTGAAGGTGAGCCAAAACAGCGCGATTTAAGTACTCCATTACGTTCGAATGAATCGGGTATTGTTGATATGGTTTATAAAAATAGCAACGGCGAGGGGTATAACTTTGCTAAAGTGAGAGTTCGCTCAGATAGACGGCCAGAGATTGGCGATAAATATGCTTGTTTCGCGCATTTTACTGAGGTTTTGACCAATAAAAGTTGGAAAAAAATAATAGATATTACACAAGAAGATTTAGTTTGTATCTTAGACCCGGAAACTGATAATATTTCGTATGAAAAGCCATCTGAAATTCATAAATATGACTACAATGGTAAGCTGTATAAATTAAGGTCTCAACTTGTTGAATTAACGACTACACCAAATCATAGAATGCTTGTTAAAAAGAGAGCAGTCTTAGAAAATGGTAAATTTGATTACAAGAAAGACTTTGAATTTATCACTGCTGACAAGTGTTTTGGCAAGAGATTAAAGTATAAGAAGACTGTGCAAAACTATCAACCAGATGATTGGATTGGAGATACTTTTACAATTCCAGAATACACAGATGGTAATGGTAAATACAGACCAGAAAAGATTGTATCTATGAATGATTGGATTGTTTTCTTTGGAATCTGGTTAGCAGAAGGATGTTGTACAAAAGATTCGGGTTCAGTGCGTATTGCTGCACACAAACCACGTGTCAAGAGTGCTTTAGAACCAGTAATTAATAATTTCGGATATCATATTTGTAAAACTGGAAAAAGTGTTGATATAAATGGTGAAAAAAATTCATGGAGTATCGGCGATGTTCAGCTTGCCAATTATATGGAGCAGTTTAGCGTTGGTGCAATTAATAAATTCTTCCCTGAATGGGTTTGGAAATTAAATAAGGACCAATCCAGATTATTCATTGAGTCAATGATGTTGGGAGATGGATATGTGAATCGCTCAAATGCAAATACATATTATACATCATCACAAAAGATGGCAGATGATTTGTGCAGATTATGTCTTCATGCAGGATGGTCTTCCCATATGAGACTTTTAGATGGAAGAGTTGCGGGAACGGAGACGACTACTAAAGATGGTCGAACAATAACCAGTACAACAGGTAATTATACGATTACAATTATTAAAACCAAGTTGGAACCAGAGATGAATCATAGTCATAAAAAATCGCAAAATGGACAGACCGAAGAGTGGGAAGACTATGAGGGAACAGTTCATTGCTTAACCGTTCGAACCGGTATTTTTATGGTGAGAGAGAATGGCAAACCTGTATGGACAGGAAACTCAAGACACGGTCAGAAGGGTACCATTGGTATGACGTATAAGCAGGAGGATATGCCATTTACTAAAAATGGTATGGTCCCTGATTTAATTATGAACCCTCATGCCCTTCCAAAGAGAATGACCATTGGCCAACTTATTGAAAGTGTATTTGGCAAGGTTGGTGCCATGGCTGGTTGTGATTTAGATGCGACCCCTTTCCGCAAAATTCAAGTGGAGGATATTGAGGGTGTTCTTGAACAACTTGGCTATAAAGGCGCTGGAACAGAGGTATTCTACAATGGAAAGACTGGTGAACAGATTAAGGCCAATATTTTTGTTGGACCAACCTTCTATTACAGACTTAAGCACTTAGTTGAGGACAAATTACACAGCCGAAGTACTGGGCCATATCAATTGCTAAGTAAGCAGCCGGCAGAAGGAAGGTCCCGCGATGGTGGGTTCCGCTTTGGCGAAATGGAACGTGATTGTTGGAGCCATTCCACTCCACTTTCCCAAAGTTATGGATTAAGTATAACTATTGAAAATCTGGCAAAAAATAATGGAAAAAATACTATTCTATCATGGAAAGAAAGCACTGATTGTATTGTTCCATCAACACAATTAAATTTCGCAGATAAGGGTGAAAAAGAGTGTGTTGTAGCTACCCTACAAGATGGTCGTAAATTAATATGTACTCCAGACCATCCGGTACTAACCTCTGATAAAGAGTGGGTGAAGATGAAAGATTTATCGATTAATAACTCGCGATTAAAAACAGGTGTTAATTATCCATTGATGAATATTCAAGAAGAAATTGCTGAGTGTAATGGATGGAAATTAAATGTCGGAAAAATGTCTTTTAAAACAAATACAGAAGATAGATTCCTAAAGACTCTAGCATTTTCAAGATTTCTCGGATATTTTATAATGGATGGTGGAATATATAAATGTCGCAAATCTTATGAATCTCAAATAACCCTTGGTCATTTGATAGATGTTAATACAGTTTTAGAAGATTTAGAACTCATGGATATAAAAGGGCGAACGTATATGAAAAAAAATTATTATCAAATATCATTAGATGATTCCTTTACAAAAAATATAATGGAATTGAAAGGAGTTACCATCGGAACAAAAGTTTGTCAGCCTGCTGTCTTGCCAGATTTTATCTTAGATGAAAACTGTCCAAAACCGATTGTTCGTGAATTCTTGGCAGGTATGATGGGTGCAGATGGACAAACATGTTTTCTTGGATTACATAGAGGAAAAAGAGATTTATTGACATCAATAGGATTTTCTAAAACGAGGACATTCGAACATTTAGAATCATTAACAAAAATGTTTGATGATATTATCAAGTTATTCAACAGATTTGGAATTGATAAATTAACGATTCAAAAATTTAAGGAAACATCCTCATCTAAGAAGAAAAACATTGATAGTATTAAAGATAAAGGAAATTATCAGCTAACACTGCATTTTGATATTGCTGAATTAATACCATTTGCTGAAAAAATTGGTTTCAGATACTGTTGTCATAAAAATCAACGTTTAGAGGCAGGTGTTGCATATAAAAGACTTCGAAATGAAGTAACTCGACAACATAATTGGTTAGTGAAACGTGTTGATGAACTCACAAATTTTTCGGAAATTAAAAAGAAAAATCCTGATGCAACCATCCAAACAAAGAATGCAATTGAAAAAGCGGTTGAAGAATTGAAAGCAATTGAGCCACTTATTCATGAGTACGCGGTTCCAACAAGACATGATTTGACGGATCATCTTGTGAGAGGAACTTCTTTTGGAAAATTTACATCAAAATCATTCCCTACTACAGAGCAGTTTTTAAAAGAGATTGGAGCATACGACTGGTTCATAAAAGATGATATCGTTAAGATTTCTGAAGATACTGAATTATTAAATGATAGCGATGCTGATTCCAATGGAGATACATCTGAAGATACATCTGGAGATACATCTGAAGATACATCTGAAGATACATCTGGGGATACATCTGAAGATACATCTGAAGATACATCTGAAGATACATCTGAAGATACATCTGGGGATACATCTGAAGATACATCTGAAGATACAGATACATCAAATATTTCATACGGTGTAAAGCGTTCAACAATGGGATTGCCGACAATGAATCTGAAAGTCATTGATATCCGCCCAGCAGGAAGCCATAAGGTGTATGATATTGAAGTGGAGGACACGCATTCATTCCTTGCAAATGGTATTGTGGCACATAATTGTATGCTTTCACATGGTGCAGTGCAATTCATGAAGGAGCGCACATTTAACTGCAGTGATAAATATTATGTATGGTTGGATAACGAGACAGGTATGATATCACCAGTCAATCCAGATAAGAACATTTATAAGTCATTGTACAGTGATAATACAACGGATTTCAGCAAAGTGCAAATACCATATAGTACAAAGTTGTTATTCCAGGAATTACAGGCGATGCACATTAATCCACGAATTTTCACAAAATAAAAATATTCATAAATATTATATAATGAATTCTACCACAAATAGAATTATTAAAACAATCTATCATTTTATTGTATTCTTTTTTTTAACATATTTAGCAATTGCTATGAAACAAATATTATTAAAAATACCATTAATATTCTTTGCACTCTTTCATTTATATGATTCTTGGTGGTTCTTAACTCATCAAGGGTTAGATAACAGTTAGGTAAAACTGTATAAAAGTATATAAAAACGTATTATAATATTTTTATATTTTTAAAAATTTAATTATTTTTAAAATAAATATATTTAAAAAGATAATAATATATAATATATAGCAATGAATAGTTAGAAGTCTATGATGATTTGTTCTTAAAGGTTGAATTATTATTGATGTTAGTTTTGTAAAACGTATTCAAAATAATTCTTTTTATACCTTATAAAACTTCATAACCATT
>JACCEB011695177.1_pt1 | contig 14638 bp, 15 predicted proteins | sample 7454761 | NCBI WGS metagenome assembly JACCEB01 (sample SAMN15323454, study PRJNA562643) | freshwater metagenome | isolation source: river surface water | place: USA:Blue River Watershed | collected 2017-08-18 | reverse complement strand
GGATGGTGAAGTGAATTGGATCATCGATGCCTACACCGTGTCGAACCGCTATCCCTATTCGCAGTCAGCAAACGTAAACCAGCTGACCCCGGGTTCGGGACTGTACCTCGATTTCAACTATGTGCGAAACAGCGTGAAGGTGGTTGTCGATGCGTATTCAGGAGAGATGACGTTCTATGTCGTCGATCCGACGGATCCGATCATCCAGACATGGTCTGCGGTCTTCCCTGACTTGCTTACCCCGGTCTCGAAGGCAGCACCTGAAGTTGTCGATCACTTCCGTTACCCAGAGGATCTCTTTCGCGTGCAGACGAACATGTATGGCCGTTATCAGTTTGGTGACGCCGCACTCTTCTTCAACCGCGATGCGGCGTGGAGTGTTGCGCAAGCTCCACCATCGGAACCTGATGTCAATACCGTTGCTGGTGGAGTAGCGACGGATCTTGCAAATCCTGATCTCATCGACGTCCAAGAAGCCAACGTCGCACGATTTGAGCCGTATTACACGTTGTTCCACGAACCAGGAACGACCTCGACCCCTGGTCGCTTTTCCATGCTTCGACCCTTCGTTCCATTCTCGGCTGACGATGCTCGTAAAGAGCTCCGCGCCTTCATGGTCGTCTCGAGCGAACCAGAAACGTACGGGAAGATCACGGTGTACACGATCGATGGTCAGCTACCAGAAGGACCAGCGACAGTTGCCGCAGAGTTTGGGAGCGACCCCATCATTTCTCAACAGATCACGTTGCTTGATCAGCGCGGATCGCGCGTCGTCTTTGGCGATCTTCAACTAGTGCCGGTTGGGAAGGGACTTGTTTATCTCAGGCCTCTCTTCGTCCGACCTGATGATGCAAATGCACGACAGATCTTTGTTCGCAAGTTCCTTGCTGCTTACAACAACAAAGTGGTGATCGGCGAGTCCCTGGCGGATGCTGTCAACAAGTTGTTCACTGGCGCAGGTTCTCAGCTTGGTTCGGCGACGTCGGGTTCGACCGAAGAAACCGAATCTGGTGGAACGTCCGATACGTCAACGTCCGTCACTGTGCCGTCGAACGAAGGGGCGTCCCCAGATGAGCTTCTTCGTCAGGCTGAACAGCTCTTCGCCGAGGCCGATGCTGCACTGGGTCAGAACCCACCAGACTTTGCCACGTATCAGAAGAAGCTTGCTGAGGCCCGTGCCTTGGTGAGCGAGGCGATCAGCCTGCTTGCTGGCTAACTACCAGGCAGTCCAACCGCCGTCGATGACCAGATTGTGTCCGGTCACGTACCGCGACATGTCGCTTGCGAGAAACGCCACGCCAGCCTTGTAATCCTCTTCGGTTGCCATTCGCTTGAGCGGGGTCTTGTTTGCGTAGGCATTTCGGAAGACTTCGAGATGATCGCGGTAGACACCTCCGGGAGAAAGCGTGTTCACGCGAACGTCCGGGGCCAGTGTGGTTGCGAGCCAACGAGTGAGCTGGATGATGCCGCCCTTGCTTGCCGCATAGCCAGCAGCGTTCCCCATGTCGGTCCCTTCATAGATGGACCAGTCTGGGCCAACGATTCCATAGGTCGAACCGAAGAAGATCATCGAACCGTTCGGGCTCTTACGCAGGTGCTCGACGCATCCCTGCGCAAGCAGGAATGCGGATGTCAGATTGATCTCAATGCCGCGACGCCATTGAGTCACGCTCTGATCCTCGAATCGAGTCGTCCAGCCGCCAAGCTCGGGATTCACAATCGCCGCAAGGTGAACGAGGACGTCGATGCGTCCAAAGTGGTCGACAACCGTGTTCGGAATGGCACGAACTTCAGGTTCGGATTCCAAGTCGGCGACGATCTCGAGGACTTCGACGTCGTGCTGCTTGCGAATCTCTTCCGCGACACCACGAACTCGATCTCTATTGATATCAACGATTGCCAACTTGCTTCCAAGCTCGGCCAACCCTGAAGCTGCAACACTTCCGATGTGACCCGCCCCACCGATGACAAGGGAAACACGACCATCCATCCGCGACAGGTCGTTGATTGATTTGCCGAGGTTCATGTGCTCTCCTTGTCCCTGCGAGCTAGTAGAAATTCTGCGTACGCAATATCGTCTTCCGTGTCGATATCGACGCAATGCGTCTTCGGCAGTACGACTGCACGAGTCTCACCATCGTAGATCGACGTTGCAGTAAGCAAGTAGTCGCATTTGATGATGAATGCGACTGTTGAAACATCGTAAACCTGCGGCGCAGCTTGTCTGTTGTAGATCCGTTGCGCAGGCTCATTCACGAGTCGTACTTGTTGTGTCGCATCATCAATCGTCACCATGTTGAACCATGGGTTCTTGTGGGCATCAGATACCGCCATGATTACGTCTGCGTCTGACGATGCAGCAAGGTCGGTGCACTTGTTCAGGTCGTCGAGCGTTCGGAGTGGCGCAACGCAGGGAACGGCCATCAAGTACCGGGGATTATCACCTTGTTCACGCAGATACTTCACCATGTGACACCATGCATCCCACTCCCGAGAAGTGTCTTGAGCAAGCTCGGCTGGACGGAGCCATGGTGCTTCCGCACCGAATCGACGCGCCTCGTCGGCAATCTGCGGTGAGTCGGTAGAGCACAGCACGCGGGTCACGTGTCGCGCCTGCTTTGCTTGGACTACTGCGCGCTGGATGAGGGACTGTCCGCCGACAATTCGAAGGTTCTTGTTGGGGACGCCTTTCGAACCACCTCGGGCAAATACCCCTGCAACGATCGTTGTCTCTGGCACGATGACCTATTCCGCGATGCCGACTGGTTTGCCAGACATCGCTGATTTCTCTATTGCCTCAATCGTATTGAGAATGTGTACGCCTTGAGCGACATCACACGAACCGATCGTGCTGTCATGTTCTCCAGTAATGGCAAACGTGAGGAGGGATCGTGCCGCTCGATCACGCTCTCCGGGTTCGGCGATGTACAGAACCTCTGTTGACCCGTCATTGAGAATCTTGGTGACCGAACCAGCGAGCAAATCGGCCCGAATTGTGAACGTTGGAAAGACCGCATCCCAGTGGCGATAGGGGACATCAGTTGTCATGTCGAGATGAATTCGGGACTGAATGCCAGACCCGCTCAGTGTGACATCTGCACTTGTCTCTACTCGTCCGTCAGTCGGCGCACCGTCGTATGAAAGCTGGGATTCTTGAACCACCGCGGGATGTCCAGCTAGGAAGTTGACCGCGTCAATTTCGTGGCTCAGTTCACGGAGTACACCACCACCGAGGTCCTTGCGCGCAGTAACGGATTGATCTGCAGACACACCCGGTCTCCAGTGACGAAGGTGTTGACCGTATGAAAGCGAAATCGAGTTCGGTACCGATCGATCTTGCTTCATGAGGCAGCCCATGAATGCAAGTGGGGTGTCACTGAATCGAAGATGATGTCCGACCGTCACGCGCAGGCCCTTTGCAGTCACAAGGTCGTGAACACGTTGTCCATCAGAAGCCGAGGCGGCAATCGGCTTCTCCAAGAGAAAGGTTGTGCAGTAGTTCGACAGTTGATCCAGGTCCGCTAGGTGCATCGTTGCGGGACTCGCGATCACAACAAACGTTGGTGAGCTAGAGATGCCGTCCTTAAGCGAGTGGACTACCGAGATGTCACGCTCGTGGAGTGACTCGAGAGGTTGCTCACTCGAGGAGCGTTTGACGACAGAAATGATTGAACGGGGATAGAGGTCTCTCAACGCTCGTGCATGGCGACGACCCGCACTTCCGGATCCGACGACGAGAAATCGATGTTCAGGAGATGCCATACACCTCCCTTGCGCGACGTCGAACCTCTTCAGTTCCACCGCCGTGTGATACTCCGACACCCTCAAGGACCTCGAGGAGTTGTGCGTTGTCAGGATCGAGGTTCATCACCTTCTCGAGAACGTGCCGAGTTGCGTACTTCCAGTCGTCATCATGAGACGTGGTGACAAAATCCAATACACGGATGTACTCGGCTTCGTCATTTCTGTTCGTCCAGAACGGCCCTGAATCTTCTCGAACTTCTGGGAAACCGAAATCTGGACAGTGAAGGTCGGGGATTCCGATTGCTGCAGCTCGCATGGTCAGAAATGCGGTTCGCTTTCCGCGTCCAAACATCTCGTATGCAAGCGTGCTGTCTATCGATACGACGAAGTCTGAGTCAATGAGGGACAGGTAACTCGCACCTTCAGGGTCGCATGGAACGACATCGATATCTCGATTACCAGTCGCTTCCTGGAAGTACGCGCGTTCTTCGGGTTGAGCAGAGGTTCGCTTTCCGATGACGCGAAAGTCAATTCCGTGGCGTTTGCAGTAGTTCATGAGAAAACGAGCAATGTCTCCCTCTGGGGAGAAGTAGCTCCGGTATGAAATCGCAGCATCTTCAAAAAAATGTGTTGGGACGTCGGAGTCGATGGACGACGGTGAGCCAGAAGAAAGATTTGGGAACGACGAGATGTAGGACAAGACGGGCCGGTCGTTCCTGCGGCGGCTACTGATGTGTGCGAGGTAGTTGTTCTTGAGGTTGCCGTGCCGAACAAACTTCGTATGTATGAGGTGCTCAAATTGAAGTTGTTCTGTTGAGCCGAAGGTGAAGTAAAAGTCGGCGCTCGGAGGATTCAACTCCATCTTGAGAAGGGATTGAAAACTTGAGTGCGGTCGGGGCCCAAACGTGTTACGCCGGCCATTCTGGATTGAAATCACACAGATGTGAGGGAACTGGGTCTTGATCGCATAGAAATCTATTGAGTTGTCACTCGTCGTAATGACGACCTTTGGTTGAGTTTTGCGAAGAAAGCTGAACAGATAGGACCGCGCGGAAGGGCGGCCGTATCGAAGTGATCCAAGCAGTACCCAGAGGTTCACTCGAGGAAAATCGAGATCAAAGACCGCTGATCTCGTCATGTCGAGCAGAGGATAAAGGTGTCGACGCGAGAATGCGTCGTAGATGACTACATCTTTCTGCGGAACTCTCGAGATGGAGATTCGGCCAAGTGCCTTGAGAATCCGAGCAGTTCGTGATCGAGTGAGGCGCGCCATCTGGTGCACGCCAATCTAGTGGCGACGCAACTTCGCTCTGACGGGGATCTCCGACTCATAGACACGCTTTACTCCATCGCCCATCGAAAGCTCAATGTTTCTGATGTCGCGAACCAAACGCTCGAGCCCACCAGGTTCGACGCTCGCAGCGTGATCAGTGCCCCACATGCTGCGATCGAGAGTGATGTGTCGTTCGATGAACGTCGCGCCCATTGCAACGGCGGCAAGTGTTGTCGCGAGACCGGTCTCGTGACCCGAGTAGCCGACCGGAACATTGAATTCCGTCTCGAGCGTGTCCATCATGCGCAGATTGAGTTCCTTCGGTGGGCATGGGTATGTCGAGGTTGCATGGGCAAGCGCGAGAGGGGCGCTCTTGAAAAGTGAAACTGCGTGACGGATTTCTTCCATCGTCGACATACCAGTCGAGAGAATCGTCGGAGTTCCAGACTTGTCGAGTTTCGTGATCAGTTCGTCGTCGGTCAGTGATGCGGATGCAATCTTGATGCAGACCGGGTCGAAACCGAGGAGGAAGTCAAGCGAGGGAACATCCCAAGGGGAAGCGAACCAGTCAATTCCCTTGGTCTTGCAGTATCGGTCGATCTCCTCGTACTCGGTCTGTCCGAACTCCGTCCGCTCCTTGTATTCGAGGTAGGTCATCATTCCCCAAGGAGTCTCACGAATCTGCGACTTCTGCTCTTCGGGCACACAGATTGCCGGGGTCCGCTTCTGGAACTTCACGGCTTGGCAGCCAGCTTCAACTGCCACATCGATCAATTTCTTCGCGATGTTGATATCGCCGTTGTGATTGATCCCGATTTCGGCGATGACATAGACGGGGTTGCCCCGACCGATTGTGTGTTCACCGACCCGAATTGACGTCACAGTGTTGATTGCAGCCCTTCGACCTATTGCCGAGAGCCAAGAATACCATCGGCCAGTTCGCGGATGGCTCCTCGACCGCCAGAAGCCTTGAGTCTCCATGCGCCGATCTTGCGAACTGAGTGGTGTGCGTCGTGCGGGATCACTGCAAGGCCGACGTTGAGCAAACACTCTTTGTCATTGATGTCGTTCCCGATGTACGCACAGCGCTTTGCATCGATGTGGTTACTGTCAAGCCATGTCTTCATCGCAGGAAGTTTGTCATCGCATCCTTGAATGACTTCAAGTCCGAGCTTGTTCCCACGTGCTGATACGACGGGGTTCTTCTCCTTGGAGAGAATCATCATGCGAATTCCGTGCTCCTTGAGCATGGTGATACCCATGCCATCACCTCGATCACAGATCACGAATTCATCGCCGTTCTGCGAGACGATGACTTTGTTGTCGGTGAAGACACCATCGAAGTCGAAAACGATGGCCTGAATCGATGCAAGTGTCTCACGTGTTGGTTTGGCCATGGTCAGCTGCTCCTTTGGCGGCGAATGAGCTCAGCCAATTCGGCGAGATCTTGGCGGAAAGCGATCTCGTAACGTGCTTGCTCATTTGCAATCCGGGTCTGACTAGTGCGGAGCACGTCGATTGCGTGAAGCGTTTCAGCGCTCTGCTCCGAGTTGGCGAGGTTTTCGAGTTCAGAACCAAGTTCGTGCAATTGATGAGTGAGTTCAGAGGTCATCGAGACGATTCGACCGTCGAGAACACCAAGCCGAGCATCGAGTGCATTGGTCACTCCAGCGAGATGAGAGAGCTCATTGGTTCGTTTAGCGAGATCGCTTCTGAGGGATTCGACTTCCTCGCGAAGTGAGGCGAGATCAGAGGCAGTGGCCTTTGGCTGTCTGTTGAAGAGTCCCATATTCCTTCGTGGAGCATCGGTACGTCGGGTTGTGAACGACGCATCGCTCTCGCTACCGTACATCCTTCAGCGACGCGGGGTGGAGCAGTCCGGTAGCTCGTCGGGCTCATAACCCGAAGGTCACAGGTTCAAATCCTGTCCCCGCCACCAAGTATGGAGTTGAGCCCCCTGAGAACCAGGGGGCTCAACTTTGTCAGCACCAACCGTGGAGGTTTGAAATCATGTCGAACGAGAAGCCATCCATCACCATTCCCCAGACCGATGCTCCTACGGAGTTGGTTGCGACCGACATCGTCGTTGGCACCGGTGATGAGGCCACAAAAGGTCGCAACGTTTCCGTGCATTACGTGGGAGTGGCCTGGAGCAACGGGAGACAGTTTGACGCTTCGTGGGATCGAAACGAACCGTTCGAATTTCGACTCGGCGCGGGACAAGTGATTTCTGGTTGGGACGAAGGTGTTGCAGGAATGCGAATCGGTGGCCGTCGACAACTCACCATTCCGCCACACATGGGATATGGAAGTCGTGGTGCCGGTGGAGTCATCAAGGGCAATGAAACGTTGGTATTCATTGTTGATTTGCTGAACGTCTTTTAGTGAGAAGCGGTCAGTAGAATACGTTCAACACATTGTGTGATCACGTCGTTGTGATCACACCCGAGTAGTGGTGAGCGATGAGAATCCTTGTAATTGGAGCAGGCGGGGTCGGTGCCTCAATGGCGTCCATCGCCGAGACCAGGTCCTTCTTCGATCAATTCATTCTTGCTGACATCTCACTTGCTCGAGCTGAGGAAGCAATCAGTCAGCTCGACAACAGGTCGAAATTCTCTGCGGCACACGTCGACGCGCGAGACAAGGCTTCTGTCAAGCGCCTGATCGAGGAGTCGAAAGCCGACATCGTCGTCAACGCTTGCGACCCACGGATGAACGAGCCGATCTTCAACGCAGCATTCGAGACGAAGTGCAACTACATCGACATGGCGATGAACTTGAGTGAGCCACACCCAACGAATCCATACGAGCAGGTTGGGAATCCTTTGGGTAAGGATCAACTTGATTCGGACTCCGAGTGGAGAGAACGAGGAATTCTTGCGCTCGTTGGAATGGGTGTCGAACCAGGACTCAGCGACATCTTTGCTCGATATGCGGCAGACAACCTCTTCGACACGATCGATGAAATTGGAGTACGCGATGGATCGAATCTCTCGATCGATGGGTTGGATTTTGCACCAACTTTCTCGATTTGGACCACGATCGAAGAGTGCCTCAACCCCCCGATCGTCTGGGAGGCCAACCGCGGACTCTTCACCACCGATTGCTTCAGTGAGCCAGAGGTCTTCCACTTTCCTGCAGGAATCGGACCGTATGAATGTGTCAACGTAGAACACGAAGAAGTTCTTCTCATTCCGCGAGAGATCAACTGCAACCGCGTGACCTTCAAGTATTCGCTCGGTGCCGAATTCATCGACTGGTTGAAGACTTTTGCGTATCTCGGACTCGACAGCAAGGAGCACGTTCGCGTCGGTGATGTGTCGGTCGCACCACGGGACGTACTCGCTGCCGTACTTCCGAATCCGGCAAAGCTTGGTCACCTCATGCACGGCAAGACGTGTGCAGGGACGTGGGTGAGGGGAACCTACGACGGAGCGCCGCGCGAGGTTTACCTATATCACGTTGCAGACAACGAGACGACGATGAGGGATTGGGGCTCGCAAGCTGTCTTGTGGCAGACCGCGATCTGTCCCGTGGTTGCACTCGAACTGTTGTCGAACGGAACGTGGAATGCAACTGGGGTTCGTGGCCCTGAAGCCTTTCCAGCGGAACCATTCCTCAACTTGCTTGGTGACTACGGCGCACACCATGGGATTCTCGAGATGGGTCCCGGCTTGTGGCCAAGTCCGCGTCCAACCGGTCAGCCCGGCTGGGACAGGCCGGTCAAGCGCGCCGTTCGCATTGGCTAGTTGATGCACAGACGCAATCGAGCGGTCAGTGCCGTCGTTGTGACGGGTCTTCTCACCGCGCTCATGTGGACTGATTCTCCGACGACGTGGTGGTCATCGATCATCGAATTCTTCATGACGTCCAATTCGAGTGTCACGTCCACAGTGATGGATGTTCGACCGAGCGGCGATCTCGATCTCCATGTGCTGTTGTGGGCGATGGCAAGCTGCGTGTGGTGGTGGGCCCTTCGTCAATCAGCCGACGTTCTCAGATCGCTCTCTTTCCTCGCGGGATGGGCGATGGCAGTTGAGACATTGCAGCCGATCTTTACCGACATTCGCGATCGGCAACTCGGCGACTACATCGGCAATGGAATCGGGATTGGCCTCATCGCGCTTGCAGTAGTGGTTCGCAAGCGCTACTTCGATGGACCAATGTCTCCAGCAACGTAATGACGACGACACAGTAGTTCGTAACGAACTTCGTCGCCGAAGAGCGGCTCGCTCATCACTTTGTCAGTGTCACCGACGATCACGGTTTCACCTTCGTAGACGATTCTTCCATTGACGAGTCGAGCATTGTTGTTCGCGCGCTCCCCACACCAGCAGCGAGCTTCGACCTGCATCTCGTTGCGCTGGTCGGCGAGTTCGAGCATTCGCTTCGTTCCTTCAAAGAGCAGGCCGCGGAAGTCGGTGATGAGTCCGAATGCGAAGACATCGACGCTGAGTTCGTCGACGACACGCGCGAGTTGATCACATTGCTCCGGCGTGTAGAACTGTGCTTCGTCACAGACGACGAATTGCACCGGCATTCTCGACTTGATGAGTTCAAAGAGGTCGAAGTCGGATGCGATATCGATCGCTGGTGCAGATACTCCGAGTCGACTCGTCACCTGTGCACCGTCACGATCGAGCTTCGTCAGCAGCAGCCCAGGAACTCCACGCGACGTCATGTTGTGGTGGATCTGTAAGGCGAGAGTGCTCTTTCCGGAACCCATGGTTCCAAAACTGAATCGAAGCATCGACATGGCAACCTGAAACTTACCGTGAGGCCACACCGTCACCCACACAGAATTAGAGTTCGAGAGATGATTCTGCGGACGATTGGTGCGGCGTGCTTTCTCGTGCTTGCCGGCTCCACGGTTGCGCGTGCTGACGACTCGACGACGACCACAGTGCCCATGTCAGTTGAGGACACCACAACCACGACGACGCTCGTCGAGAGACCGCTTCCCGAGCGCTCGGGAACCGGTCGTCGAGCCGTGTATTCGATTCGCCAACAACACGTATGGGTGGTCGATGTGAATGAGAACATCATTCGGACATTCCCAGTGTCCGGAATGAAGGGACAACCAAAATCGGGAACGTATTCGGTCTTCAGTCAGTCATTGTCATCGTTCAGTCCCGAGCTCCAGGGCGTGACGTTTCGATACATGACTCGATTTGCGATCGGGCGTAACGGCGGCAACATCGGATTTCATGAGATCCCCGTTCGAAACGGAAAGCCAATGCAAACGGTGGAGGAATTGGGTGCGTTCAAGGGGAGCGGTTGTCTTCGCTCTTCAACCGCTGATGCACGCTTTATGTATTCCTGGGCAAAACCAGGAACGAAAGTCGTCGTCGTTCCCTAGAAGCGCGCCATCTCGCTCTTGAGCAAATCCAGCCCAAGGTTTCCGAGGCCGAGTCCGTGGGCGTGCCACTTCTTCAGGTCGAATGACGAACCATGTTTGGTTTTTGCTTCGTCGCGCAAGTCGAGCCACACGCGCTCGCCGAGCTTGTAGCTGATTGCCTGGCCTGGCCAACCGAGATAGCGGTTGATTTCAGACTTGTTGAACTCGTCGTCACTTGACGAACGCGCCGAGAGGAATTCCAACATGAGTTCTGGCGTCCACTGTTCGCCAGCATGCCAGCCGAATTCTGCAGGAATTGCAAACCCACAATGGACGCCGATGTCGATCACGACTCGCGCAGCTCGGAATGCCTGAGCGTAGAGATAGCCCAACCGATACTCGGGGTTCTCGAGGAAACCGAATTCATCCATCAGCCGCTCTGCATAGAGGGCCCAGCCTTCTCCATGTCCGGACACGAACGTGTTGCGTTGGAATCGAGAAAGTGACTTCGAGTTCATCGTGGCAATCGCGACTTGAAGGTGATGGCCCGGCACTCCTTCGTGGTAGGCCGTCGTTGGTTCACTCCATTTCGGGAACATCGTTCTGCCATTTGCTGGATACCAGGTTCGTCCGGGACGTGTGAGGTCTTCGCTTGGTCCGGTGTAGTACATCGCAGCAGCTCCGCCAGGCGGGGAGATCATCGCTTCGACTCTTCGGATGACGGGGGGAATGTCGAAGTGTGCGTTATCGACGAGGAATCCCATTGCATCATCCATGAGTTCCTGAAGCCAGTCGCGAAGTTGGTCCTCTCCGTGGACGGCCTTTGAGGGATCGGTGTCGAGGTCGTGTCGGACTTCGTCGAGCGTGGCCCCTGGCTTGATCTCGCGGGCGACGCGAGCAAGTTCGGCATCCAGGCGCAGCACTTCGTTCGTGCCCCACGCGTAGGCGTCTTGTGCGTCGACGACCATCCCCATGAAACGACGGCGTGCGAGTGCGTGCCGCTCGGGTCCAACGCCATTGCGGTCTTCGGAATGTGGGGCATAGTCATGCTCGAGGTATGCAGAGGTTCGTGCGAGTGCGCTCGAGGCTTCGGATGCAAGTGATCGAAGGCGTTCTATTGGAGCACCTGCGACCCCAGCGGCACCTTCAACAAACTGGTTGAAGAATCCACTACTCCCACGCAAGCCGGCCCATGTTGCGAGTTGCTCACTGAGCGCGAGAACTTGACGGCGCTGGGCGACCGCTCCTCGTTCGACGCCGAGTTTCCAAGATTCACACATTCCCTCGAATGCGGCGGGCACCTGAGAGAGTCGGCCTGCAATGGTTTCCCAGTCGCTTGCAGTGTCCGTAGGCATGAGATCGAATACCGAGCGAGCGGAATCAACGTCACCAGCAATGATGCGGATCGACCGAAGATGTTCATTGGCTGCGTAATCGGCCTCGTTCATCTCCAGTGCTTCGCGTAGGACGCCCGCGGCAAGACGGTCGGCAGGATCTGAGGTGTCAAGTGTCTTCAGCGTTCGAAGAGTGGTGGCATCAAGTTCCGCGCGAGCCGCGTGACCGGCCGGGCTGAAATCGGTCATCTTGTCGTCGTACCCTGCGATTCCCATATAGGTGGCCGCACCGGGATCGAGAGCAGCAAGTCGTTCGATGTAATTGTCAGACAGTTGATAGACGGGAGAAGTCATGGTCGGATGTTAGGCGACACGCTTGTTAGCGCGACAATGTCAGCTCGTGCTGTCGGGGCCGTGAGCGACGATCTTCCCGACGACGATCCGCTTCCTGTTCGAATCGACGTGCAGGTAGATGCGGTTCAGCGTTCGGTTCTTTCCTGCCCTGAGATGTGCACCGATGTGCAGTGATTCACCATTATGCGTGATCGTGTACCACGAACCATGGCGGTTGATGGTGTCTTCGCCGATGCGAGCGACGAAGTCAAGGCCAGAAGTGTCACGGAGATATGAAGTGAGACCGGCTGATGGGAATGTGTCAGAGCGCCACGCGGCGACAGCAGAATCGAGTGCTTTCAAGTCGTGCAAGACGTCACGTGGATTCGGACCTTGAAGCCTGTCCGCAGTTTCGAAGGCGCTTCGAGCGAACTCGAGATTCGCGCATTCGGTTCGTGCACGGTTCACTGCATCGAGCACTCGCCGAAGTACGCGCTCTGGCTTCGCTCGCTCCAGTTCGGCTTCGAGATCGACTGCCTGGAGGATGACTGCGCTGAGTCGGCCGCGGAGAAGCGAAATCTCAGTCGTCAACTCTTCAACCCGAATCTGCTCCTCTTCGAGTAGTTCAGAAAATTCATCGCGATCATTCTCGGTTCGCTCGAGTTCTTCATCCAGCTGCTCGATGTGAAGCCGATGCTCTTCGATTTCGTGACGCAGCATCGCGAGTTGGGTAGCTGTGCTCGTATCGGTGGCTTGTGGGGATGTCGGTCGCGACTGGTTCATCGCTCTCGGCAACGGTTGAACCGCTAGTGGGGGCTGGAGAGCGGCTGCCGCAAGAATCGGATCGACGAGCTGTTCACGGCTCGGCTGACTCGTAGCGATCGTGGACGGGTGCTCAGGCTTTGGCCACAAGATCGAGACATAGTTGCGATCGAGGACCACCGAACCGAAGAACTGGTTGAAGCCAGTGATTGCATCAGTTGAGGTGACATGAACGACATGTGCGATGCCGACTAAGTCGATGGCGAGTGCGCCAGTGAGCGTTGACTCCGGAGACTTACCGATTGTCGACTCGACGATGATCGGAAGTCGGCGCGTTGGTGCGCTGAGCACGTCGGCTGCGAGTGCTTCACCGTCGAGACTCGTCGCCAGTGCTCGGACGCTTGGTGCGACTCGGCGTTCCGCGTCGTAGACCTCGATCATGTTGGCGATGGTGCAAGTCAGTTCAATCACAGCTCTCGGCGGCAACTCGGCGCGCTTCCTCGGAACGATTGAGTCGCGGCCTGGTTCGTTGTGGACACGAACGTCGAAGACGAGCCGCCCGTTGTTCGGTGCAACCGTGAGGATCGTCGTTTTCTTGAATGATGAAGCGACGTCGGTGGTCTCAATGGCGAGGCGGTAGACCTCGTCGTCTGACGAATGTCGTGTTCGGATTCGAACATTTCCCGGAAGTTTGTCGGCGGGGAACTGTTGTTGGCGCCAACTTTCGACGCGTTCAATCAACTGAGCTCGAGTTCCCTCGGTCCACTTCTTGGTGGCCAACGTCATGGCATACGTCGTATACATGGCTGAACCACGGTAAACCTCAGCACCTAAGGTTGCAAGGTGGATTTACGCGACGTGTTCAGCCTGGTGTGCATCTCGCTCTCGTTCATCTGCACGGTTCCGCAGGCGTATCGCGTGGTCGCTCACAACACCGTGGAGGGAGTATCTGCCACGTCACAGATGCAGGGATTTGCAGGTTCGATCCTCTGGATGACGTACGGGTTCCACGCACAGACCTATCTCGTCGTGATGGCCAACGTGATGACCATCATTGGCTTCGGGATCGTCATCGCCAAGATGGTCGCGCATCGGGCGGTCACATTGCAGCGAGTCGCATTCGTTGAAGTCGGTGTAGTTGTCGTTTCTTTCTTGTCGTTGTCTCTTTCACCGACGCTTCTTGCCCTCATCGCGGTAGCCGTTGGATCCACGGGAATCATCCCGCAGGTGGTGCGCGCTGCACGAACGAGTCATCTCACTGGGGTGTCCGTAGCGACATACGCGATCATCGCGGTGATGTCCGCGGCGTGGTTTGCCTATGGAGTGATGATTGACGACGTCTTTGTGTCTGCGCCGAACGTGATCATCGTGCCGGCAGCGACCTTCATCGCTTTTCGAGCGATTCGCTCACATCGTGCTTATTCGAGAACGATGGTTGCTGAAGCGCTTCCTGCCCGTTGATGCTCCGCACGCACGGTGACGACGTCACCAGATTTGCCAGTCACCAACCATGTATGTGATGCCCGATCTGGGGTGCCGTCAGATTTTGCGTCACCGCTTACCCTGAACTTCACCCTGCCATCGAGTTGACCGACCTTTGCCCTGGTCGAACCGTCGACGACCGTCGCGCCAGAGAGCGTCAACGTGGCAGGCAGAACGATCTCATGCTTGTGAGCCCAGGCCGTGACATTGGTGGACAGCCAACCGGTGTTTGCCACACCAACTCGCACGCTCCAGGTTTCATCTCCGCGGCGAGTTGCGTCAAGGGCTTTGATCTCCAGACGAGGCGACGCGAGTGCTTGAAACACCGCGAATTTCGCGTGTGGTTCAACCTCGGTCTTCAACTTTGAGCTG
>JACCEB011888803.1_pt1 | contig 14647 bp, 38 predicted proteins | sample 7454761 | NCBI WGS metagenome assembly JACCEB01 (sample SAMN15323454, study PRJNA562643) | freshwater metagenome | isolation source: river surface water | place: USA:Blue River Watershed | collected 2017-08-18 | reverse complement strand
CTGTTAAAAGCTTGATGACCGGCAAGGATGTCGTGATTGCAGAAGACACGCCCTGGTGTTGCAACCCTGCTTCAGAGTCGTTCTGGTCAATGTAATACTTGAGTATTACATTTTCGGTTGACCCGAAATTCCCAATTTGCTATAATAGAAACATAGCGTAACAAAACAGGAGTTGAAGATGGCTTATATGTCCCAAGAGCACAAAGCAAAACTGGCCCCCACTATCAAGGCAATTTGTAAAAAGTATGGCGTCAAGGCCACACTCAGTGTTCGTAATCACATGAGCCTGGTGCTCACAGTTAAGCAAGGCAGCATTGACTTCGTTGGCAATTATGCTAAAGTTAATAGCAAAGGCGCTGATGACTGGGCAGTGAAAAAGGGTAACATTGACGTCAATCCTTATCACTACAAGAACCACTTCGATGGCCGTGCTCGAGACTTCCTTGCTGAAGTGATCCCGGCTATGTACGGTCCGGACTACTTTGACGAGTCCGACATCCAATCTGACTACTTCCATTGCTCGCATTACATCGACGTCAACATCGGCAAGTGGAATGCTCCTTACGCCCTGGAGAAGTGAAATGATGCTGTATACTATTTCGTGGAGCCAGCCCTATGTGGGTTGGTCTGAACCCGAACTGGAAGATCTCACTCTGGCCCGCGAAGTGCTGGCAAGGATCATGTCAAAATGAAACTGGTAATTGAACATTTATATTCTGAAAACGCAAGTGGGCAAGTCAAGTCCGTGCGTGGTGGGCGTGACCTGCAAAAGGCTCGAGCACTTGCACGACAAGGGTTTGCTCGAGTTAAGCATATCGGTCGCAACTTTGCAGGCTATGGTGGTAGCCGCGATGTTGGTTATGTTTGCAACAAATACGAAGTGACTTTCCTATGAAATGGTTTGCTGAAACAACTGACTACAAGGACTCTGTTCCCAACGGCATTTACTTGCTGGATGATTCTAAGAGCAAGATGTATGCTTTCAAGGCCAAAGGCACAGAAGCAATCAAAGTGTTCAAGAACCCCATCCGCATTGATGTGCGCGGCCGCAAGTTTGTTGTGAACCCTGTGCAGTTTAAAACAAAACTCAAAGAGGAAGAACCCGAAGGTCGTGTGTGGACGGTGAAAGGTAGCAAAGGCGATGAATACAAAGTCTCAGAGAGTGGTGGAAATTTCAACTGCACTTGTTCAGGATTCAAGTTCCGAGGTCAGTGTAAGCACGTCGAAGGTATTCGTCAAACGGTTTGACCATATAACTCCATTCAGCAACAATGCTCAGTGGGCCAGGATGCTCCAATGGTGTTTTGACAACCTGTATCACGGCGGCCACTATGAGCCTAACTGGTCGGCACAATTTCCTAGTTTTTACTTCACAGACGAAAAGGAATATACGCTGTTCTTGCTGAGGTGGGCATGAAACCCTGTGAACTACAAACAATATTATCACGAGAGTTCCAAGAACATGGTATTCATGTTCCTTGTGATATTGTGCCCGAAGCACGATACATCACAGGCAATCCCAAACACGATGCTCAACTACATCGCATTTTAGTAGAATATGGTATAGAAGTTGATGTGAATCCACGACATCATGAAGTTAAAAATTATCGTGTGGTTGATGAACAAAAGTTTATGATGTTTTTGTTGAGGTGGTCATGAGTCACGGACCTTTGACACCAGTGGAGAGAATTTTGGCTACTATTCGTCGCAAACATACTAAAAATGAGTGGAGGTTTGATTACAATCCTACCTGTGAGCGTTGGGAAACTTATCGCACACCAATAGATTGGCCGCATGGATTGTATAGATGGCTGTGGCAATTTGGGCATCCGGCTAGTGATCCAGCAGGTGAAGATCACTGTGTGTGGGACTATCATGGTGGCCATATTTACTTCTATGACGAGAAGTTGGTCACTGCGTTCTTGTTGAGGTGGGCATGAGAGTAGATATACAACCGCAGTGGAAGCGACTGGCCAACTGGTATTGGGACAATGCCGGAGGCTACGAAGGTGTAGGCATGAGCATTTGGGAGATGCTGGAGCGTGACTACGGTGCTATCAAACTTTACCATGACCTCAGTCCAAGGCACCAAATGATCGTTAAATTTCCTGATGAAAAATCTTACACTGCATTTTTGTTGAGGTGGGTATGAACCCGACTGTGCAACAATACAGTCACTTGGACCACGAAGTCATGATTCATAGAGATCAGTGTCGCCCGGTCATGCGATGGTGCGAAGAACAACACGGCCCGCGCTGGGTAGCAATAGGTAATAGAACTGGCGTATGGTCAGTGTTTTGGGCTGGTAGAGGATACACTGATCAGTATAGATTCTGTTTTGCCAAAGAAAAAGATATGCTGTTGTTCATGTTGAGGTGGGCATGATTAGAGTAAAGATATTTGAAGAAGATCGCAATCCAGCTGAAATCCCACAATGGTGGTATAACTTTTTACCAGATAGTTTCGGCGAAGAAGAACTCAATCATGCTCTCATGGACTGGTCGGCAAACTTTTGGATAGCTAAACCCATAAATCCGTTAAACGGTTACGGTGACCGATATCTTGACTTTTATGATGAACGAGCGTATACTTGGTTTATGTTGAGGTGGACATGAGATACAAAGAAAGTTACTGGGAGATCACGGAGATAGATGGCATGTGGCGTGCTACCTTGTTCTTTACATCAACTTACGGCACTCGTGGTACAGTCTATAACGACTTTGACACAGAAGCTGAAGCACTAATGTTTAGGTTGAGTTGGCGATGAAAACTCTTCCGCAGTATCCTTATCTACAAAATATTGTAGCAGAATACCACCGTCAGCGTGGTACACCAAACGTATTTGATGCCAACGATTACCGCAAATGGCTGAGTCAGTTTGGATTTCGAGTTCCCCTGGACTTTCACAAAATAGAATTTCCTGATGATTTTTCTGACCAAGATTTGCTGTTGTTCGTATTGAGGTGGCAATGAAAGTTTATCAAGTTAGAGGCTATCCAAACAATCATTATTTTGTCAAAGACTTTCAAGAGTTTCTGAACATAATGAGCTGGATGAGCAAGAACAATGTTGATTACCTACACGAATCCAGTAGCCAGCACGGATATGGATTTAGCGTTCGTAAGAACATTGAGTGGTTCCTGCTAAAATGGCAATAGAAGATTTTACAAAAGTCATCATTGGCTACCAGGCACGAATGGATTATAACGATACCAACGGCAGACTTTGCTGTTGGGACAGGGCTTGTGAACACTTTGGCGATCCAGGGCAACGCCCTTCGGGGTTTAGATGGCAGTGGGACACCCACAGAACTTTTTATTTTAGAGACAAGGCAGATGCAGTATTGTTTGCACTGAAGTGGCGATGAATTCAGCACAACGAAGACAAGCACGCCGTGGGTACCCTCATGTTGTTGCAATTAAGGCCATTGAGTCCGATCGGTATTTCCATCATGACCATCGAGTAAGCGTGGCCCAAACTTGGTGTCGTCGGCAATTTGGTCGAGATAACTTTCGATGCCACACAGATTGGGATCACACTGAGTTTAAATTTGCCCGCGAAAAGGATGCAACACTGTTTGCACTAAAGTGGTCATGAACCCTGACCTAAAATATGAGGTGATCATATACAACAATGATTGGCCACTAGCCCAAGATTGGTGTGAACAAAACGTTGGTGTGTTTGATCAAGACTGGTACAAGCTAGGCATTGATCCTATGGACAGTATGTTCCACGAACGAACCGAAAGTGTTTGGTATTTTCGCAGTGAAAAAGACGCTGTGATGTTCAAGTTAAAATGGAGTTAATCACTTGTAAATGTAATTTACAGTGTCTGAATTTTCTCTGTAGACACCGGCACCATTCTTCAAATGGAAACGTCGGGCCATCTCGGTCTTGGGACTCAAGGTCACATAGGTTTGTATTCCTGGAAATTCCTGTTGTATGGACTTTTGTGTTTCCACAATCAGCTCACGGCCTGCACCTGCTGTATAGCTCCAAATGGTGTAAAATACCGCAGTAGTGGCACTCTCAACCAAGTCTACCAACTCATCCACTGCCGCAGGAATTGTGTTCAAAAACTTCACACAGGTCACAGCCTGTGTTTTGTCCCCGTCTTTGAGCACGTAGATTCGGCTGTTCGAGTTGACTCGTTGAGTCACAGGAATTTCAGGACGAACAGGGTCGTCTCGAATAATGGTTTCTAATTCGTCAGTGATGGTGGTGATGGCTTGCAACATATTACGCTCTCTATTATGCAACCTTATTTATATCTGCGTATATTAAATTTTTGTGACAAAAGGCAAGTTTTGCCAAAATACTTGTCCAATAATGTTGCGAACATCTGATATTATTGCTACAATAACATCATGCTGACGCAACAGCATCTTACATAGGAGATTAACAAATGCGTTTCAATGAAGACACCAAGACTTTCAAACTATTCAGCGCTCTGCGCACCGGCGAAGCTATCAGCCCTGCTGCCGCTGCCAAGCGTTTCGGCATCAAGAACATGAGCGCCGAAGTTAGCCGTATCCGTCAAAACGGTTTCGCTGTCTATAGCAACCAACGTGTTGCTGGCAACGGCGTCAAAGTCACTGAGTACCAAATGGGCAAGCCAAGCCGCAAGTTGATTGCCGCTGGTTACAAAGCCATGGCTCTTGGCTTGGTCTAAACAGACCTGGTAGGACGTGAGAAACCCGCTGTTTCGGCGGGTTTTTTATTGACTGTAAATTCTTTCTGTGTTATAATTGCTGTGCAAAGGAGCAATTATGTTTGGTAAATTCCTCAAGCTACTAGAGCGCATGGGTCGTCGACGCATTGTTATGGACCGTGTGGAAGATCGTCCCTATTTGGAACGCTACTATGTTTTCCTCAAAGATCGCGACAACTTTCCGTTCAACATTTTTCTGCACCACTTTCTGTGCAGTGACCCCGATGATGTGCATGATCACCCCTGGCCCTATGCCACATTGATTTTGAAAGGTGGCTATTGGGAGTGGATTCCACAATTCAACAGCCAAGGAGAGAAGATAGGCGAGATTGCTAAATGGCGTGCTCCAGGTCACTTTCGAATTTGCAGTGCCAACAGCTATCACAGAATTGAACTAGATCCCGAAGTTGAATGCTGGACATTGTTCATGCCTGGTCCTAAACAACGTGATTGGGGTTTTTTGGTCCGAAACAAATGGGTGCAGTGGGAACAATATTTAAAACAACGAAAGGCAAAAGCATGAAATTTATCTGGCGTTATGTATATAACAAACTAAAAAAAATTGGTAACGAACCTGACATTGATCAGGATGTTCCGATGGCGCTAAACAAAGCATCCACCGTTCGTGCCCGTGATTCGTTTGAAGCCGATGAAGGCTTAAATATGCAATTGCACAAAGCCATTGGTGGTCGAATTGTAAGCTTCAACCACTACGATCGCAAAACAGATCGTAACTATCGCAAAGTCTATATCATCACAGACGAACAAGATTTTGAGCGGGAATTGAGCAAGATTATTACCATGGAATCAATGCGAGGTTAAAATGGATTACTTTGTTGTTTTTGTTCTAGGGATGTTGGTTGCTACACTGATCATTCGGTGGTTGGCACGTCGGGCAATCGATCAGTTTGTAGAAAAATTAGCTGACATTTCGGAAGAGCAAGAAGAGTCCAATCAGCAACTACGAGTAAATTTAGAATTTGAGCAGAATATCTATTTCCTGTATAATAGTGACAACGGCTCGTTTGTAGCACAAGGCAATGACTTATTGGATTTAAAGAAAAATCTTCAACAACGTTTTCCAAATCGTACCATAACTATTGTCAAAGGCGACTCCGATGCCATGGAAACGTTAAAGAGACAGTTAAAGGATTTCAATGAAAATAGCAATAGCATCAGACCTACACCTTGAATTTGGTGATTTAAACATTGTCAACACCGACGGCGCTGATGTTCTAATCCTTTCTGGCGATATTCTTGTTGCCGCAGATATCGGCAAGCCAGACCCGCACAATTTCATGGAAGGTGCTCGTAGCAATCGCTATGTAGACTTTTTCAAGCGTTGCAGTTTTCAATTCCCGCACGTGATTTATGTGCTGGGCAACCATGAACACTATCATGGTGATTTTGCTACAACCGCTGGTCGTATACAGTCCATGCTAGACGGCAACATGCTGAGCAATGTTTACTTGCTGGACCGCAGTATCAAGGTCATTGACGATGTGACATTCGTTGGCGGAACGCTATGGACTGACATGAACAACGGCGACCAGCTTACATTGTATCACATGCGTGGCATGATGAACGACTTTCGTTCTGTTGAAAACTCCCACAAGGTCGTGCATTACAAAACCTATGAACAAATCAATGGTGTAGACAACCGCGAAAAGCCTGTGTTCAAAACTCGCACTGCTAAGTTCTCGCCCGAGGATGCGTTTGAAGAGCATGCCAAAATGAAAGGTTACATTCAGCAAATTGTTGAAGGCAAACCAGACCAAAAGTTTGTTGTTGTAGGACACCATTCACCTAGCCGCTTATCAACACATCCAAAGTATGCCAATGACACTATCATGAACGGTGGATATAGTTCAAACATGGACGAGTTTATCGAAGATCATCCGCAGATCCGACTGTGGACACACGGACACACTCATCACAACTTTGATTACGTGATTGGTCAAACTCGTATTGTGTGCAACCCACGTGGCTACATTAACTATGAGGAACAGGCAGACACATGGCAATTGCAAACGGTGGAAATATGACCCGGCCAAAAACATGGTCAGTGATGATCGAAGAGGAAGGTGAAGATTTGATTCTTCCCTTTCCGCAAGACATGCTGGACGAAGTGGGCTGGAAGCCCGGTGACAATTTAGAATGGGTAGATCGAGGAGACGGAACATGGGAAATTCGCAAGAAACTAGAGCAATCGGGCAACGAGGATTCTTGATTCGAGCACTAGACGAAATTGTGTTTCGTGTGTATAATCCGGATCACAGTTTTGTTGACTACGACATAACCAACTATGATTGTGAAGTTGTAATCATTGATCCCGACGCGGCGTTTATTCGTTCAGACGCTGGAGACTTTTTAGACTACACTACAGAAAGCATGCGACCTGTAAAATGAGCTTGAAAAAGGTAACACTGAGTAGACATCAAATTGAGCGTCTGGCTGTGTTTTTGGCATTGACCGAAAATATAGAAAGTGTTACAATAGAAGAGACCAATGAAACTGGCATCGGTGCTAGCCATTGGGCAGTATATCACACCACCAAATCTGAACGTGATTGGCAAGAAGAAATAACCGACGTAGGAAACTGGTAATGAAAGTTTACATCAACAAGTATAAAGATCATTGGATCTCACCGTACGCTATGCTGGACTATATGTTCTTTTGGACTGACTGGTCAAAGTGCAGCCGTGGCTGGACACTGACTGATACACTGAACGACGAAGCTGATACTCTCAACGGTGCAAAAAGTCGTTATGTAGAGCGTCCGGACTGGCTCGAACCTTGGGCTGATCGACTAACTCCACTCAGCCGCGCAATTCAATGGGTGTGGGATCGAGTTGATCGCAAGATTGACTATGTTAAGATTGATCGCTGGGATACATGGTCAATGGATCATACCCTGGGCAGTATTGCCTTACCGATGCTGAAGCAACTCAAGGCAACCAAGCATGGTTCACCATTTGTCGATGATGAGGATGTGCCAGAAGAACTCAAGTCCACTTCTGCTCCCCCAAAGGAAAATGAGTGGGACACAGATGATAATCATCACAAGCGTTGGGATTGGGTCATGGATGAAATGATCTTTGCGTTTGAACACAAGCTAGATGATTCTTGGCAAGATGCTTACCGTTCAGGCGAGCATGATATTACATGGATCCCTGTGGACAAAGATGGTAATGAAGTGCCAAAGGGCGAGCACCGGTATTATCAAATGGGGCACGGTCCTAAAGACACATATAAATGTGATTATGAAGGCATAAAGGTAGTTGAAACTCGTATTCAAAATGGCTTTCGACTGTTTGGAAAATACTATCAAGGTCTTTGGGACTAATGGGCGAAGAGTCAAACTCAGCCAAAGGACGTACTAGTTTTGACGTCACTACTGGTAATACACTGGTTCACTTCTTCAACCGCAACGTTACTCCGTATGCTACAGAAGCTGGAGGATTTAAGTTTGAGCTAGTGCCTGTTGAGCAACAAAAAGACATCATGATCAACGTGGCCAGGATGCATGCTCAACAAGAATACAATCGCATCATGGATCTTGTAGCGGTATTAAGCAAACAAGCTGATGAAATCAAACGCAGACTTGAAATTACTGACATGGTGCATGCGGCTCGGTACGAATTTCAAATTGCTCATGGTCATATCTATTGGCTGTGTTATGATCATCGCAAGAGTTGTACTAGATTGGTCATGCATGGTCCAACAGAATGGAGCACCGGCGCACCAAAGGAATACGAGTATATTTGCCGTGTAAAGTGGCTAGGCGATTACTCTTGGCAAGAAGTTGACGACAATTCCAATCCAGTGTAAAATATAGTATGAATACTAAAACTGTTTTACTAGACAAACTTGAAGAGTGGAAAGACTTTGATTGGGGGTCTCCTGCTGTTTCCGAGTCTAATCCCATAGTGTTTAAAGACGATCCTGTTGCTTTGGCCTGGGCCAGTTATCGACATTACAAGGACGGCAAAGGGCGCTGGGCCGATCTTGAGGACATGTCTCCAACCGCAGAAGACTACAGCAAGTCTGCAGACATACGAAAATACTATGCAGATCGCATCATGATGTCTATGCTGAGCAATACACAAATCAGTGAGTTCCGCAAAAAACTCTATGGTGTAGTAAGCAACTCCTTGCAGTTAAAGAAAAATGACATAGGTTTGTTGCATAGACTGCCATATTTTTACGAAGAAGACCTGGCTATAGACCGTGTGGTAGCGCAAACAGAAGGACTTACTCAGCGCCGAGAAACCGACCGCGTCACTGCTGAATTCACAGTGATCGAAAAAGTGCTTAAAAGTCGCAGAAGCGGTGAATACACTCAATTCTGGTTGCGTAGCAATAATCACTCTGCGCCGTTTATGATGGTAGTCAAACAAGACAATCCTTATCATAGATTGGTAAATGCCATTATGTCACGACCTGTAATACTGTCGGGCTGGGCACATACCAAATTCCATAACGGGTACCACAGGGGGCTAGGATACTTCTACCTCGCTGATATTGAAGTAGTTAACGATCAGGCAGAAACAACCGAATGAGTCCAAATGTGTTTGCCAGTATCGCTACTGATTTATCCAAAACGTGTATTCCTGCTGTTGTTACAGTAAGTTCAGACCAATACCAAGAGTGGCGCCAATGCTATCTGTTTGACGCCATTCGACTCCTGAGATACGGACAGAGTTTTTGCAATACATTTAACATCACAGACAATATTTTGTTCTACGAGCAAGATGCTGTCTGGGCTGACGAATATATTCGACTCAATTACATTGACTAATACTGTTGTTAAAATTTTACATGTAAATGCAGTCCGCGTACTAGAATTGCGAGATGAGCTAGTGGCTGCAGGATTGATTCAAGATCAAGACTTTGAATGGGAGTATCATCAAGCAGAGTGGGACGGATCTAGCTTTCAAGCTGTATCGCCACGACATGCAGTGTTTAGATTTCAAAACCCGGCGCTGGCAACTTATTATCAATTGAAGTGGACATGACAGTAACATATAAGCCCATGAAGGGTTTTCCTGGCGTAAAAATTCCTGTATTGCATCGTGTTGTCTACGCATATACTACTGATCATGTGAAAGCATATTACCAACGCAGTTATAAGGATGTGTTAGTTGATGCATGGTTAGAATCAAACTGTCAGCATCCGTACTATCACAGTCCCGGGTACCTAAAGGAAAAGTTTATTGAATTTGAATGTGACCAAGATGCTATGATGTTTGCACTAAAATATGGAAGATGACATCATGGCTGAGTACAAACGTAACAGGTTTGTTGTGGCTCCGCATTTTTTGTTAGAAAATCCCGGTGAGCATGTGGTTATACTTTCAGATTTTAATTACTGGAATGATCACTACAATGAGCTATTAACTTGGTGCGAGCAGCACGGCGCTAAGATCCAAGGCATGGGCTTAACCTTACCAGATGCTCATACTTTAACTTTGTTTACTTTGAGGTGGTCGTGAATTATAATCCTGCACCTCGTGTAAAATACATTCCTAAAAATCCAGGAACAGGAGAATATTGGACTGTGGAAATAACACAAAGAATTTACGACGGTTGTGATTGCTATCCTTGGCGCAAAACATTTGCATGGTGGCCAGTCAGAACGATTGCTGGCAAATATATTTGGGGACGAACAATTTATAAACGTAAATTTTGGGCCGTTTGGGGGCGTGGCTTCCATATGGAGCCCGAAGTTGAATATGCAGAAATTTTTGATATTCTAAAAAAATGAGCAATATTTTTACAATCAAAGATATACCCGGCTGGCATGGACTAACTTGGTCAGTATCCTGGCCCCAGCGTGGTGTTGTACGCAGACAACGTTATAAAATGTTAGAATTTGCAGCTCAAACCGGAGACTGTTGTGTAGGAGCGTGTTCGGACTCTGAGTGTGTGTCTATTAACACATCAGTGTTGCACTCCCAATCTTGGGAGCCCGAAATGCTAGATCACTTGTTTGGCCGGGTAACAGAGTTAAGGGGCATGGCGTTTACTGAACGCAGGTATGCTGAACGTTTTGTAGAACTTGCTGAACAGCATATTGCTTGGAATTTGTTAAAGCACCAAGATCAGGAGCATAACTAAAGTAGATGTCTGTTGTATTACAAGATTACAAAATTAGGGACAAGGAAAGTTTCCTCTATGCACGGGAAATTACCAAACCTTTTGGTGGCATTGACAGTGTTATATCATGGTGCAAAGACGAAATGCAATATGACTGGCGCTGGCAGGTAATCGAACCTAGTTCAGACATTCGACCTGGCCGATATTGCTTCTTTTTCGATTCCGACAAAGACCTTTGTGCATTCATAATGAAGTGGCAATAGTTGACGATAAATCTCTTCTACGCTATAATACGCAAAGCAATTGGAGATTTACATGAATGATCACGATCGAAAAAACCTCGAATTCCTAATAACTGCTAGTCCCAAAGTCTTGCAAGATTGGTTTGATACCATGATTGCACAAGGCGAAGATGATGACCTTTGTTATGCTATGGAGCTTGTTCGAGCTGCAAGAAACGAACTAGAAATGGAATTGTTAGAAATTTTCGACGAGGAGTCTGAGGAAGACGTTTCTGATGCTGCTGCCTATCTTAAAAAGTTCCAATTGCGATGAATGACACCGACGACGAAGAACAAGGCCGTCCTGGCATGTTCGCTATCATGTGGGACTGTTATGGACTGGAATCTGTGGCTCGACTGCCGGACCCTGCAGACAGAACTTTTGCACTGCTTAAAGGTGACAAGCCACCAGAAATGCCAGCAATAAATCACTGGGCACTTCGCGCACGATTTAACCCCCAGCGCAACTACGAAATTTATATAATCACTGCCACTCCTGGCATCGACGAAGAAGACATTCAGCAGATGTTCGAAGCCAATCCACAAACAGCCGCAGACACAATTCGTCGCATTGGTGAAAAATTTTGGGGCGAACGTGATACCAAAGAAAGACTAATACGATAGTATTAATTTTACAGGTTGACACAAATTTCTAACTGTGTTAAACTTGTATCTGAGTTGGTGGTGCATGGTGCATTCACGGACTCACATAACCTGATGTATAGTACATCGAGAAAGGAACCTAAATGGCTGCAAAACGCCTTGTACGTAAATTTATGGAAGTGGTTGCCGAAGTTGAGAAGCAAATCAAGGCCCACTACAATGTCTCTCAAAAAGAACTAGATGCATGGCGTGCCCGTGCAATGGCTAGTGCTCACAAATTCCCCCATAGTACCATGGTCAAGATCGAAGACCTGTGGATTGACTATGAAGTTCAGCGCGATGTTATTCACAAGCATGTGATCAACATTATGAAAAAGTGGGATGCTCGTATCTGTAGTCCTGGCTCTGCTTGCCGTATCAAAGGCTCAAACATCTATCTCTATGACGCACAACACCGTACCCTCGCGGCTGCTATCCTAGGCTTCACTGAAATCCCTTGTGCTGTAGTAGACACTGAGGATCCTAATTTTCCCAGCTATGCGTTTGAAATGTTGAATGACACTGGTGTCAAGCGTCTTAATCCTGGAGACTTGCATCGTAACGCTCTTGTTCGCTACAAGAATGGTAGCCGTGACATCAAGAACGTTCGTGCTCGCACAATGCAAGACCAGTTTGACGCTGTGGGCATTGACCTACAAGACAAAGGCAGTCGTAGCTCAGACAATCTGCGTGGTGACAATGACTACTTCTTCAGTCACTTCAAGTATGCACAAAAAGGCATTGAGGTAGACGAAAGCGGCAAGACACTGCATGACATCCTTACTGCAATCAAAGACACCTTCCCATTGCAAGAAGAAATCGACCAAGGTTGTTATATCGGTCTTTACGAACTCCACCGACTGTCTGCTACTAGCACCAACACCAAACTGCCCAAAGGCTGGATGAAAACTTTGCTGGAAAGCATCAAACCTACGTTCAAGTCTAGTGCGCTGATTCACAGCAAGGCCAAGGTGCAGTTTGCACATGTGTTCCCCGGCGGTAGCTGGAATGCCCCTAGTGCTATGGCTAACTTCTTGCGTGAGTTACATATTCGCAACGGTGGCAAGCTGGATCTGCCGTATCACGGCGAAGGCGCTAAGATGGGCATCGAGGCTGGTAACGATGCTCCTGGCTTGTTCCCGGAGGAAGCATGATGAACGTTGATCTCAAAGAAGCCAGAAAATTTCTTGGTGTTACTGTGAGTAAAACCAGATACTCAGCTAGAGAAGTACGTGACCTAGATTTTGATATTGACATAGACTATGTCATGGACTTGTTAAACAAACAGCAAGGAAAATGTGCGTTGACTGGTTGGGATCTTGAATTCACTCGTGGCGGCACTTACGCATATGGTACCAATCCCAACGGATGCACCATGGATAGAATCAACAACTATCGAGGCTATGTCCGAGGTAATGTTCAGTTGGTATGTTGGAAAGCCAATAAAATCAAAGGTGAGCTCGATGACAAAGAGTTTAAAGAATTTTGCAAACTGGTAGCAGATCATGCTTAAAGAATCTCTTGAACAATTCACTGCGCCTGTGTACGGCAAAACTCAACGCAGTGCTAACACCTACCGAACTGTGGCTCAGCACTGCTCCAGTCATCTTGTTCGACTGGTTGAAGAGTACCAAGGTGTGCGTAACGATCAACAACTGTTGCGTGAAATTCGCAATGACATTGATTATTATCTACGCCGTTATCACGAATACTGCATCAAGCAACGTGACAACATGGGAGCTCACTACCACGAGCAAGGTGCTGATGCAGACACTGACTTTGAACATTTGATTCCGGCGGCTCGCATTCGTGACCTGTTGCTGGCTGGTGTAATCACTGTGGAGCAGGCACTGAATGCACCCACAGTGAAACTGAGTCGAGCTAAACATGCTCAACTCAAAGACGCAGGTTGGGCCAGTCACACTCCTGACATGTGGTTGCCCTTCCGTCGTTACAGTCAAGTGTTTGAAGCACAATTTGAAACACATGACGGTACCCGAGTTGATCCTGAGTCCTGGACACTGGAACAACATTTCAACTACTTTAAACATTTGGTGATTTAAATGAGTCAACTTGCACTGCACGGCCGCCCTTGGGTAGTATTTGAACCCGAAAACAAGGAACATAGAAATTGGTACGCAGAATTTGTGCGCACCGGAACTTGGGGTAGGTGCCCTGTGCGTTTTGTTATCCCAGACGATCATGGCAATCTCATTACTATGATCCAACGCAAACTTGTAGAATACTATGTTCAACAAGAGTTTAAAACAAGGAAGAAATAATGTTGTATTTTGCTTATGGCATGAATACCAATCCTCAAGAAATGGCCACACGGTGCCCTGGCGCCAAGAGTCTAGGACATGCCCGGTTAGTTAACCACAGTTTTCGATTTGCTCAACATGCAGACGTGGAACCTTGCAGTGATAGCTATGTAGATGGTGTGCTGTGGGAAATCAACGAAGAGAATCTACAGGCACTGGATAACCTTGAAGGTTACCCTTACTACTACAACCGTGTGGTTGCCAGTGTAGTACATGGTGTTCGCACCTATCATGCCTTGGTATATCGCATGCAACCTGGTAATCGAAACTCGCCACCTACCCATGGCTACTACAATTTGGTACAAGAAGGCTATCGTGCTCATAATGTGCCCTTGGACCAGCTGGAAAATAGTGTAAACTATAGTACTACAATTTTTAGTTGACCAAAAATACCCAATTTGCTATAATATGGGTATGAAAACAGATATCAACGAAATTTTGCAGTGGGCCGGTGCTGTGTTTATTGTAGCAGGGCACTCACTAAACGCAGTGGGTCCTGCTGTGTATCCTTACAATATCCTTACATTTTTCATCGGAACCTTGCTATTCCTAGCATGGACAATCCGTGTTGCAAATAAGCCACAGATGTTTGT